>Ga0304728_1000470_pt1 | contig 34244 bp, 32 predicted proteins | sample C_130625_MF_Meta_FD_190476 | JGI IMG/M metagenome (GOLD analysis project Ga0304728, IMG submission 190476) | Freshwater microbial communities from Lake Croche, Canada to study carbon cycling - C_130625_MF_MetaG (v2) (version 2) | ecosystem: Environmental > Aquatic > Freshwater > Lake | place... | reverse complement strand
GCTGTTTTTTGGGTATTCGGTTACTACGGGTGCGAGAAAGGACTTGGACGAGGCGTACAAACTGGCACAAAATATGATCTTACAATACGGAATGGGAAAACAAAATATTTATCCGGATCTGAGCGACCAATCCAAGTTTTTGATCGATCAAGAAGTCAACAATTTGCTTTTGTTGGCGAATGATGCTGCGGCAGATATTATCTCCAATTCCAAAGACTTTATTGTTGTCTGCGCCGAAATCCTCAAAAAGGATCACCTGTTGAAACCAGAACACATGTTGAAGATTGTCAAGGAACATTACCCGAACCTGTTGAATCTTTATAATGTGACTCGGTACGAATAAACGATGGGGATGGGTCCAAGTAATCATTTGTATATCCGCTTCACAGGTGTATTTTGATATTACTGTTTTCTAACAGATCTGTATCTATACCATTGTCCTTTATTACATTAAGCTGTTTATGTTCGATTGTTTCAATCATATCGTATAATGTTTCCATTTTGTCGCAAATGTTTTTAACTTCTTCGGTATCATCCAGTATATCTTCATAGTGTTTGTATTCTTCGTATGTATTGCGAATTTCATAAACAGTGTCTTCGTAAATTTGAATTTGCTTATTTATCTTGCACTTCTCATCATTTAACAGCACATATTCCTCCGTTTTTTTTATATTTTCAAATTTGTTGACTTCTTCATCAATTTCCTGTTGCTTTTTTTGTCGTTTCTTATTCTCAATGTCAATTCCAATAGTATCATCAAAATGAGTTTTACGGTATTCGGTATAATATTGTAGTATGTTTTGCAATACTTTTTGATCATTTGGTGTAAGTTTTTCCATTATAAAAATTATAATATTCTGAGCTTTAAATAGTATTACAATACTATTTAAAATATTCTTTTTATATTATTATGGGTAATACCTGTAATCGTGTTGTACCAACCAAAAATAAAAGCGAAGAAAATTTCAAGGTAAAAGACCAAACTAAAGTGGTTAAATTTAACGATAAAAACTTATTTTATTCGCATCCAAACTTACTTAGCACTTCTGAAATACCAGATGTAGCACAAAAAGTGTACATAAGTAACACGACGAGTGACAATATGCAAAAGGTATTCAATGAAAGCATTGCAAGGGCACTTTTGAAGGCAAAGTCTGCTATGGACGAAGCTGCATTAGAAGATATTCGTAAATCACAAGGTTATTCTATTGTTCCTTATGTTTTTTTAGATACATGATCTTCAAATGTCCAAAGAAATCACATTCTTATCTGAGCGCTGCTTACGGCGGTTCGATCTTTTTGGCATCATGGACCCCTGCATATCCTTCAAACTCGAAATGCTCACCATAGAATCCTCCTCCATATAGGTCGGTGTCATGTTGGTTCGCGCCGTTGACTGTTGTTGAGCCGTCATCGACACTTGGTTGTTCTGCGGCTGCTGCTCGTGAATATTGATCGTCTTGGTTTTTAAGCCAGACAGGATGCTGTCAATATCTGTAATCTTAGGACCATTCATTTCCACACGTTGTTGGGGGGCGGGTACCGCGGCTGCGGGGGGCATTGCGAACGGTTCAGGACGCATGGAACGCTCCTGTCCCACATCTTGGTATCCCTGTCCCATAACTACACCCTGTTCTTGGAACATCACGCCACGACCGGCCGCGGCCATCGCCATGTCGGGGCGGTTGGAAGGCATTTGAGTGAACTGCATACCAGGTCTCGAACTCGCGGGAGGAGCGGGTTGGTTACGTGTCTCTACCGGCGCCGGCGGAAATCCCGTCATCGGTCCGGGCTTGGCGTTGTTCATGAGATCGCTAGCAAACGACATACCGGGCGAGCTCTGTTTCATGACATCGACCGTCGCATTCGTAAACATGCGCATGAGCTCCGGGTTTTGACGCATGACATCCGCGTAACCCGGGGCAGCCGTGGACAAGGTCTTGTTGGTGAAATGAACCACACTGGCGCTGAATCCCAATTTCATCAAAAGCGCCAATTCGGGGCTCATCTTTCCACCCTTGTATTTTTCGTGCAATTGCTCGAAAATCTCTCCGTAACTGTCGATATCCTCACTTACCGATTCACCCCAACCGTCCAACGAAATATCAAACGGATTGAACATGGCGTTACCGTACTCAATGGTGTTGATCGCCGTGATCAACCAGTTCTGTTGAAGTTTCACCGCATCTCGCTTGCGCTTATCTTCCAACGCGCCCTCATACTCATCCTCAATTTCCTCATAACTCGACTCCATGGTAAAATGCGAAATGTTTTTGATGATGCCCTTCTCGTACCAATCATTCAACGAACTGAGCATTGCGCGCTTCTTTCGTCTCTTTTCACGCTCACTCAAATTGGAAGAAACATAGGTCTTGTTGGAAGGCACATCGTTCATCTTGGTGAACCCATCCCAGGTCTTCGTATTTCCCATGGAATCCACCGTAGCCGAACCTACATTTGAATTCGAGGTATTTTCCTCCGTAACAATTTTAATGTTCTCTTGGTTCTTTTGAGCACCAAATCCGAAAAAATTGGAGAACCCGCTGCTCACCGTTTTACTGTCGCCGTGGCGTGCGGGTGCGGGTGCGCCACCGTTCAAACCGGAAGACAAATCATTCAATTCTGTTTCTAAATCATCTAAATCATTCATATCAATGACCGTAGAAGATGTCGAACTTTTCACCTTATCATTCATTAATAATTCAATGCCCGACCCAAAATTCATACTTTTACTGTTGGATTTTGGTTCGCCAAAATCGATATTGATTGGGTCTAAATCGTCTAATTTCAAATCGAGTGTTTCCATATCCGAATTTTAATATAAATATTATATAATTTTTATATTTAAGTTCTCCGCAAATAATAATATAATATTGGCATTTATGGATGTTTATGGATGTACCACATTCCTTGTAAAAAACAGTCTGCCAAATCGTCCTTTTTTGAGGTATCCAGAATCGGCAACCATTTTTTGAATTCGCCGGTTTTCTCCAACAGTTGCTTGGTATAAATTACAGAATCGACCTTGTGTTGCTTATACTTTTGCGAGGCAGTTTGTAGGTTCTCTGTGGGTTCAACCACTACATTGCGTAATTTATTCGAAGAGGAAATAAATTCGATTATGATGTCATCATTTCTCATAATAAAATATTGCGCTAAAAGTCCCTGAATCGTTTTCATTCGTGTAGCAATGGGGGATATTTGGTTCTCTATAACTGCATGAGTTACCGTAGCCATTTCAGGAATATTGTTGAGTTCTCTTTTGATGCTTTTACCAATGTCAATCAGACTCACATCGTTTGCGCTCGTTTTTTTCACAACAATGGGTTTCAGTGTAACCAGGTCATAGTGTGCGGATATCTTTTCCAACAGTTGCGGTTTTTTATCTTGCGACAGGACCGATAGGTTCAGATTTGTTATGATCGCAGTTAACAGATCCACCTTTTGTTTTTTGAGGTAGGTCGGAGAACATTCCTTCGTAAAAAGGGGTTTTTTGCTGGATTTCGCGTGTTTTTCACAATAATACAGTGTGGGTTCTCCCTCTTTGGTAAAATGATACTTGGCCTTTTTGTTACAAATGCATTCCTTTCCCTTTTTTGACTTTTCGAGGGTGGCGTTGCATTTATAATCCGAAGCATTGTTCTCTGTTTGAATCAAATTGATGCTGTTCCAATCTGTGATAGTAAGCGGAGAACCTGCGGATTTTTCAAAAATACAGTAGGCCAAATTTTTGATTCCTACATCAATACTGACGATTTTGGTCATAAATATATGCACCTACTAAGACTATATATTTATATGGGATTTATACAATGTTTATTTACACCTTTGCCTTATATTCCAGAAGAAGTGGAACATAAGGCGAAGGCTGAATTACGAAGTTTTAGAAAATTGCGTCTTGTATTCCTTCATGTTGTAATCACGAACATTTTCTGCGTTATTCATCATGTATTTACGATAATCGAGGTTACTGCGAATATTAAAAGCGTCCAACAATTTCTCGTTAGCGGTGGACCCCGGCTGCCAAAATGATTTGGGTTGCGCAGCGTTCGATTGATCCTTAGGAAACATGACTGGTTTCGTTTCCAAATAGTGAAACGGCAACTGTGTATAATTCGTATTATCATCACTTGCATAAGATGTGTATTGACTGTCTGCTTGAAAAGACATTTTATATATTATAACAAATATATTATTAGGGACATTCGTTGACTCATTTAATTAATGCAATCCTGTAATTTTTTCAGCACCGCATCTGTATCCAAATAATCCTCTACATCTGTATGTCTTAAATTATACCCTTTGTAAACCCAACCTCCACAGTCTAAACATCGTTCCTGTTTACCGTCAAAGAATCCGTTGGTGGTAGAAATAAATATACCCTTTCCAAAGAATCCAGCCATAAAAGAAAAGGAGCTGCTGGTGGAAATGGATGCGGGGGCATAAAAAATGGCCGAAAAATCCTCCAACGACGATTCACTCTGAATATCCACACGATACTGTAAATCTTCTAAATATTTTTTCAAAAAACTCACATATTTGGTGCACGCATTTGCCTGGTTCTCGTCGGCACGATGATTGATAAAGGACAAAATAATCACCTCCTTGAATTCCTGCTGTAATTTTCTCTGGATATCCTCCAATGCTCTCTGAAAAAAACAGTGTTTTTGGAGAGCGTAGTCCGGATTGCGGACAAAAGGCGTGTCGGCACAACGGAAATGAATGACTGGTACACCCACCGTTTTTACACTATCTGTTCGCACTAATGCATCGTCTATAATTTTATGCATAAAAGGTTTCATGATGGTGTGCATTTGTTCATCAAGTGCATCATTCACTCTCCAGGTGAATTCATCGCCATAATGGGACTGTTGCAATCTTTCCAGGGTAATTCCGCTCTTTTTAAGCTTAAAATAGAGGGGCTTGGTAGTCTCAAACGGAATTTTCAGAGGCAACTGTTGAATGAATTCGCCGTTTTCGTAAGCCAATAAATCGGTACGCTCCAAGCCGGGCAAGGCCTCCTGAATACCTCGCCATTTCAATTGAAAATCAATGATATCAAATATATTTAAATTGAAATCCTCCTGTTTTAGAATAGACAGCAACAGTCGGTGATAATAAGAGCACAATATGTTACCTAAATCTAATTTCTGTTTTTTGGGTTCCATCCCCTCTATGAAGGGGTAACGGCGTTTTTTAATATAAGGACCCACGATATTTGCAACAATTATAAGCACAAGTACCACAATAAATACATTTATTAATATAATGGCTCCCTTCATTATATTAATAATTACATAATTTTTTACACATTTTGTAGTCATTCTTCATTTCAAACACAGACCATTTATACCCTTGAAGATTTATCTAAAGAAACAACCGTATTTTTATGGGGGATTGTATCTATTTTATTCAGGGCGTATTGACCACAGGGACCACAATGGTCTTCGTTTGACAGATCTATTTTATGATCCATTTTTGTATGACAACTCTCTATTCTCCATCTACCAACATGCTTTGGGGTATCTTTGAATAACATGCCCTTTATTGTGGCTATTATGTTCTGATATCTCATTATATACAATACCTGTTATTAGTTTTATATGCATTTGTACAGAATTATGAAACAAGATACAACCCGGTTCATTGTTCCTTGTGGTATTTCTCTAAAAGTTTCAACATGTCCGCCTTTTTGAGTTTACCGGTGTCGGTGCACAATCCCTTGGAAACTACCTCTGCCTTGAGAGCATTGATATTCATTTTTTTGTAAATTTCCAGAGCATCATTCGATACACTTGGTTCAACAGATTCGTTTGAAGATATTTTTTCAACCTCATCAAAAGCCTGTTTTTCGACGGGCTGCAAGGCGGTCGTTTCCTCCATATTTATTACCTTGATATCTCCAACAGCACTGTCCAATGGCACATCATCCTCTACCACTATTTTTTTGTAGACAGTAGCTACATCATCGGGTCCGCGGCGGAGGTCGCAGAACTCGTCGTCATCCTCGTCGTCATTGTCCTCATCATCGTCCTCATCGTCCTCGTCATCATCCTCGTCGTCATCCTCCTCATCATCATCATCCTCGTCGTCTAATACTTGACAGTCGGAAGCCGGTGCGTATACCGGCGCAGCAGCATTCATGTTGCCATTGATCACAAATTCTGCTGCGATGTTCTGCGAAGGAAAACTCATGGCCGACTGTTTCATGTGAATGTGGTCGTATAAATGAGACACATTACCTTTGATCATATTGGTTTCTTTTATAAACATTTGAAGAAGTTCAAACAATGATTCGTTTTTTTGTTCCAAATTGGTTAAACGCTGTTTAAAGTGATACACCAGTAAAAGAATTAATACAAAGGTTATTCCTAAACTCAAGAAAAAAAAGGTTTCCAAAAAATTAAATGATGCCATGTAATTATTATATAGTACACAAAATAAAGATATATTACAAACGAACGAAAAATAAAAAGTGTCTTGTAATTATATAATCCACATGTCAGATTCTAAATCAAATGGCGTAGACATGTCCTTTTTTAAAAGTTTCATCATAATTTTCTTATTAATTATCATTATTTTAGCCATTTTAGGTATAAGTCTTTATACAATATTTGGTAATATTTTCAAGGCACTTTTATCGGGTATTTTATCTATTATCTACAAGGTCTTGGCCTTTTTCGGATTTACGCTGGGATATACGGTGAATACCACGACAGATATTATTGTAGATACGACAAAATTTGGTCTAGATGTCACGGGTGGCGCGGTTCACGATGTGGGCAATCTCATTTTGAAAGCAAGCGGTGATCCAAGACAGTTTGCACCGAATCCCGCGGCAGCAAAAGTGAATTCTCAAAACCTGTTTAATGCTATCAATAATCCCGCAAAGAGTTCCTTTGTCAATATGGTCAACGAATTCCCCGCAATAACTTCTTTGAACATGGCAAAACATTAAGAAAACAAATATAAAACGAACCGAACAATTAATTATACTATGGAACAAATATATGAGGTCAACATCGATTTTAACGAGGCTTCGACCGAGTGGCGGCGTAACAAAAAAAAACGCGAGAACGGAACCTTTTCATATATTTGTGGAATGTCCACAAAGAATGGATGTCCATGCCAACGCCCCGAATCGCATCGTCGGTTTCATAAAACCGGTCCTAACGAAAAACAGACATAAATAATTTATTTGTAAAATTATTTATAGAATTGCACGACATTTAATATATAATGAATAAAAATCTGCATGTTATTTCACTAGAGAACAAAAAATATTTTGTTTGTTATACTGACACAACGGTTCGCGCGAAAATTTTTATCGAATGTGTATTTCTGTTCCCCTTTGTGAAAAAACATGGTCCGATCGAAATCATTGAAACTCTTTGGAATGTCGACGAGTTCGATGTCGATAAAACCGTAAAAAAATACATGGCAAAATACGGCACCGATAATGTACGCGGGGGCAGTTATCAAGAGGAAAAATTAACCGATATACAGGAGGCAACATTAAGTCAAGAATTAGAATATGTTACTGCTTCAGGTAGAGAGAATGTAAATCCTAGCTTGAAATTGGAGGAAAAAATGCGCCATTTTTTCCATAGTCAACTATTTCATTGCATGAAATATCATGATACGCGCGAAGAAATTCAACAATTACACGATACGATTAAAAACCAGGAGGAGATACACAACAATACTCATGAAAAACTTAGAAACCTTCTTTGGAACGACGATAATAGTTCTGAAAAAAGGACTAGCTACATGCTGGACAAAACCTTGATAGAAAAAATACAGCAGTTCTACAGGTACATCGTTGAAAGGCAATTTGAATGCGATACGCAAAACGGTCCTAATCGTACAATAATAGAAGTGTACCATTTTTTATTGCCGCATTTCAAACATTTTTGTCGCATTTTCCAAGAGAATGGTTTCAATGTGAGTGATTTCACTCAGGTAGATATGAACTCGGTCTTTATTTCTCATCCAGAGTTTGTTTTTGATCCGTTTGTCTATTTATCCAGATACAATTCATCAATTGCATTCATGTTTACCGAGAGAAAAATCGAGGAAGCGATTGAATTATGCAAAGTATTTGAAGGTATATGTTATTGGTGTCTCAATCGTATTGACGAATACGAGTTTGACTTGACATCCATCCCAGAAAATATCATATTAAAATCGGAAATGGTGGATGCAGTGTATAAATTCAATTTACGGTGGCACCCAACGAATAATCCTGATAAACAACGCTACTCGGTTGAGGTGTAAAAACACAGTTCACCGCAGGAGTTATCTTCGGAATATTCGTGTAAATTCCCGCATAAAAATCGTCTATTTTAGCTGCCCCATTTATAACGATCTGAATAGTGTACGAAAATTTGAAATCATACACATCGCCATATTGTGTAGAAAGTGGTATGCTGGGCACAAATATGTTCGAAAAATATTGACTTCCATAAAAACTTAGACCAGATCCCACTGTAAATGAGCCCGTAAAATTGGTTATTTGTATACTTGATGTTACCAAACTATTGCCATTTATATTATAAATGCTTGTTCCTGGATAGTAATAGACATTCAAGATTACATCTTTCAGAGTAAAATTTACAGTTGCGGCTGTTACTGAATTATTACCAGAAACATATATACCAACGGGAACACTCAAATTAAAATTATAATTATTCGTATTTTGAATACACAGTGATAAAAATGATGACTCGGGCACGGCAAAAATATTATTAGGAGTTGTCGAGTTGATTGTTCCGTTGGTTTGAGGTGGAAGTAAAGTTGTAGAAATAGAATTAGAAGCGACACTTACTTGCCAATTGGGTGGTTGAACATCCACAAATGCAGAAGCATTTTGTTTCGTCTGGTAATTGTATAATGGAACCGTTGGATCATATTGTAAAATCGTTAATGGTCCGGGAATACCAGCCGCGCTACTAGGAGTCGGCCGCAACAAATCTTTATTGCACACTTTGTTTGAATTTACCTGGTAGGAACCATTTACCACTGAAGCAAATCTTTGCGATTTCGTGAGTTGCGTAGTTTGCGTCGAGTTTTTTTTGTATTGTAAAATTTCGGCTTTTCTGCGCATGTCCAGTTGGGCTTGAGTATAATTAGGATAAGGAGAGATTGGGTTGTATCTCGGACCAGGAGATAGCAACGAGAAGAATTTGCTGCGTCGTTTTAATAAATCACATATTATATTGTTACTGGCATCAGTCATATTATATAAGATATTATATAATATTTACAGAATTTTTACAGAAGATATGATCTAATATAATCTACTGTTGGAATTGTACCATAAATTCGAAAGATAATAATAGTCCTTGCTGTTGTTGTAGGATGTTTTCAAAGTCGTATTTGGGCCGGCCGATACAATGTTATTGATTTGGAAAACATTCAGAGCGTAATTGAAATATCTTAAATCGGATAAATTGCCGGCGAATCCACCGTTGGAGCACACATACACAGGATCGTAGTTTTGTAAAGGCACATCGTTGAAAATCAATCGCTGGGTAATGGTACCATTCACATAAACATCCATGACCTTGTTCTCTAAACGAACCATCAAGTTGAACCATGTATTGATGGGAACATCGTTCACCGTGACAGTTTCATACATGGATGAATAATCGGTAGGGTTCGGTGTAGATGATACCGTGTTCATCATGACAACTAAATTGGCCGCTGCACTTACCGCAGATGTTGAGCTGGTCGGAGCAGGTTCAATGTACACGCCCGGAGCATTTTCCACCATCATAACACCGTTGGCATCAAAGACCCCGTTGCCACCTTTGCTGAAAATATGCTGCTTTTGCTTGGATCCAATATTGTTGATGTTCAACCACACAGACCAAGTGAATTCCATACCGGTAGACTGGTTGTTAGAACGCTGAATCGAAACCGCGTTGCCCATTTTCGGATCTTGAGGAATAATCATGGCATTTGTTCCGTTGATCATTCCTTTAACTAAATAGGGCGAGTTCGGCGGTTGAAGAACATAAGCGAGAAACATAATTCCTAAATTCAAAACAACTAAGAAAACGATCAAAACCAATATAAGAAACACAAATTTTGCGATGAGTCCGTTGGTTTGCACAAAATCCCTGGAAGCATTGTAGCTGTTGTTGGTAAAATTTTTTACTGAGTTACCTACAGAACTTCTTATATTAGATATTTTTGATGGATTGTTATTCATAACTGCTATATATTTATATATGATAAATAAATATATATTACATGAAATTTTTATACGATCTAAAATACCCAATAATTGCCCTGCACCGCGTTATTTTGGACAATCTGCAAATTACCGTGATAAGCGTTGATAGAAGACAACATGGAGGATCCGTTGCCATTCATGTAACTGTTCCAGACCGTTTGCGGGTCCAAAGCATATGACCAGCGCTGTAAATATGTTACGACAGCATCATATCCGTTGCCAATATACAGGGGCGATGTGGTATCCGGGGCGACCTGGGCAATCTGCAAAGACTTGACCATTTTACCGTCTAAATAGACATCTACAACGGTGTTGTCAATATTAACGACAATGTAGACCCATTTTTGCAAGGGGAAATTGTTAGTGATATTGATAACCACACTCTGATTGCTGCCGTTTTGCGTTATCACATCCGGATTGTTGTTTGTCGGTGAAATAATGCAATTCAATGTCCCCGTCATTTTATCTAAATAAACAATCATGTCGTTGTTTCTGCTAAAAATTACTTTGGTTGCGTTCGTATTCCACGAATTCACATATATCCACACTCCGTACGCGTATCTGGTCGAATTAGGATAGGTCAATTGCGAAACCGCAACGGGCGTTATCGGCGTAGCCGTGTTCAAAGAAACCTGTCCCGTTGTCAATGTATTCACCCCCGAAAAATATCTATTATATATGTACCAAGCAAGTACGAGGATTATCACAATTCCTAAAATGAGAATTAAAATGTTCATGTTGTTTTATGTCTATATTTTTATATTATATTATTTATTGGTGGGTTTTTGTTCATTAATAAATTATACATATTGGTAATTTGAAATTTGGTTTGTTCATTTTTATAATAGGTTACATTACAAACCGCACCATCTAATCCACCATCTTCACCCACAGTCATCATGTCTAACGGACCATAGTGTGGTATTCTTCCGTTCATGTCGTAAGTTCTTTCTAAAATGCCATTTACAAATAAATCTACCGAATTACTGTGATAATTGAAAAACAGATAATTCCATTTTTGACTTGTTAATTCAATATCGTAACTTGTATCGTTCGCGACATCACTGTTGACGGATTCTTGCGGACCCGCAAAAGTAATACGATAAATATTTTTATTGGAGTTCTGCATCCCCTTTTCAAAATACGAGACCTGAGGTTTCATAGAATCTTTGGTTCCGTAGCTAAATATGTTGATTAAACGAGGATTACGACTCTGATTCGGCTGTTGATTCAAATAAATCCACATGGACAGTCCATAATTAGCTCTCGCTGTTTTAACATTATTACCAGCAATGTCATTTGCAACAAAGGGGGCCAGACTGTCATTGTTACCAATAGCCATCGCCTTATTGATAAACACCGAGTTTGGTAGTATAGGTAATTTATCTTTATTGACAGCACCATCAATCAGCGTAGGAATGTAAATAAAAGCAATGATCAACAATATTTCTAAAATAAATAAGATAAACACAATGTTTGGGGTGATTCTAAATTGAAATTTCAAATACTCGACAAAGTCGCCAAATAAACAGGGTATGAAAAATATGAAATTTATGATGAATCCGACAATGCCAGTTTGTCGGCGTAAACTGTTGATGAAAATTTTATAAACCAATGCCAGAGAAACGATGATGATCAAAAACATAATGGTATACAGTGCAATGTCGGCATACATCGTGTAGGTCTTACCAAAACTGGAGTTGTAGTTGTAAAAATAAATCGCGCACCCGAGAACCACGGTCATCATAATCATTGTAGTAAAGGCGACAATCGTATTCACATTTCGGTTATTCGGCAACACCTTGCTTTGGTTCTCCAAAAACATCATACCGAAGAATAAAATTATAAAAAATAATATATAGAAAGCCGTGCCGTTCAAGGTTTGTTGGTTGATCGATACATCGCTATACGCTAAATTGTACAAATAAAACGGTGTTACCAAAATAAACATGAACAAAATACTATAAATCGTAAAACAACCCATGAAATTGGGACTGTTCTTACTTTGTTCATAACTCGTTAATATTTTAGACACGACTCGTGCATATATATTGTCATTGTATTCTGTATCCACCATTTATATATAAATAGAAAATATACAGTATATTCTGTTTATATTCATCACAAATTTTCAATTGCCGTTTTCTTACCGTGACATTCGCGACATAATGCTACTAAATTATCAATGTGATTGCTTCCACCGTTCTCCAAGCGGATAGTATGATCTACTTCGAACCACGCGGACAACTGTTTTTTGCAATCTCCGCAACACCAACCCTGTCTAGCGGCGACAAATTTCTTTTTCGTCTCACTTACAGATCGTTTGGTCGATTTTTTACCAGACTGATGTAATCTTTTTTGGTATTGGGGCTGCACATCTGGAGCCCCACCCCACACAGTTCTCCCCCCGTTCATGTAGGGATTGGACTGCGTGGCAGCGTAGGCGGTTCCTGCCGAAAAATTCAAAATGGGTGCCACCATGCTGGTCACATTTTTATCCACGGGCAAATATCTCAAATAGTCGTTGGATGTCAACAAGATGTCCTTGGCACGATCCGGGTTTTTTCGCAACAGCCAACACAGTGCCAATCCTACAAACGCAATGCCAATCATTTGATAATATTTTTTCCAGGTATACGCTAATTTCAAATATTTTCCTTCAGTATAAATATTTGCGATGATTAATCCTGTTATTATTAATATCAGAATTTCAAATCGCATCAAATATATGCCTTATATATTAATCTATATATTTTTATCGTGTGATTCTCATAGGATAATTACGATTTATTTATAAAATATGTATATCAATAAAATCAGGAGCAGAATCAGTGCGGAAAATATGTAATGTTTCTTCATGTTTATGCGTTCACTAATAATAACCGGTTTTGCCTTGTAGTTCATGTAATAATGATCAATCGATTCGTACAGCGATATTTCTTCTTTTCCCGTATGCACATTTATTTTGTTATGAATAAAATGAGTCCACCGAATAAACGATTCGCGACTGTCTAAATAAGGTGTCACCGGATATTTGTCTAACAATTGACTAAAATAATTTCCTATTTCAGAAACAGGGATAAACAGGGGGAAATTTTGAATTAAATCGTAATATTTTCGTTTTGTTACCGAATTGGGAGAACTTGGATAAGAAAAGGCGAGTGTATGCAAAAAAAACCAATAGTGAGGCCCCCACACATCCGGATTGAATTTTTGGTAACTTTCGTCTTCCATTAATTTATTAAAACTATATAGAATTTCATTATTATATAATACCAGAATTGTTCGCAATATGGACAAAAAAAATAAAAATTATACCGTTAATAATACTTATTATAGAAATTATGAAGTATGCAATAATTGCGGCAAATCCGGTCATTTATTTCACAAATGTAAATTGCCTATTACCAGTATTGGTGTCATTGTTTTTCGTATTTGTCCTTCCGAGAATGAGAATGAACCATGTAAAATACAGTATCTGTTGATCAGAAGAAAGGAAACTCTGGGATACATTGATTTTATGCGGGGTAAATATTCTGTACACAACAAGGATTATATAATGAACATGTTGAAACAAATGACTCGTCACGAAAAACAACAATTAACCTGTGGTGATTTTGAAAAATTGTGGAAAAATATTTGGGGCGATAGTAATTACAGTAATCAATATCGTACCGAAGAAATTGTTTCCAAAGAGAAATACAACCAATTGTTTGAAGGTAATACTGTGAAAAATGAGTTCGGTACCCTGAATGATTTAATTGAAGAAAGCAATAATTTTGAAACTTGGGAAGAACCGGAATGGGGGTTTCCCAAGGGGCGAAGAAATAACCAAGAAAACGATTACGACTGTGCAATTCGCGAATTTTGTGAAGAGACCGGATACCCAGAGGATTATTTAATTCATGTACAAAACATTGTACCATTTGAAGAAATATTCACGGGTTCAAATTATAAATCCTACAAACACAAGTATTTTTTAATGTTTATGAATTATGAGAAAAGTTTGAAACACGGCGATTTTCAAAAATCTGAAGTAAGCAAGATGGAATGGAAAAATTTGGATGAATGTTTAATGTGCTTTAGACCGTATAATTTAGAAAAGATTCGAATAATCAAAAATATAGATACATTTTTAGAGAAGATATTGGCGTAATAATATAATAATACAGTAGTATATACTTATTATTATATACATGTCGGCGGTCAACGACAATAAAACATTAAATAAATCTAAAAAATGTCCCAAGTATTACCGACGCGATCCGAATACCGGAACCTGTGAATTTCAAGAAAAAGGGAGTTTTAAATTGAATTCCGAAGGGTTTCTGGAAATCCCGGAAGAATTTCGCAGTATGGTGATTTCCGAAAAGGGCGAAGATTATTTCCGCAAAAATTATGAAAATATCACCGATAAAGAGAAGAAAAAGGGTCGGGTAAAAGGGATTGTTTTTACTTCAGAGAAAAATACCACGAGAAAGAAGCGTTCTGGTATGGACAAAAAGGATTCGGTATCCATTTTATTAAAAAATACGCCTGCCAACATAAAGGCGGCAGATGCACCCTTACCCGCAGTGAATGGTCCACAGCCCAACGAAATAGACATTTATATGGACGGAAAAGAGCATGTAGTGCCACCCTTGTCCAGTGAACGCTCGACCATCTCCAAACCTTTGCCCGGAAAAATTCGTATCAAAAAATCGGATAAAGTTATTGAAATAAGAGAGCAGACTGCACTGGATGCGTTGCGCGATGCAGAAGAAACCAACGATGCATATATCAATCGTTTAGGGGATTACGATCCGGCCCCGGCCCCCGGCCCACGGCCGACCGGGGTTCCGGAAGGTCTTCCTTCGGAGACAAAATTTAAACAGTTGGAACCAGTCGATTCCATGACCATGAAAACCAAAACGGAGAATATCCCTTCCGATGCTCAATTAAATTACGATTTTTTGTATCCTTCCTTGGATGACCCGGATTTCAATGTCAAATTGGCCAAACACAAGGAATTTCATGATATCAAATATGACGGTAAAATCTACGATTTCAAAGCGCACGCCGAATCACTCTGCAATGCCGAATTTGAACTGTCGCCCAACCAAATCTTTGTCAAAAATTTCTTGTCGGTCAATACTCCCTACAATAGTCTGCTGTTGTACGGCGGATTGGGAGTGGGCAAAACTTGCACTGCCATTAGTGTGGCCGAAGAAATGCGCAGTTACATGAAACAGGTGGGAATGCGAAAACAAATTTTGGTCATTGCCTCTCCCAATGTGCAGGACAATTTCAAATTACAACTGTTTGATGAGAACAAACTCAAAATGGAAAATGGCATTTGGAAAATGGAATCCTGTATTGGTAAAAAATTGCTAGACGAAATCAATCCCACCAACATGAATATTCCCAAAGAGCGCATTGTCAGTCAGGTCAAATCCATCATCAAAAATTATTATTATTTCATGGGCTACACCCAGTTTGCGAACTACATCAATGATTCAATTGAATTGAAAGGGCTCGGATATTCCCGCGAAGAAAAATTAAAAATTAAAATCAAGAAGATCAAAAACATATTCAACAATCGTTTGATCGTTATCGACGAGGTTCACAACATTCGTATCACGCATGAAAACAAAAATCGTAAAACCGCCGAACTCTTGATGGAAGTCGCCAAATATGCCGATAATATGCGCATGTTGCTTATGTCGGCCACGCCCATGTACAATTCCCACGAAGAGATTGTGTGGTTAACCAATCTCATGAATTCCAACGATAAACGAGGAACCATCAAAATCTCCGATGTTTTCACCAAAACCGGCGAATTCCGCGCGAAGGACGATACCCATCCCGAAACCGGTAAAGAATTATTGATACGCAAACTCACCGGATATGTTTCTCATGTTCGTGGTGAAAATCCCTACACATTTCCTTTCCGTATTTACTCGGAAGAAAGTTCTTTCAAGACAAACGCCTATCCCACTTTACAAATGAACGGTAAGTCTTTGGACATCACCAAAAAGCTCCAACATGCACCCGTATATTTGAACAAGATTGGAGAACATCAACAGTACGGATACCAGTTTATCATTGAAAACATGCGTTTTAAAAATAACGATGGCTTCGTACACAAGGAGGCCTCCGATATCATGAGTGATAATGTGATTGAAATGGATTCATTTGGGTATGCGGTCTTACAGTATCCTCTCGAGGCCTTGAATATTGTGTATCCGAGTGATATTCTCTACGAATCTTCGACTAAAATAGAAAATACCGAGGAAAATCATCATATCATTGCAAACATGGTAGGTTCTCAAGGACTTTCTAATATGATGCGTTACAAGGACAAAACCGAGAGCGACAAAATGATTCGCCACGGTTACGAATATTTATCCGAGAAATATGGTCGCATCTTTGCCCCCGAGAACATCGGCAATTACAGTGCAAAAATCGCCAAAATATGTGAAATCGTTCGCAAATCTGAAGGCATTGTTTTGATATATTCGCAGTGGATTGATTCTGGTCTGGTACCCATTGCTCTCGCCCTCGAAGAGATGGGATTTACACGATTTGGCAGCGAAAACTACACTCGACCCCTTTTGAAAACATCCGTGGCGGAACCCGTCGATTCCATGACCATGAAGACCAAAACAGAGTTCAATGCCGAATCTAAGGGGACGGTTTTCCACCAGGCCAAATATGTGATGATAACCGGAGACCCGTTGTTCTCGCCAAACAACGACGCTGATCTCAAATATTTGAATCAAGCCAAAAATAAGGATGGGCAGTTTGTAAAGGTGGTGTTGATTTCCAAGGCGGCCGCAGAAGGCGTCGATTTCAAAAATATTCGTCAGATCCATGTTATGGAACCCTGGTTCAATATGAATCGCATCGAACAGATCATTGGTCGCGGTGTACGAAACTTCAGTCACTGTCAATTGCCTTTTGAAAAACGCAATGTGGAGATTTATCTGCATGCCACGCTGTTGAACAACAGCGAAGAGTCTTCCGATCTTTACATTTATCGCCTCGCCGAACAAAAATCCAATAAAATTGGGCGAATCACGCGATTGCTCAAAGAAACGGCGGTCGACTGCATCTTGAACATTGCACAGACGAATTTCACTTCGGAAAAACTAACAGAGCTCGGGAAAAATCAAAATGTCAAAATTACCACAGCAAGTAGGAAAACGATAGATTACAAGGTTGGTGATAAACCGTATACACCGATCTGCGATTATATGGACAACTGCAATTACACTTGTTCTCCCATGGCCATTATTAAAGAGACGGATATTATCAAAACCACCTACAATGACGAATTTTTACAGAACAATCACGATCGCATTTTGAAAAGAATTCGCGATTTATTTTTGGATATTCCGGGTGACGGGCACCGGCCCGGACAGGAGGGCAGAGTGTTTTTTCAGGAAGAAGAGCTGATTCGTTCTATCAATATTGTCAAAGAGTATCCGGTTGAACAAATCTACTCGGCTCTGACCTATTTGATTGAGAACAAGCACGAATATTTGGTCGATCGCTATGGTCGTCTGGGTAATTTGGTAAACCGAGACAAATATTATCTCTTCCAACCGGTAGAAATTACAGACGAACGCGCTTCTATTTACGAACGCAGTCGTCCCGTGGATGTTAAACATCCTTCCATTTTGGTAGAATTAACCGAGCCAGAACCTGTGCAAATCACCGACGAAACTGCCCAAAACGCCGATAACATTCGCCTCTATAAAACGGTGATGACCGAGTGTGAAAATAAATTCAATTTAGTTTTCAACCAAGAGACTGCATTTATTACTACGGGCGAAAAGAATTGGTATAAAAATGCGAGTGTGGTTTTGAAACATTTGATGGAAAAACACGGCATTTCCGAAGACAATCTACAAAAATATGTGGCGGATCATATTGCCGACGAACTCCCCTTTTCAGATAAATTGCTGTTGATAAACGAGATTTATTACAACTGGAAGCCCATCACGCGAGTAGAAACCTACATCAAGGAATACTTCAATGAACGACTGGTTGTGAGTGAGAGTGGTATCATTGGCATGGTGTTATCCGAAGACAATAAAACCACCCAGATTTATGTTCAATCTAAGAGTCAAGACAAGGTCGTGTGGGAGAAGGCGGAATTTACGAATGTCAATGTTCTCATTCGCTCCAAATCATACAGTGAAAAGTTTATCTTCAATAAGGCGAAACTTAACGATATCATTGGGTTCATGTCCTGGGTGGAAAACCAGAACGAATATGTATTCAAAATTCGCGATTTGAATGATTCTGTGAATAAAAAAGGGGCTCGCGCCAGTCAAGCCATCATGAAGGACATCATTTTGAAAATAAACGCCGTTTTAGATGCACCTTTTTATACAAATGAAAATGTCAAAGAATTTTTCGGCGAAGGCAAAAACAGACTGGTGGTCATCATCGAAATATTGATGCGCGATTTCCAAGAGAACAGCAAAAATCAGAAAATATGGTTTTTGAACAACGAACAAATATTGATCAACGGCATTTTGAATTATACCCGTAAAAAGTAAAAAATTGATATAATATAATTATTTAAAAATGTAGTTATATTATAATATTAGTTAAACAATGGCCGCTTTTAAATCCAAAGACAAAGTCTACGGTGTATATATTGATTCACTTTTAACAAAAAAGGTGATTTTATCCATTACTGAAATCGGTAAGAACATAAAGGAAAATTTACAGCGTAAACTGGCCGATTCTATGGAAGGCAAATGCATTGAGGAAGGATTCATTCGTCCTGGGTCTATTCGTATCGAGTCGTACTCTTGCGGGTTGGTCAATACAGAAAACATTGAATTTCAAACCGTTTTCACCTGCAAAGTTTGTCATCCCGTAGAAGGCATGTTGATTGAATGCACGAGCAAGACGATTACCAAAGCTGGAATACATGCCCAAGTAGTGGACCGCGATATTGTGCCGGTTACGGTATTTGTTGCAAGAGACCACCACAATATGGATAGATATTTTCAGTCTATTCAAGAAAATACGAAAATTCTGGTGAAGGTTATTGGTATTCGTTACGAACTGAACGATCCATATATTTGTGTTTTAGCAAAACTCTTGAAAGATGAAGTGGAGACGACCGCTGCTCCTCAAAAAATCAGAATCAAAAAACAGCCGATCAATATAGGCGGCGATGTTTTGGACACAGCCTCGGAAGAAGAATAAATAACTTCATAAATTTATATAAAAATTATCATTTATATAAATGAATGACCGAAGCCGTTGCTGAAACAAATGTTTTCGAACCCGTCAAACTGGAAAACATGAAAAACAAAATTGAGTCTATGACAAAGAACCATCAAATTGAAATTTTGAAGATTCTGAAGAAAAACCCCACCGCAAAAACGAACGAGAACAAGAGCGGCATTTTCGTCAACCTGTCGTTGCTTCCTACATCCACCCTGGAGGAAATTGATTTTTATTTGAACTATGTACATGACCAAGAAAGCTCTCTTCAACAGTTGGAATCGCAAAAGAAGGAATTCAAAGATGCCTATTTCATGGAATCTCAGGGTTGATTTTCCGTTTTTTTGTAAAACACTCCCTTATCATACCTGGTATTACAACTTGATATGATATACAAATTATTTGTTAGCATGGATTGACCCCCTTAAAAAGGTTGTTGGAAAAGTATTCTGAAAATTTCCATTTTGGACATTTTAAAAATGTCCATTTTCGATTTTCTTGGGGAACTTTTTTCCGGGACTTTTTGAAAAAGTGGGTTGTGAGCATAATGCAGTAAATCGGAGAATTATATTTTTAGTATGACTGCATAAAAATTTTTGATATTTTTTCTATAAATATTTTTTCGCTACTAATTTAGAAAGATTTTCTAGCATAACTATATAATTTCTTTCAAAAAAGAAGCGATGAAATATACATGTGATTGTTGTTACTATAATACGGAGCGAAAGTGCAATTTTGATAAACATTTATTGTCTGCAAAACATATTTTGGCCATGAATAATGCAAAAAAAGTAGCAACCAATTACACCTGTAATTTTTGTGACTTTTCTACGAGTAAAAAAAGTAATTACACTAACCATTTGTTGACTGCTAAACATATTGCAGCAGAAAAAGTAGCAAAAGTAGCAACCACCGGTGAACCTTCTATGGAGTCAACACACTCCGAACTTTGTTCTCCAAACGACATGCAAACTGTAGTATCTAACAATCACAATTTGATAATAAATCTATTGAAGCAAAATAACGATCTACAAAAACAAATTATAGAGCTTTCCAAAGAACCCAAGATAATCAATAACAATTATACCACCAATTCAGGAAATACAAATAACAATCAATTCAATTTGAGCCTATTCTTGAATGAAACCTGCAAACATGCTTTGAACTTTACAGAGTTTATTGAAAATATACAGGTTACCTATGATGATTTGGAGAACAATGCCAAAATGGGATTTGTGGGTGGTATGACTAAGATCATTGTGGATAATTTGAAACAGTTAGATTTGAACAATCGTCCGATTCATTGTACGGATGCCAAACGAGAGACCATCTATGTGAAGGAAGAAGATCAGTGGGAGAAAGACGGCAGCAAAGATATCATTCAAACGGGCATCCAAGAAATAACCAGAAAAAACATGTGTCAACTCTCAGAATGGCGTGAGAACAATCCGGAATACAATGACATGGATACGGAAACGGGTGAAAAGTCCATCGTACTACAGCAGAATTTGATGGCCGGCGGCAAGCGCAGCGAATTCTACCCCAAAATAATAAAGAATATTGCCAAAGAAACCATTCTTGACAAAAAAATTCTAATAGAATAAAAAGTATCCTGAAAATTTTCATTTTGGACATTTTAAAAATGTCCATTTTCGATTTTCTTGGCGGACTTTTTTCCGAGACTTTTTCAAAAAGTGATTTGTCAGCATAATGCAGTCAAAAACGAATTATGACAAAAAAAATGACTGCACAAAATTTTTACTATTTTTGCAAAAAGTATTTAGAAAACTATATTATAAAAGTATATACGACTTACAAATGACTGACAGTAAAAGTATAAAAATATTTGAATGTAATGTATGTAACTATGTTACGCAAACAAAATGTAATTTTTCTAAACATTTATTGACTGCAAAACATAAACAAAATACAAATACTGACCCTCCAAGTATAACTCAAGAAAACCATACAACAAAACTATATATTTGCACATGTGGTAATAAATATAAACATCGCCAAAGTTTATTCAATCATAAAATAAAATGTAACGGTTCGTCGTGTGATAGATCATCAAGTATGTTAACACATTTGATGAAAGAAAATCAAGAATTCAAACATATGATTATCGAATTACAAAGGGAACTTACGAATAAAGTGGTAGAAATGACCAGTCAGATATCAAATATAGCAACAGTAAATAATAATACGATTAACACGAACTGTAACAATCATTTCAATTTGAATTTTTTTCTTAACGAAACTTGCAAGAATGCTATGAATTTTGGTAATTTTATTGATAATATAGACATTTCATTTGACGACATTGAATCTAATGCAAAACTTGGTTTTGTAGAAGGTATTTCCAAAATTATTTTAGAAAAATTGCAACAGTTAACTGTGGAAAAACGCCCTATTCATTGTACTGATGTTAAAAGAGAAATATTGTATGTTAAAGATGAAGATCAGTGGGAAAAAAATAACAGTCATAAAATCGTAGAAAAGGGGATTCAAGAAATGACATGTAAAGGTATGCAAAAATTGGTTGAATGGCGTGAAGAAAATCCTGAATATGAAACTTGGGGATCAGAATTGAGCGAACTATCATTGATGATGCAGCAAAATTTGATTGCTGGAAACAAGCGCGAAGAATTTTACCCCAAAATTATTAAAAACATTGCCAAAGAAACAATAATAGAAAAATAAAAGTATTCTGAAAATTTTCATTTTGGACATTTTAAAAATGTCCATTTTCGATTTTCTTGGGGAACTTTTTTCCGGGACTTTTTGAAAAAGTGGTTTGTGAGCATAATGCAGCGAAAATGAAAAAAAGCGGAAAAAACTGAATGCATAAAATTTTTCTATTTTTTATATATTTTTTCCGAAAAAAATTTAGAGGCATTTTTTTGTCATTCAAATATAATGACATCGGATGACAAAAAAAATGCAAAAAAATGCAAATATTTTTCATGTAGTGTATGTCACTTTGAAACTAGTAACAAAAATAATTTCAATAAACATTTATTGACTGCAAAACATCAACGAATGACAAATGATGACAAAAAAGATGCAAAAAAATGCCACAGCATATTCGAGTGTAGTTGTGGCAATATATACAAATATCGACAGGGTCTTTTTAATCATAAGAAGAGGTGTAATTTTGATTTGTCCAACTCAGAAAATACCGTAGTCACCCCCAAGGTGGTGAATAGCGGATTTATCATGGAAATGTTCAAAGAGAACCAAGAATTCAAAAACATGTTGATCGATCAATGTAAACAGTCCGAACTCCAACAGAAAAAGATGTTTGAGCTCCAACGGGAGAACAACACCTTGATAAACAAGATGGTGGAAATAACGCAGCAACAGCCAAATACATCGACCATAATTACCAACAACAATAATACGAATAACACGCAGTTCAATATTCAACTATTTTTAAACGAGAACTGCAAACATGCGGTGAATTTTTCGGAATTTATCGATAATATTCAGGTTTCAATGAGCGATTTGGAGAACAACGCCAAAATGGGGTTTGTTAACGGAATTTCGAAGCTTATATTGGATAATTTGAAACAGTTGGAATTGACGGAAAGACCGATTCATTGCACAGACATCAAAAGAGAGACCATCTATGTCAAAGAGGAGGACGAATGGGACAAAGAAAAAAGTCACGAAGTCATTCAAAAGGGAATACAGGAAATCACCTGTAAGAATATGTGTCAGTTGTCGGAATGGCGTGAAGAGAACCCGGAATATAACAATTTAGAATCGGAATTAAGTGATTTATCGATTGTGATGCAACAACAGTCGATGGCGGGACCCAAAAGAGAAGAATTTTATACAAAGATCATTAAAAATATTGCCAAAGAATCCGTCATAGATAAAAAGAAAATGCTGGAATAAATGTCTTTAGTGATTCTATAATTTTACAGATGCAAAAAACGGATAAAACGATTTATTGTGAGTATTGTCAATCGTTCTGGAAAAGGAAAAGCGATTTCACAAACCACTGTAAAACTTCGAAACATTTGAAAAATAAAAGTGCGTTTTTGCTGCAGGTTGAAAATGACGAGTTTACGAAACCTGCTGCGATTCCGTCATCGGTTACCGAGATTCACGAGATCATTTCAGAGATTATAACGGCGATTGAAAAGATGCCGTGCCCGGAACCGGTTGAAGAAATTCCGAAGCCAATCATCGTCGATATTCCTGTAAACATGGATGACAGCATCAATCAAGCGGTTACAATCATGGAAGATAAACACGAAGAATCCACCGGATTTATAGAATATATTCGTACACAAATAATTCGCATAATCAAAATAACTATTTTCCTTATACCGGGTATAAATATAGTTTTAGGGCACAGTTATCAAAGATATAAAAACTATTAATAATATAAAAACTAGTATATTATTATAACCAGATGGATTCCTTGCCGGACGATGAATTTTCAACGCCCTTTCTCGAAGATCAAGATCAGGAACACCACACAAAGAAGTCCCATATGTTGAGACAATTAGTTTTTGATGTGATGTTTCCTTATTTTACAGTGGTTGTAGCGACTTCTAGTAACAATGGTATAGGTAAAGACGGCAAACTGCCTTGGAATGTACCCGAAGATATGGCGTTTTTTAAAGTTCTCACTACAACGAACACTCTCCCCGAAAGACAAAATGTGGTTATTATGGGGAGAAAAACATTCGAGAGCATGAATATGCGTCCTTTGAAATCAAGATTCAATATTTGTGTGTCAAAAACGCTCAAGCAGGAGGATTTTATGAATTACACAAATATGGCCATTGTCAACGAATTCGATGATGCATTGAGATTGGCTATAACGGTACACAGTGAAAAGGTATTTGTCATTGGTGGTTCTCAAATATACAACGAGGCAATCAGACACAGCAAATGCAGTGAAGTGATTTGCAACGAAATCGCCGGTGATTACGAGTGTGATACCTTTTTCGCAACGATGGATCCTAATATCTACGATGAGCCCGAAATCACCGTGATTTCTGACAGGGTTACGAGTAAAAAATATACAAGCAAAACCTACAAACAATATTTATTGAACCAACTTAAAGATAGCGCGACAACTAATGAAGAGACCTCAACTTAATAAATAGTCATTTTTATATTATGTCTATTTATCACCAAATATTTCATCCGTTGGAAAAATGGCAGTCACCCACAGATATTCAACTGTTGGAATCCTTCATGTTTTTAATCAAACCTGTCGAAGAAAAACGGGAGATTCACCACGATGTACCGGAAAAACCCAAGATATTTCAGGATGTTTCGCCCGCTCACCGACGCGTGGAAGCACCGATAGTAACTAACCTGGAAAACAACAGGGCAACAGGCCCCACCCAGTATTTTCCGAGAAAACCGGACACCCTCTTTTGGTGTGTATACATCGCATTACATGGAACAAAGGAATACAATCAAATCGGTCTCCATTATGGTAATGTTGAAATCGAAGAGAAACAAAAAATGATGGAATTGATGCGAAAAACGCCGAATATAATCAAAAATGCTAACAAAAAAATTACCAAAGTTTCGTCACAGGAAATCATGTCAGATTTTATGACGAATAAGCGTACTACCGTGGATATGTTGATGATTTTTGCGGTTTACAATAACATGCGTATTATTCTTGTCAATGTAGACAACAAAAATCAGCCCGACAAATCCTACACCGTGTTGGGATCGCAAATTTATACACAAACCGTCGTTATTTATAAAAAGAACAACTATTACGGACTGGAAATGGAGTACCAAGAACAGAAAATGGAGGAAATCTTGACCAATTTATTCTGTATGGAGCAGATTGACCGGCCACTTAAGGCCATCACAAACTACAAAATAGATGAGTTGGAAGCCATTGCCTATAAGTTGAATGTGGACTATACAACCTGTAAATTGAAGAAGCAGGAATTATACAATGCGATTTTGTTGGCTTTATCCAACCAATGAAGGAGTTATACCATAAAAATTGAATAAAACAATATTACAAAATATATATAATATTATCGTCTTATTATATATAACCCCCATCTGTATTATGATAAATGCAGGAAATATATCACACGCCAAATCGTCTGCAGATAAGGCAACTAAAGCTAAATTAGAAAAATTAGTTGAGACTTATTTAGCAAGTTATATGAAGGAGCGTCTGAAAAACAAAATAAGTGAGGTGGAAATTCGTTTTGAATCTAACCGACAAAAAAACAAACCCGTTTCTAAAATCGATTATGACAATGTGGTAAAAAGTTTATATGCGCAAGGATTTAAGACGGATCTTCCGGAAGGATTTCACAGTCTGCGTATTTTCCATGAATATGTAGATGCTCGCGGAAAGAATTCGATGTCAAATATTCGCGCAGAAATCGTCGGCCTCGATCTTATTCAAGAGTATTGTCGCAGCAACAGCATTCAAAAATTATTGGATTTGCCTTCTTCCACCTACGATAAAATCAAATTCACCCAAAAATCTTTGCCAGAAACGGATGATCACGAAAAGATCCTGCCCGTGAAATTTGAAGATTTCAATTTGAAAATTTCGTACCAGTTGGAACAGACATCCACAGCGAGATCCGAGTTCATTCGAAAGGTAATTGATCGGTGGACCGAAAAATTGAAGACATTTCGTTATTTGAATCGTGTAAGATTTCATCACGACGATTTACCCATATTTGCGGATATCAGTATTGTAAGAAGTTCTAAAACATCGCATGATGTGCCGATGAAAAGCTACGATATTCAGGAATCTGGAGTGTTGGAAGCGCCCGAGGCCTACGAAATTGAGGTAGAAATCGACAATGACCGTATTGGTCCGGGCACTCCATATAACACGACAAAATCAATTCTAGACTTGATCAAGAAGGCGATTCGTATCATTTTATCCGGATTGCAGGGTACAAATTACCCGATTTCCTATACGGAAATGGATTCGATTCTGTTGGAATATATGCAGTTGCTTCACGGCGAAGATTATCTGGAGAAAAACTTGAGACCCGGTGAAGACCCCCAAAAAAAGAAATTGCGTATTCAACCGAGGGATTTTGTCGGCCCGTCTTCGGCGACTTTGCAAATTGAAAATATCATGGTACCGAATGAACATACCGATGTTCCAAATATTCGCACAAATTATACTGTAACGGACAAGGCGGACGGTGAGCGCCGACTGTTGTTCATAAACAAGGAGGGAAAAATTTACATGATTGATACCAATATGAATGTGATTTTCACGGGTTCCTACTCTCGCGAGAAGGCGCTTTACAATAGTATTTTGGACGGAGAATTCATTAAATTCGACAGAAGACGACAGATCATCAATTTGTACGCAGCATTCGATGTGTATTACATCAATAAAAAAAGCACCCGCGAATTCGCCTTTGTCAATACCCAGAAGACTTTGGAGGCAAATGACGAACTGTTGGAATACGACGAAGAGAAAAAGGAAGAAAAGGCTCGGGAGAACCAGGGCAAACCCGAACCGGTGCGATATCGTCTGTCGCTCCTTCAGCAATATATCGGGAGGTTGAAACCAGTATCTATTTTGATTTCTCCTTCCCAAAACGAAAGGAAGGAGCACCAAGAAAAGGTCGCCTCGTGTGAATTCAACATCAAGTGCAAAATGTTTTGCATGACCACCAATGACACGACGATTTTCGAAGCGTGTTCCAGGATTCTTTCGGACATTGATGACGGCACTTATCCGTACACGACGGATGGCTTGATTTTTACACCTTCAAATACGGCGGTAGGGAGCAGTGTTGTGGGGAGGGCGGGTAAATTGGTCAAAACCACTTGGGACCTATCATTCAAGTGGAAACCGCCGGCCTTCAATACCATCGATTTCTTGGTAACAATTAAACAGGATAAGACCGGTAAAGATGAAGTGCATAACATTTTCCAGGAGGGGAAAAATGTCGAGGGGCTGCAAAATTTTGTTCAGTATAAAACCCTGATTTTGAACTGTGGATACGATGAAAAGAAGCACGGCTATTTGCAGCCATTTCAAGACATTTTGAACAATAAATTACCATCCCCCGAAGATCTGGACAACAATGCGGGATATAAACCGGTCAAATTTCAACCAACGAATCCCTACAATCCTAACGCGTGTTACGCCAACATCCTGTTGAAGGAAGACGGTAACCGCAATTTGTCGTTATTTACCGAAGAGGGCGAATTTTTCGAGAAGTATATGATCGTCGAATTTGCGTACGACATGACTCGTGCCGAAGGATGGCGATGGATTCCTTTGCGTGTGCGTTACGATAAAACCGCGGAATTGCGCAACGGCATGAAAAACTACGGCAATGCTTATCATGTGGCCAACAGCAATTGGCAATCTATCCATCAACCTGTAACAAAAGAGATGATTACTCAGGGTAAAGACATCCCCGAATTTCTAGAGTTGGCGGACGAAGAAGATAATGTGGCAGACGAGGGAATTTACTACAATCGTCGCGGGGATGAGAAGAAGACCCAATCGCTGCGCAATTTCCACAATTTATTTGTGAAGCGTAAATTGATCATGGGGACATCAAAACGCAACGATATACTCATTGATTTTGCTGTAGGTAAAGCGGGGGATTTATCCAAGTGGACACAGTCAAAATTGGGATTTGTGTTCGGTATTGATGTTTCGGTTCCAAATATTCATGATCGTATCGACGGGGCTTGTGCGAGATATTTGAAATATCGCGAAAGAAACAGAAATGTGCCTTACGCTCTCTTTGTGAATGGCAACAGTTCACAAAATATTCGCAGCGGATCGGCGTTTCATACCGACAAGGACAAGGAAATTACCAGAGCCGTGTTTGGTAATGGACCGAAAGATTCCAAGATATTGGGCGAAGGTGTTTACAGACAGTATGGTGTAGCTGAGAAGGGATTCAATGTGTCTTCGTGTCAATTTGCTCTGCATTATTTTTGGGAAACACCGACCACCCTTCACAATTTTATGCGCAATGTGGTAGAGTGTACGCGCATCAACGGGTATTTTATTGGTACATGCTACGACGGTAAAACGGTGTTCAAAATGTTGCGCAATAAAAACGAAGGCGAATCGGTCTCGATCTTTGATCATGGGCGTAAGATATTCGAATTAACCAAGAAATATCCCCAGACCGGATTACCCGACGACGAAAATTGCATTGGTTATCCGATTGATGTGTATCAGGAAACGATCAATAAAACCTTCCGAGAGTATTTGGTGAATTTCGATTACTTGGTGCGAATCATGTCGGATTATGGGTTTACCCTAATCGATGATGCCGAAGCTCGCAATATGCAATTGCCCAGTGGTTCGGGATTATTCAATCAATTGTTTGATTTTATGACAGAGGAGGTCAAACGCGATCCGCGTCGTCAAGCAGACTATGGTACTGCGCATTTGATGACAACCGACGAAAAACAAATTTCGTTTTTGAATCGCTATTTCGTCTTCAAGAAGACGACGAATGTCAATTCCGAAAAGATTGCCAACCTTCTGTTGAAACGCGATTTTGTGATACCACTGTCAAAAGAGATGCAGAACATTATGAGTGAAGAAATGGAAAAGGAGATTGAAGCTACTAAAATAAAGAAACCGAGAGGCAAGCGCGTAACGATTACGGCAAATGCAAAGGTGGTGAATATAACTGACGATAAGGTAGTGGAAAAGGGTCCTTCCTCAGGGCCCCAAGCACCTGCAGCGCCCTCAGGACCCGATGCACCTGAAGTCCCACCTCCACCCCCCACTGCTACCAATGGTGACGACGCGAAGCCAGCATTTGAAACTGAGGAGCCCGCCAAAATACGAATTAAAATCAAGAAACCCGAAAATTAGTGAGACTTCTGAGGAATAAATAATTCATCTAAATTAAAACAATTTAAATGAATATAGTGTAGTGTTAATACCGCCATGATATTTTTTTTATTACCAAGTGTGAATATATGTATATATAAATTTATTGACTGTATTTTAGATGAAGATGTCCCCGAATCAAAAATTTCAAATTCACTGTCGTGTTATTTGTACGAAATTAAAAATAAAATAAAACTATGTGAGTATGATTGGGACATTTACAAAAAATACACGAACCCTTATGAGTACATCAACTCGGTCGTACCGGATATATTCAATAAAAAGAACCAACATGTATTGGAAGATAACTCGTCGGGTACCCACGAATCGGGAAGTTCGTTCAGGTACAACAAACATTTGCCGAGATGTGTATCAAAATACAAACCGTTATCTCGTTCATATTTTAAGATGATAGAACTGTTGAACAATTTCATTTTCACAACGAATGTTAACATGTACAGATCTTTTGACAGTCAAATGTATAGTTACAATACACCAATTCAACAGGATGCAAACCCCATGCGTTCGTTTCATTTGGCCGAGGGGCCGGGTGGATTCATAGAGGCATTGGCGAATACGCGAAAAAATCCCGAAGATGTCTACATTGGCATGACGATTATTGATGACGAAAATGAACAAAATGTGCCGGGGTGGAAAAAAAGTGAACAATTTCTGAAAAATAACAAAAATGTAACCATCGAACTGGGCGAAGATGGTACAGGTAATATTCTTTCCATGCAAAATTTTTTATACTGTCGAACGAAATATGGGTCGTCCATGGACTTGATTACCGCGGACGGCGGGTTCGATTTTTCGATGGATTTCAACAGTCAGGAAAGAAATATTTCAAAGCTCTTATTCGCCCAGACATGTTACGCACTCTGTCTGCAAAAAATGAAAGGGAATTTCATTTTGAAGATATTCGACTGTTTTATTGAACATACCGTGGATCTGTTGTACATCCTTTCAGCTTTTTATGAAAAGGTCTATATTACCAAGCCGCAAACCAGCCGTTATGCGAATTCGGAGAAATACATCGTGTGTAAAAATTTTTTGGTGGCGAATGACATTGGCGTTTTTCCCTATTTGAAAGCGGCATTTGACAAGATGTTGCAAGCATCCGCTGCTAATCCGGATATCAATACGCATCGTTTCTTGAAAATACCGATTTCCACCTTTTATATTACAAAAATGGAGGAATATAACGCGATCTTCGGACAACAGCAGATTGAGAACATACACCAAACAATTACTTTGATTGAGAACAAACAGAAGAATGACAGGTTGGATGCTATCATTAAATCAAATGTACAAAAATGTATACATTGGTGTATGAAATACAAGGTGGCCTATAACACATTTTAAACCGCTGAAGATTTAAATCCGCCCCTTCGGGGATAGGATTTATCTCTTTATCGGTCATTGACCACGAAGAATCCAATCCGCGTGCGCGGATTGGATTCTTCGTTGGTTTAAATCTTCACCGAGATAGATGATGTGGTATTTGTGTTTGTATTTGAAAGTGTCAAATACAAATATTTGGCGAAAAATTAACCGTTGGTCAAATTACGGATCGTTCTCAAGCGAGAGCATTTGGTCAACTGTCCATTGTACCTGTTGATAACCGGTGTTCGTATGAGCGGATATCCGGTAACATTCTTCAATGTGTAACCCGGTGCAGGGACACCATATGCAAGTGCATCCGTGGTTTGGCTTCCAAAAGCGGTTCTAAGAGTATTCGCAGCCGTAGTAATGGTATCGTATTTCTTTCGCGTGAGGCGATCGCTGGAAGACACGGCACCTTGACGCCCAAATTTGGAATTGCTCGGCTTGTAATAAATGGGTACATAATAATTAGGTTGAATAATTGCCGTTCTAACACCACTGATGCTGTAATTTGAAGAACTACCCGAGGTAGCCGCGGGGAAAGTACCAGCGGCAAACCCAATCGCATTGCAAATGATGGTATCCGCCAGAATAATATTTGGATTGAAAAATGTTGGGTTGGTAGGTAATGTCCAAGTTGCACCGCTAGGATAACTGTATGTTGTATTCGGATATCGGACATCGTTAGAAACAATGGAATTCAATACCACCATATTTGTTGTTGCATTGTAAGTGAAATTTAAGAAATACACTTTGGCATTGCTGCCTTTCGTAACAAGATAATGTTTACGAGTAAACATAACAGACTGTAATAAATTATTCAAATCATCGAGATCGTAATAACCCGTAGGAATATCTACGCGGATATTGCTCAAGTTGATCCAATTATAATAAAAGTAAGTAGAAGACATGAAATATTTTTTGCAACTTTGTACTCCACTATTTGAAGCATATATGTTGTTTAATGCATCCGAGCTACCTGCCGCGGCTAAAGGATTGCCCTGGCGAACATGAAAGAATTCGTTTTGTTTGAAAGTCATATTACGGCTGTACAAATATTGTGCATTGGACGAACTGTAATTCGGTTTAATGATTCCACTGGAACGACATCTACGACGAGCATTCTTCGAATCCAAAAAAAGATTGCAGTAGGTTGGATCGGTAATAGTTAAAGAGGGATGTTTACCACTGTTATTTTCGTAATTAATATCTAAAGGGGCGTTGACCCCACGACCACTGGTTTTTGTGACTATGTTCATACCGGGCATGTCATAGTGATCAATCTTAACGGAAGCTCTGGATTTACATCCCGAAATGTCAATGCTCGCAATTTCGCGGCGATAAATTTTCAAAGGTCGCGGTTTGAATAAGAGATCCCTCTGTAAATTGATAATTTTATTTGTGTAATTTTTTTTCATTATAGAACCCAATTGATTTAATGTGACTTTGCTTTTCCATGGTATAGTATTAGTTATAATTCTATTCTTGTCGAATACATCAGGGGTTATTTTCATTACTATATAGTATAATATATATAATTATCATTCATAAAATGTAATAAACATTTCTTTATACATATGAATACCGGTAAATATTTTATGGAATCAACAAAAGAAAATTATAATTTGTTATTGATTAAAAACAATATTTCAATTGTGGTATATGACATTGGATTTTTTCAAATAAAAAATATTTTTCTGTCGGACACTAAAAAGAATATTATCATGGACGGAAAGTTCACTAAAATTATTTACTCGGATGAATTGATAACTACACACGGTATATTTTTGAAAATCCCTTTTTATCCTGTTGGAAAACCAGAGCCACCGCCTATTACAGTTTTATCGAAATTTTCTGGTCAGAAGAGCACAATACCCCAACAATCTGCGATAACTACACGCCCTCAAGCAGAGGAAAAATCCGGAGAACTGGCTCCTACCGTTGGAACCGCAGGACCGGTGGATAACTCGCATCATAAAAATAAAGATAATACGAATGATGCGTCTAATGGTAAATACAAGCAAATTTACAAATTACAGTCACACGATATTTTGAACAGTAAGAATATCATGGATATTATCCGAATTGAGATTCAAATATTGGAATTTTATAAACAATTATTTCAGTGTAAGAAAAAAATTGTCTTTATGCTCAAGGAACAACTACAGGATGGTAACATAAAATTATATAAGGAACACTTTTATAATTATATTAATTTTTCGCATAAACAGGCCCCGAAGATACCGAATGTTATTTTAAAAATTTCGGGTATATGGGAAACCGAGGATAATATTGGCTTGACCTACAAATTTATAGAATATACATTGGACCATTCTCGGATAATTACATGATCATTCCCATTCTGGGTCTTCTTTTTTGATTCTTATTGGAAGGAAATGGGATGTTTCCTTTACGCATATCATGTTCATGTGTGGCCTTTACATCCTCTTCTCTGGGGGTTATAAATTGTGTGACATCTACAAATCCGGTATCTGGATTGTAATTGTATTGTAAGTTGGAAATAGAATTCCAGCCTTCTTGGGTATTTTTTTCGTATATGTCATATTCTGTGCGGTTAACATTGCGGGAAAGGCCGTCCGAAAAATGTAAAACATTTTTATCGAGAACAGGATAGAATACGCTTCGGTCAATAGTAATACCATTTTGTATGACACGATTTTGCAGCATGTTGTCTTCGAATCCCCAAGCCCAAAAGTTGGGAAATCCGTTGATTCTTTCGAAGTCTGCGGCATTGATCGAAACGATTCCGCCTAAAGTAAATGTAAATCCGTAAAAATGTTTCACTGTTCCGGGAGAAGTACGGTAGTCGAAAAAGTTTTTAGAGTAGGGCATAATATCAATGTCGTTAAATACCAATGTAATATTTTGGTAATCGTTCGGGTACATGTTTTTTACAGTTAAGAACCCGATATTTTTAACCGCACCGCGGTTAAAGCTTCTCGTGTCGGTTTGGTGAATATATAAAATCTTGTAAGTATCTGGTGAAAGGTCTTCTAAAACCGATTTCATGTGCTTAGCAAAGAACTCGTATTGTCGTTGTCTGTCTCGGTACGGCACGATGAAAATGATATTAGGTATCGAAACTGATGGAACATTTGCATCTATAGTGAATGTTATGTTGGTTGGTTCTGACGGGGTTTCTGGTGGAATAACATCCACGGGTTCTTCAATGGGTGCAGGCACCTCCTCAACAGGATTTTCCTCGACCTGCTCCGCCAACGCAGGCACCTCCTCGACGGGACTTTCCTCAACCTGCTCCGCCAACGCAGGTGCCTCCTCGACAGCTACAGGCGCTTCCTCGACAGGACTTTCCTCGACCTGCTCCGCCAACGCAGGTGCCTCATCGACAGCTACAGGCGCTTCCTCGACAGGACTTTCCTCGACCTGCTCCGCCAACGCAGGTGCCTCCTCGACGGGACTTTCCTCAACCTGCTCCGCCAACGCAGGTGCTTCCTCAACAGCTACAGGCACCTCCTCAACAGGACTCTCTTCAACCTGCTCCGC
>Ga0304728_1000469_pt1 | contig 34347 bp, 28 predicted proteins | sample C_130625_MF_Meta_FD_190476 | JGI IMG/M metagenome (GOLD analysis project Ga0304728, IMG submission 190476) | Freshwater microbial communities from Lake Croche, Canada to study carbon cycling - C_130625_MF_MetaG (v2) (version 2) | ecosystem: Environmental > Aquatic > Freshwater > Lake | place... | reverse complement strand
TACTGCTGCAATCCAAATATTGTATTGGAACAAACCATTAAATAGCAAAAACTCTCCCACAAAAGCATTGGTTAAAGGCAATGCCACGTTGGCCAATGCCATTACTACTAACAGTATCGCTAGTGTTGGTGCTTTCTGTGCTAGTCCGCCTAGTTCACTAAACTTGCGTGTTCCTAATTGTTGTTCAATAACATCGGCTACAATCCATAGTCCTATTACATTAATACCATGATTGAACATTTGAATCATTACCCCTTCTAACCCTATTTGATTTTGGGTAAAAATTGCAGCACACATTAAACCAATATGCGCAATAGAAGAATAGGCAATTAGTCTTTTAATATCGTCTTGTTTAATGGCAATTAAGGATGCATAAACCATTCCTATTACACTCAAAATAATGATGAATAAACTATGTCCTTTTACGGCACCCGGAACCATGGGCAATACCCAACGAATCACAGCAAAAAGTCCCATCTTAACCATTACGCCACTTAATATCATGGTTGTAGCAGTAGGTGCTTGTTCGTAAGCATCTGGCTGCCAGGTATGCAATGGAAATATGGGCATTTTTATAGCAAAAGCAATAAAGAATAATGCAAATGCATATGCTTGTTGCTTGCCAGTTAATTGAACATTATAAAAAGACTGTAGGGCAAATGAATGGTCGGATGTATGTGCATACACAAATAAAATACCCACCAACATTAACAATGATCCTATAAAAGTATAAATGAAGAATTTAAAAGTAACGGCAATTCTTTTTTCGCCACCCCAAATAGAACAAAGAAAATAAACCGGAATTAATGCTAACTCCCAAAAGAAATAAAACAATAAAGCATCTGCTGCTAAAAACACGCCTAATAATCCTGCTTGGGTTAACAACATCAACCCGTAAAATGCAGCAGGTTTTTGATATGTATTTTTATAGGTTGCTGCAAATACTACTGGAAAAGAAATAGCGGTTAATAAACCTAGCATCTTTCCCATGCCATCTTGCATGAGTGTAAACCTGCCACCCAAACCTGGCAACCAGCTTGCATCGTAATGTAATACTCCTTTACTATTAACCGCCATTAAAGACAATGCTAATGTAATAACAGATGAGCCGAGGGCCAATGCTTTTGAAGTACTTGCATCTTTTAAAAAGAATACAGCAAGTCCGCTAAGCAATGGAATTAATATGAGTAATAAAGCGATCATATATTTTCTTTAAAGCAACTAAGCATTTTTAAATAAACGGTTTAAATAATAACTTAAGGTTAAATCATTAAACCAAATCAATATAAATACAACAATGGCTAATACCATGATTAAAACATAGTTACCCACTTGTCCGCTTTGTAATAACCGAATTTGTCTTGAACTATATCTATCCATTTTACCAACGCCGTTCACGCCGCCATCAATAATATTTTTTTCAACAATATTTTTAAAAAAGCCTGCAATGGCATTTAATGGGTTTACAATTATTGTATCGTATAACTCATCGACATACCATTTGTTTTCTAAGACTTTTGCCAAGCCTGTATTTTCGGTTTCGGTTGATTGGAATTTTTTATAACTGCTAATGGTATAAAAAATGATGCCCGCAATTAGCAATGTAGAAACCCCCATGAATAAATATTCTTGTGATGCTTCTAAATGATGTTCTGTTGCAAGTGCCGCAGACTGTGCAAAAATTGGCGTTAAGAAATTACCCAAACTATGTGCGTCTTTTGCAAACACTTCTGGTATACCAATTAATCCGCCAATTACCGATAATATAGCTAGCACTATTAATGGAAGGGTCATGGCAATTGGACTTTCGTGTACATGTGCTGCTTGCGCTTGTGTGCCCCTAAATCCACCTAAAAAAGTTAGTGTATACAAACGGAACATATAAAAAGCAGTCATCAATGCACCACCTAATCCTACATAATAGTAAATAGGATTTTTTGCATAAGCGGCCATTAGAATTTCATCTTTAGAAAAGAATCCTGAAAATGGTGGAATCCCTGCAATGGCCAAACAGGCAAGTAAAAAAGTAATATGGGTGATAGGCATGAACTTTTTTAGTCCGCCCATTTTTGTAATATCTTGTTCGTGGTGCATAGCATGAATAACAGACCCTGCGCCTAAGAATAATAAGGCTTTAAAAAATGCATGCGTCATTACGTGAAACACTGCGCCAGTATAAGCGCCAACGCCTAATCCTAAAAACATATACCCAAGTTGACTCACGGTTGAGTAGGCCAATACTTTTTTAATATCGTTTTGTTTGAGTGCAATGGTTGCTGCAAAAATTGCGGTAGCCAATCCTACAATAGCTATCAGGGTTTGTGTGCCTGGTGCCATAGAATACAATAAATTGGTTCGTGCAATCATATAGATACCTGCAGTAACCATGGTAGCTGCGTGAATCAATGCAGACACTGGTGTAGGACCCGCCATTGCATCTGGCAACCAAGTGTACAAAGGAATCTGCGCACTCTTACCCATTGCGCCAACAAATAACAAAGTTGTTATGGCAGTAATATCAAATGCCGATAATTTATCTACATGTAAAAACACATCCGAATAAGTGGCTGTGCCTAATTTAAAAATCAACCAAAATACGGCTAGTAAAAAACCAAGATCACCAATTCGATTCATTACAAACGCTTTTTTAGCAGCGTAGTTATAATTATTGTTTTTAAACCAATAGCCGATTAATAAATAAGAGCAAAGTCCAACTCCTTCCCAACCAATAAACATGATTACATAGTTGGCACCTAATACCAACAGTAACATTGAAAATATAAAGAGGTTTAAGTAAGCAAAATAGCGGCCAAAATGTGCTGCTTCTTCGTCATGCATGTAGGCTGTTGAATACAAGTGAATCAATGTGCCAATACCTGTAATGATTAACAAGAAAATGACAGATAATTGGTCTACCTGAAAAGCAAATGGAATTAATAATCCTTTTACTTGAATAAAATTAAAAAGGGTAACTACTGTTGATGCTCCAGTTGCTTTCACATCAAAAAACACCAATACACTCACAATAAATGAAGCGAGTATGGTACCCGTACCAATCATGCCAATCATGGATTTTGACAAGTGTTTTCTACCCAATCCATTGATCAGAAAACCTAGCAAGGGAAACAGCGGAATTAAATAAACAAGTTTACTCATAATATGCCGGACCGAAGCTTGTAACAAAAAAGTTACTCAATTACAAGCTGCGCATTTTTAATTTTTCAATCTATTCAAAAAGTTAATATCAACCGAATGTGTGTTACGATACAACATAACAATAATAGCCAACCCTACACTTACTTCTGCTGCTGCTACAACCATAATAAAAAATACAAATAACTGACCATCGGTTCCTACTTTGGTGGCTTTGTCTGCTACCAAGCCTGTTGCTAAATGCATTTTCGAAAACGCCACCAATAATAAATTCACCGCATTGAGCATTAACTCAATACACATAAATACAATGATAGCATTGCGGCGGGTAAGCACACCAATGATACCGATGCTAAATAAAGTTAAACACAGATAGATATAATATTGTATTGGCATGTTTGCTACTTGTTGCTCGAATTAATTATTCAAAGCGTTTTTAAAATATTTTTATTGGGCAAATTTTGTTGCCACTGTTTAATCTTTTTTTCCAATGACAATGGCACCAACCATTGCACTTAAAAATAATACACTAGTAATTTCAAAAGGCACCACATAATCACTAAACAATACTTTACCTAAATTTTTAATGAGGCCAATATTTCCTTCTACCGTTAGTGCTTTTTTATTAGTCAGCTCGTTTGCTTGGCGAACAAGTGAAACAAGCACCATTAAAAAACATCCACCAGAAATTACACCGGCTAATTTCATCCAACTATTTTTTTGTGGTTCACTCTGTGCATTCAAATTCATTAACATGATTACAAAGAGGAACAACACCATGATGGCTCCTGCATAAACAATCAAATTCACGATGGCTAAAAACTGGGCATTCAATAAAATATAATGGCCCGATATAGCAAAGAAAACTGCTACCAACCATAATACACTATACACCGGATTCTTACTAACCAACACCATGATAGCACTACCAATAGCTAGTGCGCTCAAAAAGAAAAATAATATTTCTGTTATACTCATTGTTCTTTAATTATGCTATTAATTGTTTCGCGCGGCACCCCTGGCTGCTGCAAAACCTGCAGGATCTGTTAGTTGATTAGGTATTACTAATTCTTCTTTCCCGTATATAAATCCTTTGCGCGTAAAGTTTGCAGGTGCGAAAGTTTCACTTAAATAAATTGCGTCTTTCGGACAAGCTTCTTCGCACAAACCACAAAAAATACAACGCAACATATTGATCTCATATTTTGCAGCATATTTTTCTTCGCGATACAAATGTTCTTCGCTAGGTAATCTTTCGGCGGCTTCCATGGTAATGGCTTCTGCCGGACAAGCTACTGCACACAATCCACAAGCAGTGCAACGTTCGCGACCTTCTTCGTCTCTGTTAAGCACGTGTAAACCACGAAAAACCGGACTGAATTCGCGCTTTTGTTCTGGGTAGCGAATAGTCGGTTGCTTCTTAAACATATGACTGAAAGTAATGGCCATACCTTTTAAAATATTGGGTATGTACAATCGCTCCGAGAAACTCATCGGCTTGCGACTAACTTCTTTTACTCTATTGGTTAATGCCTCCATTTTGATGTCCGCTTTGCTTTGGCTTTGCGTTTGCTTAAATATGGGTTACAAAAATATTTTTTACGCCGAATTTTTCAAAAAAAATTCAAAAAAATCATTACATCTTAGCTAAGATAAACGCGCCTGTTATAAGCATGTTTACCAATGCCAATGGTATTAAACTCTTCCAACCTAAATTCATTAATTGATCGTAACGGAATCTTGGAATGGTCCAACGAATCCACATAAATACAAAAATGAATATCACAATTTTAATTAATAAAGCACCTACCCCAACTAGTGCCGCAATGTTTTGAGGCAAAACGCTTTCGTTGAAAAAAGGAATATCATATCCACCAAAATATAGCGATGCCATCACTGCACTACTCATAATCATATTCACGTATTCCGAAAAAAGATAGAACCCAAGTTTCATAGAAGAATACTCTTGGTGGTATCCAAAATTTAATTCGTTTTCTGCTTCTGGCAAATCGAAAGGTGTTCTATTACACTCGGCCATTGCACAAATGAAAAACAATATAAAACCCAATGGTTGATACGCTATATTCCATAAATGACCAGGAGCCATTTGTTGTGCTACAATAGTTTTTAAACTTAACGAACCTGTTGTCATTAATAGTGCAATCAATGCAATACTCATAGCCAATTCGTAACTAATAGCTTGTGATGCACCGCGCAATGCAGCCATCAAAGAAAATTTATTATTCGATGCCCAACCGCCAATCATCATACCATAAATACCAACACTCACTACACCAAATACATATAAAATACCAATATTAATATCTGCTATTTGTAAAGAAATTTCTCGGCCAAATAAAGAGATTGTTCCACCCCAAGGAATTACGGCACAAGTCATTAAAGCCGCTGTCATAGCCAATCCTGGACCAAGTATAAATAATGTTCTATTGGCCGAAGATGGAATAATTTCTTCTTTCATGATTAATTTCAATCCATCGGCAAATGGTTGAAACAATCCAAAAGGACCTGCTCTTTCTGGGCCTGGTCTGTCTTGTAAAATGGCCGCCACTTTGCGTTCTGCAAATGTGGTATACAAGGCAATACCCAAGCTTGCAAAAACTATAATGGCAATTAATACCAGTTTTTCTATTATCAGTAGCCAATCAAATGCAAGTAGTGTCATGAGCTATAGTACAATTAGTCTTTGTTAGAATTAAAATTGTTGGAATGCGCCGGTCCATTGATTAAACTCAGTTCCATATTTGTTTGGTTTACTTCACTCACCGAATGAATATCCATCAATAATTTAGGGTCCCTGCCACCATGAACCGCTTTAAAAGTTTCTGTTGGAATATGTGTGCCAACTGTTCCCGCATAGTGTCCTTGCGCAATTACAGAATGCCTGTCAATTAATCTTGGCCCTTCAATTGTCCAGTCGGAACTTTGCTTTTTTTCGAATCTGCAATCATTACAAATCCAGTCTTCTACTTCGCCCCATTGGTCTTTGCGAGCAGTTACTCTAAACACTTCTTCTCCACGATTCCACAAAGTTACTTTTCCACTACAGGTAGGGCAGTTGCGATGCGCATCCATGGGTTTTAAAAACCAAACTCGATTTTTAAATCGGAAAGTTTTATCGGTTAATGCGCCCACCGGACAAACATCAATTACATTTCCAATAAAATCATTGTCTAAATTTTTCTCAATCAATGTAGCAATTTCTGAATGGTCTCCCCTGTCTAAAATTCCGTGTTCGCGTTTATTGGTTAGCTGATCGGCAACAAATACACAACGGTAGCAAAGTATGCAACGTGTCATGTGCAACTGAATATATTTTCCCAAATCGTGTTTGGGAAATGTTCTGCGTTGAAACTCGTAACGAGTGCCAGCCTTGCCGTGTTCGAAGCTTAAATCTTGCAAATGACATTCACCTGCTTGATCACATACCGGACAATCTAGTGGATGATTCAATAATAAGAATTCCACAATTCCAGCTCTAGCATCTACCACTTTTGGGCTAGTAATATTTTTTACTTCCATGCCATCCATGACAGTTGTACGGCAAGAAGCTACTAATTTGGGCATTGGGCGTGGGTCTTTTTCGGAACCCTTGCTTACTTCTACCAAACAGGTACGACACTTACCGCCACTGCCTTCTAGCTTGCTGTAAAAACACATTGCTGGCGGTGCAACATCTCCTCCAATTTGACGTGCAGCTTGCAGAATACTAGTACCTGCAGGCACTTCAATTGTAATGTTGTCGATGATTACTTTAAATAATTGTATTTCACTCATACCACATCCCCCGAAAGGGCATATTTAAGTTTTTAATATGCTTGTTTATACCGTTGGCACATGAATTGGATCGGCATAATGCGCTAAACCAAAATTGCTGGTTTGAGCTTCTGCCGCATGCGTTACATGCCATTCAAATTCATCTCTAAAATGTCTAATAGCAGCTGCTACTGGCCAAGCCGCAGCGTCTCCTAATGGACAAATGGTATTACCTTCAATTTTTCTTTGTATATCCCATAACAAATCAATATCACTGCTTTTGCCTTCTCCTTTTTCTAGGCGATACAAAAGCTTTTCCATCCAACCAGTACCTTCTCTACATGGCGAACACTGACCGCAACTTTCGTGGCGATAAAAACGTGCCAATGAATAAGTATTTCTCACAATACATTGGTCTTCGTCTAACACAATAAATCCACCAGAACCCATCATAGATCCTGTAGCAAAGCCACCATCACTTAAACTTTCGTAGTTCATGTAACGGGTTTCGCCTTTGGCTGTTTTTAATAATAAGTTAGCAGGTAAAATAGGTACCGAAGATCCGCCTGGAATACAAGCTTTTAATTTTTTTCCGTTAGGGATACCGCCACAATATTCGTCACTGTATAAGAATTCTTCTACAGAAATAGTCATGTCAATTTCATAAACACCTGGCTTATTAATATTGCCACAAGCCGAAATTAATTTTGTACCAGTAGACTTTCCAACACCAATAGTGGCATACTCTTCGCCACCAATATTAATAATTGGAACTACTGATGCTAAGGTTTCTACATTGTTTACCACTGCAGGACGACCCCATGCACCTTTAATAGCAGGGAATGGTGGTTTAATACGCGGATTACCACGCTTGCCTTCTAATGATTCTATAAGGGCAGTTTCTTCTCCACAAATGTAAGCGCCGGCTCCACGGTGAACATAAATTTCACAATCGAAACCTGTACCTAAAATATTTTTTCCTAAAAATCCGTTTGCTTTTGCTTCGTTAATTGCTTGTTCTAAAATATCGGGAATCCAAGCATATTCTCCACGGATGTAAATATAAGTTGCATGGCTTCCTAGGGCAAACGATGAAACGATTAATCCTTCAATTAATAAATGCGGAATAAATTCCATTAGGTAACGATCCTTAAAAGTTCCTGGTTCGCTTTCGTCGGCATTACAAACCAAGTGACGCGGAACGCCTTCTGGTTTTGCAATAAAACTCCATTTCATTCCTGCAGGAAAACCGGCACCACCACGGCCACGCAAGCCGCTTTTCTTCACCTCTTCTACAATAGCTTCGGGGCTCATTGTTTTCAAAGCCTTCTCAACACTAGCATATCCACCTTCGCGGCGATACACTTCGTAGCTGCGAATTCCTGGAACATGCGCTTTTTCTAATAATAATTTTCTTCCCATATTTAAATCCTCGGAGGACTTTTAATTGTTGATCGATCTAATTGTTTGCAGCGGCTGTGTTTCTACATTCTGCAATAATTTCATCCACTTTTTCTTTGGTTAAATGCTCGCGATAATGTTTGCCTAATTGCATTAAAGGTGCATAACCACAAGCTCCCAAGCACTCCACTGTTTTTAAAGTAAACAATCCATCGGCGGTTGTTTCACCTGGTTTAATGCCAAGTGTTTTACTAATATATTCAATGATATTGTCGCTTCCATTTAACATGCAGGGTCCGGTTTGACAAACTTCAAACATATACCTACCAACAGGCTTGGTATTATACATGCTATAGAATGTGGCAACTTCATACACTTCTATTGGCTCAATGGATAATAATGATGCTACATAGTCCATTGTATCGGAACTTAGCCATCCACCAAAACTATCTTGCGCCAAATGTAATAAGGGTAGTAAAGCACTCTTCTGCTTTCCTTCGGGATAGCGTTCAATGAGCTCTTTTACTTTAGCTAGTTTTTCTTCTGAAAATTGTACCATACCTCTTTATAAAAAATCAATAAATCAATTCGTTTTCTCTTTGCAATTATGCATCCAATTCTCCCGCAATCAAATTCAAACTACTCATTGTTACAATTGCATCACTTAACATGCCACCTGTTACTAATTCAGGATATGCCTGATAATATATAAAACATGGGCGACGGAAATGCAAACGGAATGGTGTTCTACCTCCATCACTAATTAAATAAAATCCTAACTCGCCATTACCTGCTTCAATGGAATGATAAACTTCGCCTTTTGGTAAATCTACTTCTCCCATAATAATTTTAAAATGCCAGATGAGTGCTTCCATTTTGGTATACACATCTTCTTTTTTAGGCAAGTAATATTCAGGAACATCTGCATGAAAAATTTCTGCATCTGCACCTTTAAATTCTTGTACTTTTTTATAGGCTTGCTCAATGATGCTTAAGCTCTGCCACATTTCTTCGTTGCGCACCAAAAAGCGATCGTAATTATCGCCTGTTTTTCCTACTGGAATTGAGAAATTAAAATCTTCGTAACTGCTGTACGGGCTATGTACACGCACATCATAATCAACACCAGCTGCACGTAAATTAGGACCCGTAAATCCATAATTCAACGCACGTTCTGCACTGATAGCACCGCCGCCAATAGTACGTTCCATGAAAATTCTATTACGCGCAAACAAGCTTTGGAATTCTTTTAAAACCTTAGGATATTCTTTTAAGAATTTTTCGAGTTTTGTAAAAGCAGTATTGGTGAAATTTCTTTCGAATCCGCCAATGCGTCCAATATTAGTTGTTAAGCGAGAACCACAAACTTCTTCGTAAATTTCATAGATCAATTCGCGGTATTGCATTACGTATAAAAATCCTGTGTAAGCACCTGTATCAACCCCAACAATGGAGTTACAAATTAGGTGATCGGAAATACGCGCCAACTCCATAATAATAATGCGCAAATAATCTACGCGCTTAGGCGTTTTTACACCCAATAATTTTTCGCAGGTTAAATGCCATCCCATATTATTTAAGGGACTACTACAATAGTTTAAACGATCTGTAATAGGTGTTACTTGGTACAGTGGTCTGCGTTCAGCTAATTTTTCAAAAGCACGGTGAATGTATCCAACAGTTTGTTCTGTAGAAACAATTTGTTCGCCGTCTAATTCCATGATATTTTGAAACACACCATGCGTTGCAGGGTGCGTAGGCCCTACGTTTAAAGTAGTGGTCTGCTTTTCAATAGATCCTTCTGGTAGCTTAATATGGTGTTGATGATGTTCTGTCATACCCAAACCCCAAGGGGCTTATTTATTTTTAGTTAATCAGCTTTATTGCTATCCTCTTCCAAACATTTGATCGTCTTTGTCAATCCGCGTTTGGTCTTCGAGCGGATACTCTTTTCTTAATGGGAAATAGTCCATCTCATCTACATTTAAAATGCGCTTAAGATTGCTATGTCCTATAAAATTAATTCCGTAAAAATCATAGGTTTCTCTTTCCATCCAGTTGGCAGCAGAAAATAATTTCGAAGCAGTATAAACATCAGGCGAAGCCACGCTAGTAAACACTTTAAAGCGAATACGCACATTGTCTTGCAAGTTGTGCAAATGATATACAACTGCTAATTCTCGGCCAATTTGGTCGGGAAAATTTACGCCGCACAAATCAGTTAAGAATTGAAAATTTAAATCTGCTTCATCGTACAAAAATTGTAAGACTTTCAAATTTTGATCTGTGGAAACTTCAAAATTGAGCATATCGTACAACACGCTGAAATTGGAAACTAGGTCGCCAAATTTTTCTGTTAATCGATGTTGAATGTGTTCGTTTGTTAATGCCATTTCAATTGAATTATTCTATTCCATAACTATTCATCAACGCCTTGTATTGATAGCTATTTCTACGTCTGATGCTTTCTAGACCAACGAGTTCCTGAATTTTCATAAACCCGTCTAAAATTGCTTCCGGACGAGGAGGACAACCAGGTACATATACATCCACCGGAATAATCTGGTCGATGCCTTGTAATACACTATAAGTATCAAAAATACCACCGCTACAAGCACATGCTCCAACAGACAAAACCCAACGAGGTTCGGCCATTTGAAGGTATACCTGACGCAAAACAGGGCCCATTTTTTTAGAAATTGTTCCCATTACCATCAATAAATCGCACTGACGAGGCGAGAAACCTACTCTTTCCGATCCAAAACGGGCCAAATCGTAGTGAGAACCCATGGTAGCCATGAACTCAATTCCGCAACAAGAAGTTGCAAAAGGCAAGGGCCATAAAGAGTTTTTACGAGCCAACCCTACCACATCACTCAAACGGGCAGTAAAAAAGCCTTCGCCTGCGTATCCATCTGGTGCTTCTGCAACAGAAATAGCATCGGAAAGCTTTGCTTCAATAGGGTGCGTATTAAATCGAACCGGACGTGACATATAATCAGTTAATATTAAAAAATTAATCTTCCCACTGTAAAGCGTCTTTTTTTAGGATATAGATAAATCCTACCAAAAAGAAACCTACAAACATTAGTAAGGCGCTAAACCCAGCCCAACCAAGTTCTCTAAAGTTTACCGCATATGGATAAAAAAAGATAACCTCTACATCAAATAGCACAAAAAGAATTGCCACCAAGAAATATTTGATAGCCATTGGCTGACGGGCATTTCCATGGGTTTCAACCCCACTAGCAAAGTTTTCGAGCTTGTCTGCTGTTTTTCTTTTAGGGCCCAAAATAGCTGAAACCCCTATCATTGTTGCCACAAAGCCCGCGGCAAAAATCAGTTGAAGGCCAATTGGCAGATAATCAACAGCAGAATTTGATTCATTTACATCCAAAAAAAACGTCAACCCACTCATGAAATAAGAATTAGTGGCGCAAAAATAAGCCTGTATTGGTTACAAAAGAAAAACTCCTCAAAAAGAGGAGTCATTTCTTGTGTTTTTTTTGAAATTATTTGGCTGGAGTAGCAGATCCGCTGGTTTTTTTAGCTGGCGGCTTGCTGTAATAGTCAATATTTTTTTGAATTTCCGCTTTTACACCAACTGAAAACTTGTTATTATCATCATTTGCATCTGGGTATAAAAGCAACATCTTATCAGCTACTTCTAGTGCTTTTTGGCAAACTGCTAAGAACAATTCAACAGATTCAGATTTTTGGCCATCGGATTTGAACTTGAAATCAGGACTTTGTTTGATGCTATTAAATTTATTGATATAATATTTAATCGCGTAATACTTATTTAAAAAGATATCTTTTTTATACTTCTCTTTGTTAACAACGGTGTAAACAGAATCAAGATAATTCAAGTACTCAACAGCAATTCCTTTGGTAGTATCTGGATCTGAAGCAACAGCCGCTTTTCTGAAAAAAGAATAAGGTTGAGGTTTTTCTGGCATTGCAGCCATATATGCTTTTGCTAATTCAATTGTTTTAGGATAGTCTTTTGCATTTAATGCAGCAAGAGTCATTTTGTAATGGTCTACTTCTGCAACAGCGCCTTTTATAGTAACTGCTTTTTGTAACCACTGTAATTGCTGAGCATACATTTTGGCTTTACCATAAATTTCTGCTGCTTGGTTCATATAATTTAACTTGTTTACACGAGCCGTATCATTAGCAATTGCTTGCTCTAAAAATCCTACAGCTTGTGCTTCATTGCCTGGAAATTTAGAAACCAATTTAACAGCTAAATCGTAGTCGGTAGCTTGAATATCTGCCTTGGCATTAAAGAAATTAATTACATTGTTTTTTGCTGAAACTGAATCACCTAAACGATCGTAGTTATAGGCATACAAAAGGCTCAAACGTGGCACTGCTGTTAGGCTTGAAGACTTTTCAATTTCTTTAGCTTTATCCAAAGACTCTTGGTATTTTCCAGCACGAAATAAATATTCTGCATAAAAGAAATCGTTTACAGGATCTTTATCGGCATTCTTTAAAAAATCATCTAAATATGCTTTTGCTTTTACAACATCACGATTAGAATAATAATTAAATAATTCTAAATAAGGTGCTGGAAAACCTGGGTCTGCAGCAATGGCATTATTAAAAAATAATTCCAAAGATTCTTTGTTGTTTTGGCTTTGGTAAATTTTACCAATACGCCACATAGCACGTGCATTTTTAGGATCGCGTGTGATAGCTTCTTGAAAAGATTTTACAGCTTCTCCACCATTTTCGCCACCCATTTTCAAATAACAAATACCCATGTTTAAATAGATATCTGAATTGGTTAAATCTATAGTTGCAGCCTGCTTAAGTTTTTCAATACCATAAACAGGATCGCCAATAGTTGATCCACCCAATGCATTTGCCATACCAATTGCATTTAATATAACTGCACTTGGTTTGCCTTTGTTTTTTCCTTTTGTTTCGGTAGTGGTAGTAATTGCTTGCTCAAATTTTTGTTTAGCTGCATTTACATTATTACTCTCCAAAATATCTAAAGCGCCTTGGCCTACCCAAATCAACGGATCGTTTACACCATCTTGCAAAGCTTTTTGGTATAAAGCCCTTGCAGCTGCAATGCCATCTTTAGACAACACTTCTCTGTTCTTAGCTACATTAGCTATCCCCAACCAATAAATGGCTTGTGGATCTTTTGGATTGGCATCGTATGCCTTTTGTAATACTGCCTTCGCGCTATTTATTTTATAAACGCTCTGCAATAGTTTGATGCCCTCAGGTACTGATTGAGCCATAGCGAACTGAACCACCATCAGTGCTGTTAACATCATCGAAACTGTCTTCTTCATTTGTCGATTTTTATAGTTATTGTGTTAATCTGAGTCTTTAATTTTTCCTGATCTTTTATTAAAATTCATTTTAGCAGGTACCAGGAGTGCCCTTTTAAAAATCAATTGTCCTCTTTCTAAACTTAAAAAATTCATAAACCCTGTTCCTAAGCCCGGTGCATTTTCTTTTAAAATATAATACATGGGTCTGGGTAAAGGATACTGCGCATATGCAATAGATGCTTGAGATGGTTTTGCAAAATAACCCTTCTCTATACAACGCACACATTCAACCAATGCCAACCTAATTTTTTTCAAATTTTGTTGCTGCTGTGGATCATAACTATCCCCGACCCAACTCAATCCTACAAAACCAACTACATTTTCATTCTTCGATACAATGTCTATTACATCTGCACTATTCTTAGATGCTACTACATTCGCACCAAAGCTCGCTCCTCGTAAAATAGAGTCTTGTAAAAAACGAACCGTGCTGGTTGCGTTTTTTCCGTCCATCACTGCTATTCTTTTGCTATTTCCTGTTAAGATATTTTTTAAATCTGCCATTGAAAAAATGCTGTCTTTCGACGCTTGATTAACAATAACAGCCACTGCATCGTAAGCCATAATAGCAAACTGTGGTTGGTATCCTAAATTCGACTCAAAGAACGCTGTTTCATTTTTAAATAATCCCCTGGCAATAATAATCATCCGGGTACTATCTTTTTGCAAATCTCTTAAACACTCCACTTCGGGCTTGTAAGATGCAATAATTTTCGTTTCCGGAAAAGAAGAATGATGAATTTTTATTTGTTCTTCTATAACTGGTTTAAAACTCTCATCTACACTTATATAAATGGTCCCTTTATTTGGCGTGTCTCTATCATCTACCGCTTTTTGATTTTTACAAGCAAAAAGCAGCAACATTACAAAGAACAAAAAAACATATTTTTTCATTTGTTGCATCCCTTAATAATCTCTCTTAATTCCTCTATACAAACGAAAACCACCATACAAAATACTAATCCCACCAAACAAATATCGAAAGGTTGCATCAATCGATGAAATTTGATCGATTTTCAACCGTTCACTAAATAACAAGACTACTGCCATTCCCAAAATTAGAACAGCCATACTTAAGTCGTATGTCATGCGCATTAAAGTATAACTTTTTTGCTGTTTATCTCTAAAACTATCTTGCATTTAACATCTTGTTGATTGGGGTTGGCAATTTAAGTAATAATTCTATTGAGAAAAGCAAAATCGGTGAGCAATTCAAAACAAAATGATTAATTATTATATAGATGCAGATTTTTAATGATTCCATAACCTTGAATCACTAAAATACTACTGCTTGTTAGCCTCAAAACCCAATTTCAGTTTACTTATATTTGCGTTCAAGCGAATTAATTATGAGCAAACCAAGTTTACCACAAGGCACCCGCGATTTTAGCGCAACTGTTGTGCGCAAGCGTAATTATATTTTTCAAACCATCAGAAATGAGTTTGAAAACTATGGCTTTCAACCTCTTGAAACCCCAGCCATGGAAAACTTAGACACCTTAATGGGTAAATATGGAGACGAGGGCGATAAATTGATTTTTAAGATTCTTAATAATGGTTTAGACAATCCTGCAAAACAAGAACAATCTAAACTTGCATTCGAAAAAGCACTAGACGGAAAGAACACTAAAGACTTAACAGAGAGAGCGTTACGTTACGATTTAACCATTCCCTTTGCCAGATATGTAGCCATGAATCACGGGCAATTAAACATGCCATTTAAACGCTACCAAATTCAACCCGTTTGGCGAGCCGATCGTCCGCAAAAAGGCCGCTACCGAGAGTTTTATCAGTGTGATGCAGATGTTGTAGGTAGTTATTCTTTATTAAATGAAGTAGAACTTGCCAATATCTATGCCACTGTTTTTAAAAAATTAGGTATTGATACAGTCATAAAAATCAATAGCCGAAAAATTTTAGCCGCATTAGCAGCATTTTGTGGAGGTGCCGATAAAATGGTTGATATAACTGTAGCGATTGATAAATTAGATAAAGTTGGGTTAGATAAAGTAAAAGAAGAACTAAGCCAACGCGGATTAACTGCCAACCAAATTCAAACGATTGAAACCTATTTAAATATTGAAGGATCAAATACCGAGAAGCTTACACAACTCAAGCAATTATTATCTGGTAACGAAACAGCTAGTGCCGGTATTGCAGAAATTGAATACGTATTAAATTATCATGCAAATACTTTTGTAGGCCAGCACTTACAAGCAGATTTTACCCTAGCAAGGGGTTTGAATTATTATACTGGACTCATTTTTGAAGTAAAAGCCAACCAAGTTCAAATGGGCAGCATTGGTGGTGGCGGCAGGTACGATGATTTAACAGGCAGCTTTGGTGTGCCAAATGTTCCAGGTGTGGGAATCTCTTTTGGCGTAGACCGTATATATGATGTGATGGAAGAATTAGCGCTATTTCCTGCTGAAGTTCAAACCGGAACCAAAGTATTGTTTTTTAATTTAGGCGAGGCCGAAAGCAAAGCTGCGTTTGGTTTAATGCAACAATTAAGGGAACAAAATATTGCTTGTGAACTGTTTCATGAAAACGCCAAGTTCGAAAAGCAGTTTAAATATGCCGATAAAAAACAAATTCCTTACGCCGTTATTATAGGCAGTAAGGAATTGTTGGAAAATACGTTGGTAGTTAAAAACTTAGTAACTGGCGAACAAACACCACTAGCTAATAACGAATTGCTTTCTTTTAACTTTTAAAATTGGTTGGCGGTCCATAATATAAGTAGTACTGGTTACTTCTTGTTTAGTTCCTTCTAAATGATATCCCATTACATCAATTATTACACCAGTGATTTTTTTGTCGGCATTTCTGATATACTTGCCTGTACCTTGGTATTCAGGTATACTGAATGAATCTATGGAAATTTTCTCTAAAGTACCAGTGCCTTGAGACGAAGAAAAACTCAATTTTCCCTTCTCAACAGTTACTGCCACATAAGAAACAATACTTCCTTCTGGAAAAATAAATTTACCTGCATATTCTTTTAAAGCAAGGGTGTCTTGGGCTTTGATACTTGTACCAATTGCAATCAATGCAATCAATAAAAAACTAATTTTTTTCATGTTTGGTTATTTTTAAATGGGCAATTCTAATGTCACGCAAAATAATAATATTTTATATAGGTTAAGATATCTGTTTAACAAATAATCCTTAAGATTTTGAGCAGATGTATCAATTTATAAGAAAATTAGCTTAAACAAATCGCCAAAAGGTATCTTTGTATTATGAATGAGGGATTAAAAAACATCCGTCTGCTTAGTTTGGCAGACTTAGAAAAATATTTTGAAGCCATTGGAGAAAAGAAATTCAGGGTAAAACAAGTACACGAATGGCTATGGCAAAAACACGCGCACAGCTTTGATGATATGACCAATATTAGCAAGGAGTTGCGTACTAGATTGAGCAAAGAATTTTCATTGCCTGCACTAAAAGTAAACTTAACTCAGGTGAGTGAAGATGGTACCATCAAATCGCGTTTTAAAACATTTGATGGGCATATGATTGAAGGCGTTTTAATTCCTACCGCCGAAAGAAAAACTGCCTGCGTTTCATCGCAAGTGGGTTGCAGTTTAACTTGTAAGTTTTGTGCAACAGGAACCATGGAACGTAAACGCAATTTAACCTTCGATGAAATTTACGATCAAGTTGTTTTAATCAATAAAGAATCAGAAAAAGTTCACCAACAAAAACTCACCAATATCGTTTTCATGGGAATGGGCGAACCATTAATGAATTATGGTAATGTATTAAAAGCAATCGACAGAATTTCTGCAGAAGATGGATTGTTTATGAGTCCAAAAAGAATTACGGTTTCAACTGCTGGTGTAGCCAAACAAATTAAACAACTTGGCGACGATAAAGTACGTTTTAAATTGGCCGTATCCTTACACGCAGCAAATGATAAAAAACGAAATGAAATCATGCCAATTAATGAAAGCAATAATATTGCTGTATTAATTGAAGCTTTAAATCATTTTTACAAACAAACGCAAAACGAAATAACTTTTGAATATATTTTATTCAAAAATTTCAATGATACATTAAAGGATGCCGAAGAGTTGGTAAAAATTTATAGACAAGTACCTGCCGACTTGATTAATATTATTGAATACAACCCTATCGATACATTTAGATTAACCAAACCCGACGAAGCAGTTACAGAACAATTCATGAACTACTTAGAAAAAAATCGGGTTAATTCACGCTTGCGTAAAAGCCGCGGAAAAGACATAGATGCCGCTTGCGGACAGTTGGCTAATAAGTCGGCGAATAAATAAATCAGCATTAGCTAGCCTTCTCTGATTTACTTTTTTTTATCAATCTGGTACGGGTTGTTTTTTTGATGCGTATCCCCCCAAAATTTGCTCCTAAAAGCTTGTTCTCTGTAATTAGCTTAGTTTTGCAATTCCTGTTGAAAAACAGCAAAATAGAAAATTATGCAAAAACGTTCCGACAATTTCGACAAGTTTGCCAATAAAAAGAAAGGCAGCGCCATTAAAGAAGAATATCGCCAAGAGAAAAAAAGAGGCAAAGCAGACGCAAGAGCCGCTGGCGAAGCCCTCCGACTAAAAAAGAAAAATGCCAAATTAGGTATTGTAACTGAAGAGCCTAAAAAGTTCAATTCCCGCGGACCAAAACGCGCACCTGGAGCCAATAGAGAAGAATTTAAACAACGTATTGCCGAAGGAGGCAGGCCAAGTACAGGCAAACCAATATCAAACAGAACAGAAAATACGCGCCCAGGTAAACCAGTAGCAGAAAATGCTGAAGTACGTTTACCCAAAGCAGAAGGCAAGCCAGTTTCAAAAGCAGACCGTCCACAAATAGATAGTAATTCTCCCGATACAATCATGCCATTAAATAAGTTTATTGCGCATTCAGGTGTATGTGGCAGAAGAGAAGCTGCCGAACTAGTAAAGACCGGAAAAGTAAGTGTAAACGGCGATAAAATTTTTGAACCAGGATACAAAGTTTCGGGCAAAGACAAAATTATTGTAAAAGGAAAAGAAGTTTTTTTACAAAAGAATTCGGTATACATATTAATGAACAAGCCGAAAGATTTTATTACCACAGCAAGTGATCCGCAGGGTAGAAAAACGGTGATGGATATTGTAAAATCTGCTACACAAGAAAGGGTATATCCAGTAGGCAGATTAGATAGAAACACAACAGGTGTTTTACTATTAACCAATGATGGAGAATTAGCGCAAAAATTAACGCATCCATCTTACGAAATAAAAAAAGTATACGAAGTAACACTCGACAAACCAGTTACCAAAAAAGACTTAGAGTCAATATTAACGGGCGTTACACTAGAAGACGGACCTGTACAAGCAGACTCAGTTGCTTATGCAGATGCAAAAGATAAAACAGTAGTAGGTATTGAAATCCATAGTGGCCGCAACAGAATTGTACGCCGTATTTTTGAACACTTAGGATACGATGTAAAAAACCTAGACCGTGTGATGTTTGCTAACCTCACCAAAAAAAATGTAGAGCGTGGCAAGTTTCGTTTCTTGGCAGAAAAAGAAGTAAGGCTCTTGAAGTTTATGAACAAATCATTTGTACGTAAATCAAAGAATGCACTGAATGATCCTTTTGAATAACCGTATTAGATAGCCACATGCAACTCGATATTATTTTCGACAACGACCAATTTATTGCCATCAATAAACCATCCGGATTATTAAGTATTCCTGATAGATTAGGCAAGGATATTTCTTTAAAAGATCTCTTAAAACAAAAATACGAATCAATCTATACGGTGCACCGATTAGACCGAGATACCAGTGGCGTAATTGTGTTTGCAAAAACCGAAGAAAGTCACAAAGAATTATCGGCCTTATTTGAAGGGCGAACCATGGAAAAATATTATGTAGGATTGGTTTATGGAAATATGATGACCCCAAAGGGAAGCATAGACGCACCCATTATGGAACATCCAGGCAAAGCCACAAAAATGCTCACACATGCCAATGGAAAAGTTTCGTTAACCGATTATGAAGCGCTAGAAACGTTTAGATCTTATTCATGGGTAAAATTTCAAATTCATACCGGACGTACCCACCAAATACGTGTACACATGCAGCATATAGGCCATAGCATTGTATGTGATGCCATTTATGGAGACGGGCAACCAATGTTGTTATCGGCCCTAAAACGCAATTTTAAATTGGCCAAAATAGCCGACGAAGAAAGACCTATACTAAACCGCCTAGGCCTGCATTCTCAATTATTAAAATTCACTTTAGGCAATACCGAATATGCACTTGAAGCCGAAGTTCCAAAAGATTTACGAGCTGTTTTGCAGCAGTTAAGGAAGTGGAAGGGGTAGAAACTTTACATAGCTGTATTTATTGGTTTGAATAAAGAGAACTTTCAAACCAATAAACTTTTACTATAAACCAAACCTTGATTTTGTAGAATTGAAATTTGATACTATTTCTGAAGACGACAAAACTCTATTATAAATATTTATAGTGGCATATTTTCCAATAAAATTATTTGGGTATGCATCAAAATCCTCTGTGAATAAAACACCATTAAAAATAGAAGGCACATTGTTATCGCTAGTTAAACTACCTGTACCCTTAAAAACTCCATTAACATATATTTCTGCGGTTTGAGTTGCATAATTATATGTGGCTGTTATCATATACCATGTATTAGTTGACATTACAGCGTTTACTGTTAGCACCTCTTTCCCGGTATGATAATATCTTACATCTCCACCCCATAAATCTAATACCCAACCATTAAGTGTACCGTGTCTATCGTCTCTAGTTCCTACTAATCCCATTCTTGAAGTAGATGAAATATTGCACCAAACGTTTATTGTACGCGAATTTCCTGCAGGCGAAATGTTATAAGAGAAACTTGTTGCATAATTACTGCCATCAAAAACAAAATATCCCCCATTAGCACTATTATATGTTGGCGTATTTACAAAACTGGCATTATTTGCACTACTACTTTGGTCATTCCATAATTTTCCTGATCCAGCGTAAGTAGCTGCATCTAAACTTAATGTCATTCCATAGTTAAAGGAAAAAATATTTTGAGAACTAAACCCGCTTCCGCCCTTAAAAATATTGTTTATATAAACTGGTGTGCAATTGCTTTGAAGCAAAGAACTACTCTGTGATGTATAGCCTGAGCCGCCTTTAAAAATGTTGTTTATATAAACTGGTGTACAATTGCTTTGAAGCAAAGAACTACTTTGTGATGTATAGCCTGAGCCGCCTCTAAAAATGTTGTTTATATAAACTGGTGTACAATTGCTTTGAAGCAAAGAACTACTTTGTGTTGTATAGCCTGAACCGCCTTTAAAAATGTTGTTTATATAAACTGGTGTACAATTGCTTTGAAGCAAAGAACTACTTTGTGATGTATAGCCTGAACCGCCTTTGAAAATATTATTTGCAAATACTAGCGTACAATTACTTTGAAGCAAAAAATTACTTTGTGTTGTATAGCCCACGCCACCTTTAAAAATAGATTTTGGAGATGGTATTGGCAAACCCAATACACGCATTGACGGCAGCACTATTTGTGCATAGTTAATGTTAGATAAATAAATAAATACAAGTAAGAGTACTAGTTTTTTCATACTAAATTAAATAGCATTAGTATGATCTTACGCCTCTGCCGCCTTGAACATAATAATAATCATCTCCATAATTATAGGTAGCTCTCGAGCTTACTTGAGCGCCAGTATTATGCCGCGTTGATGCACCCCTATAAATATAGCCACTAGTACTATTTGGCCAACCAGTTACAGTAGCAACCGCACGATTATTAATATTTCCATTACCATTGATATTAGTAAAATTAGAATAATTACCTTTTTGGAATCCCCCAATACATGTTTCATAAACGCTTCCTGTAAGGTTTAAAATACCATAATAAGAAGCGCCAGCATGGATTCGGTCTGAGGATGATGTCGCCTCAATGCCAGCTCTATACAATGTATAACGGTCAAGATTAGATAATCCTAAAGGAGTAGTAGTACTTGACTCATAATTGGTTCCTCTATTAATAATGGTATAGTTACTCGAAATATCAGTTGTTCCCCACGCATACTCACTATAAACAGGAGTAATAGGGCCACGACAAGCTTTTTCATATTCAAATTCTGTCATTGGCCTAATTGCTGCCCAATCTAAAAATGCTTCGAACGGCTTATTATATAAAGCAATAGGCAACTCTAACCCATCATCGGCTTGATTCCAATTATTATCATCATTTGCATCACAACCATAAACTGCAGGTTGTAAAGCAGTTTGAGAAATAACTTCTATATTATATCCATATCTTGTCATAATTTTATCTCCAGGGTTAGCAACGCTGGGAGCATTGTTTGGAACATCCCACAAATAAATTTGTTGCGTATAGGTAAGAGAATTTAAAAAATCACAATATAATTTACAGGTAATTTCTTTTTTCATACAATAAAAACCATTGTAACCCAAAGGAAATGCCGCAGGTAATGAACCTGGACAACCATAACTACTAATTTGATAATTATTTGCGGATCCTATACCATTTGATTGTATTGCTTGCGTTATTAATTTTGGATTATAAGTATTACCATCAGTAAACCTAAAATCATTCCCATTCCAATCCCCAATATAAAACTCCCCTTCAGGAACATACACCATTTCAATACCATAAACAGCAATATTATCAGAAGAACCAACATCACTCGACAAAGTAAGTGTGACAGTTTCTTGAGATATATTTCCAACTCCCTGATTTTTTCTTCTTATAAAAACGCCTAATTTATCTGAACTAGCTAAGTCTACTTGTAATACCGAACCTGTTACAGTATGATTAGTAGAAGTGCTATTTAAAGTTTCATGTAACCATGCCGTTTGTGCATTTGAATCACAATGTTGTCTTTTTACAAATACCCAAATTGCGTCCCAGTTTGAAGGAGCTGCAATTACGTTCCAACTATTATCCCATTGAATAGTGAAAGATATTGTACTGCCACTTTTTGTTGGCGTTCCCATCACTAAATTGTTTGCATGTGCTCTTCCAATTAATTGAAAAAAAACAAAAAGAAATATGAGTACTTTTTTCATGAAATTTATTTTAGGTTCTAATTTAATGTTAGTTATTTTTTTTATTGCATATCGCCTGCTGTAACTATAACATCACCACCAATATGAACAATAGTTGCAATGGCATAGCTTCCTGCTGTTGCGGTATACCCATTTCTATTTTTTATTGTAACACTTGCGCCTGCTGCAAAATTTATTTTTTTTACATCTACACTTTTTTGCAATACCATACAATTAAATCCAATAGGCAATGAACTATTAAAGGTGATAGTTATAGGCCCACTTGTAGGATTACAAATTAAAATTTTACTATTATATTCTTTCGCATTACTAGCAGTGATTGTTAAATCAGCGGTGATTTCACTGCTACTAATAGCTGCGTTTGCTGTAATTGAACCAGCAGTATTAATATCTGAAATAAATGTTTTTGCACCAGCAAATGTTTGTGTTCCAGTAGTAATAATTCCACCATATGTTCCATCAGCAGGAGCTAGGTTTAGAACTCCTGATGTAATACTTGCACCATTAGCAGTTGCGCTTACACTTATAGCTCCAACATTTGAGATTGATCCCGTTGCCCCAGTATCTCCTTTAGTTCCGGTTACGCCAGTTGCACCTGTTGCGCCTGTATCTCCTTTGGAGCCAGTTACGCCAGTTGCACCGGTATTTCCTTTGGCTCCAGTATCACCTGTTGCTCCGGTATCACCTGTTGCTCCGGTATCTCCTGTTGTGCCCGTTGCACCCGTATCACCCGTTGCACCCGTATCACCTGTTGCACCGGTATTTCCTTTGGCTCCGGTATCACCTGTTGCACCTGTTGCGCCTGTATCACCTGTTGCACCGGTATCTCCTTTGGAGCCAGTATCTCCTGTTGTGCCCGTTGCACCCGTATCACCCGTTGCACCCGTATCACCTGTTGCACCGGTATCACCCGTTGCGCCTGTATCTCCTTTGGAGCCGGTTACGCCAGTTGCACCAGTATTTCCTTTGGCTCCGGTATCACCTGTTGCGCCTGTTGCGCCTGTATCTCCTTTGGAGCCGGTTACGCCAGTTGCACCGGTATTTCCTTTGGCTCCAGTATCACCTGTTGCTCCGGTATCACCTGTTGCACCGGTATCACCCGTTGCGCCAGTTGCCCCTTGTAAACCTTGTTGACCAGTTGCTCCGGCAGCACCTGTTAATCCTTGTGGTCCTGTTACACCTTGTATTCCTGTAAAACCAGATATACCTTGAATACCTTGAGGTCCCGTTGATCCTGTTGATCCAGTTGAACCTGTTTGTCCTTGCAAACCTTGTAGGCCAGTTGCTCCGGTTGATCCATTAACTCCTGCTGGACCTGTTACACCAGTCGCTCCGGTTATACCTTGTATTCCTTGAAAACCTGTTGCTCCTGTCGCTCCATTACTTCCAGTTACTCCTGTTGAACCTGTTTGTCCTTGCAAACCTTGTGGGCCAGTTGCTCCTGTTATCCCTTGCATTCCTTGAGGCCCTGATGCTCCAGTGGCTCCAGTTAAACCTGTTTGTCCTTGCAAACCTTGTGGGCCAGTTGTACCTGTCGCTCCATTACTTCCTGCTGGACCTGTTACGCCAGTTGCTCCGGTTATCCCTTGCATTCCTTGAAATCCTGTTGCACCTGTTGCTCCATTACTTCCAGTTGCTCCAGTTAAACCTGTTTGTCCTTGCAAACCTTGTGGGCCAGTTGCTCCTGTTGATCCATTACTTCCTGCTGGACCTGTTACACCAGTCGTTCCGGTTATACCTTGTATTCCTTGCGGTCCTGTTAATCCAGTTGTGCCAATTGTTCCAGTTACACCCTGAATTCCTTGTTGACCGGTTGAACCTGTGATTCCTTGTATTCCCTGAATCCCCTGAGGTCCTGTAGAACCAGTTATCCCTTGGATACCTTGAGGTCCTATTGATCCTGTTGAACCAGTTACTCCTTGAATCCCTTGTGAACCCTGTAAACCAGTCGCTCCTGTTAAACCGGTTACTCCTTGTATTCCTTGAAACCCTGTTGCTCCTGTTGCTCCATTACTTCCAGTTACTCCAGTTGAACCTGTTTGTCCTTGCAAACCTTGTGGACCAGTTGCTCCGGTTGATCCATTAATTCCTGCTGGACCACTTACGCCAGTCGCTCCGGTTATGCCTTGCAAACCTTGTAACCCAATAGCTCCAGTTATCCCTTGTATTCCTTGTATTCCTTGTATTCCTTGTATTCCTGTTGCTCCAGTTGAACCTGATGCTCCAGTTGAACCTGTTTGTCCTTGCAAACCTTGTGGGCCAGTTGCTCCGGTTGATCCATTAATTCCTGCTGGACCTGTTACACCAGTCGCTCCGGTTATACCTTGCAAACCTTGTAACCCAATTGCTCCAGTTATCCCTTGTATTCCTTGTATTCCTTGTAATCCTTGTAATCCTTGTATTCCTGTTGCTCCAGTTACTCCAGTTGAACCTGTTTGTCCTTGCAAACCTTGTGGGCCAGTTGCTCCTGTTGATCCATTACTTCCTGCTGGACCTGTTACACCTGTCGCTCCGGTTATACCTTGCAAACCTTGTAACCCAATTGCTCCAGTTATCCCTTGTATTCCTTGTATTCCTTGTAATCCTTGTATTCCTGTTGCTCCAGTTACTCCAGTTGAACCTGTTTGTCCTTGCAAACCTTGTGGACCCTGTAAACCAGTTGCTCCTGTTGAACCAGTTGCTCCTTGTATTCCTTGAACACCTTGTGGTCCTGAAAAAATTTGCGCATCAACATAGTTTTTTACGGATTTTACACTCGGGTATTTAATGTCTGAACTTGCATCAGTGGTTATGTTTACACTTTTATTTGATGCATCTTCTTTTAAATTTAAAGCCGTTTGGGTTGAGGTACTTATTGGTTTATTTGCATCACTTGTATTATCAGTATTTCCTAATCCTACCATTATTTTGGTTACCCCGTTCACTATACCTGTAAATGTTGGATTATTAATTGGAGCTTTTAAAGCAAGACCTATAGTAACATCGGATGAATTTGCTTTATAGTCTAATAAAGTTTGTGTTGCATTAGATATAGGCTTATTAAAATCACTGGTATTATCAACATTACTTAGGCCTACCATTGATTTTGTAATTCCTCCAACTGTTCCAGTAAATATTGGATTGTTAATGTTTGCTTTTAATGCAAGGCTTGCTGTTACATCTGCTGTATTTGCTTTTAAAGCCTCTGCTGCAGTGGCTCTTGTTGTTTCTTGTGTTACAGCTAATTTAGTTGCATCGATTCTTGCAGACAAACTTGCCGTGTCTAATTTTTTCAAATACGGCTTTAACATATTGGCCGTGTCTGCAATATTTAGTTTTAAATCAAAGCCTGCTACTTTGCTTGCGTATAATGCAAATGGTACACTCCAAAATTGTGAGGTACCCATGTCTACATATTGCTGGTCTACATTCCAATTAGCTAATGGTAATGATGGAGCCACTGCTGCTTTTAAATTTAAAAAGTAGGGGCCTGCCGACCAGTCTAAACTAGCTATTGAGGTTGGGCCAGATAGTCTTTGACCTTTACCAATAACAATCGTAAACACACCAGTGCTTGACGCTGTTACCTGAAAAGTTTCACTATACACTACGGTGCCTGTTGCCGTGGTTTGTAAAATGGCATCCTTTATATAAATCGTTCTATTGGCTGCAGGATTTCCTTGTGGATCCGTTGCAACTGCTTGAAATATTACGCCATCAGGTGCAGGCGAAGTTTGAGCGGGTAGTATTGTACTAATCATTAGCACGATCACTAAACTACATAGTAGCCGAATAGATTGCAGTGATTTCTGTGCCATTTGTAGTGTAGGTTAGGTTTAATTGAGAAGCGATTAATGCTCGAACATTTGCACCAACTTTTAAAGAGGTAAGTTTCCATTTGCCAACGCTGGAACTGTTGCTTACTAAAAAAGAACTATGCTCTGTAATAGGGTCGATGCTGTTGCTTTTAGAACATCCAATTACTAAGAGCACTAACAATAATAGTGGGTACAATTGTTCCATGCTTGTTTTTGATATTTAAATAAAAATCTACACAGCATGTAAAAATAAATCCAACAGCCAGGATTTTATTAATTCAACTATGCTTATAAGAATTGTATGAAATAAAAAAAATAATTAAAAAAATAATGTAGTAAGTATACTTTTTTATTGTAGTAAAAAAACTACACTGCTATTGTAAATTCATTTTTATTTTATTAGATTTTTGTCTGCGAAAAATGCAATAAAATAATGTTTAATAAAAAAATCATTACTGATAAAAAATATTAAACGCAACATTAAATAGAAAATTTAATTTAAATTTTAAATGCGTTTAATTTTAATGCTAATTAAAATAATTAGCATTAAACAAAATTAAAAGCATAAAAAAGCGCACTAAAATTGAAGGCGCTTTCGATAATCGTATTTTAAAAAAACTTATTGTGCTTTCGTATTATCGGAAATAAAAGAATAATCCAAATTGCTTGAAGCCGAAATTCCAAAAGATTTACGGGCTGTTTTGCAGCAGTTAAGGAAGTGGAAGGGGTAAACTTTATTTACTTAGCAGGAGCTTGCGTTTGCGCTTTTACTTGGTTCACAATATCTAATTGCAAACTATCAATACTACTAGCAACAAACACTACTTCTTGGTGTGGCAGATTACTTTTTTCAATAATTTGTTTGATAGCTCCTAAATTTTGGAAGTGCTTGTTTAAAGTAGCTTCAGAAAACTTAAGTGTAAAATATTTATCGGCTTTAAAAGAAACTAAAGCTATTAAGCAGATGCTTGCAATGATTAGTATTGATTTTTTCATGGGGTGATTTTGATGCAAAATAAATAAAAATGTTGGAGATGGATGAGAATGTTATGATTAAAAGCTTCCCTCTTTTTGTTAACCACAACTAAAAAATATCATTTTTTTATCCCGTCTTAAATAAACTTATTGCTTAGTTAAGACGGGACAAAAATTAATTTAAAAACAAATACTATTTCTACTTTAAAATAATTGAATACAATACCAATTGCTAATTCCATCACTAACTAATTGTACATTAGTAAACCTATTTACACTGTTGTTACTTATCCATCCCATAAAAAAACCTGGATTATTATTTGAAATGGTATTGCCATTTGATGAGTTTAACATATTTACATAATAATTATTAGCATCAGCAATCACTGTTATACAAACCCCTGCCGCAACCGTATTTGCAGGAGGCAAGGTTATTATTGAATTTGTATTAGTTGAAACAACTAGTAAATTTTGATTTCTAATCGAAGAAGTTGAAGGAATAGCAGAAGTAGAACTAATTGTTAAAATTTCGTATGCGCCACCACCACTACTAGGATTGGCCCATGTTGGGGTTGTACCTGATAGGGTTAATACTTGCCCGGAAGAACCTGCAGCCAATAAACTTGTTGTTCCAGATCCTGTTTGATATGGAATTGATCCTGGTGAACCTCCTGATATATTTGTTGCAGTTGTTGCTGTTCCACCAATACTTAAATTGGCAGCAGTGCCAGTAATATTAGTTCCAACCAAAACTGGAGCTGTTGTAAATGTTTTAGCCCCAGCAAAAGTTTGTGCCGAAGTTGTAACAATTCCACCATTTGTTCCATCTGCTGGTGCTAAACTTAACACCCCAGATGTAATGGTTGCACCATTTGTGGTAGCTGTACCAATTGCTCCAATAGAAATTGAAGTTGGTGTAGTCCATGTTAATGTACCACTTCCAGTTGTTGTTAGAATTTGATTGGCAGTTCCATGAATTTTTGGATAGGTTACTGCTCCGGAAGTAATTGTTCCACTCGTATTAACATTGGTAACACTAGTATTTCCTAATTGTATTGTATTACTTGCAGAAACTATTGCACCACTACCAATTACAGTTGTATTACTTAAGTTGTTTGTAGCAACATCAGCTTGATAGCCAATAGCAGTGTTATTAGAGCCTGTAGTGTTGGTAGAAAGTGCATACTTCCCAACCCCAGTATTATTAGAGCCTGTGGTAACAGTTGAGCCAGAAGGTGTAAGTGCATACATCCCAACCCCAGTATTATTATAGCCTATTGTGTTATTTGCAAGTGAAAGCAAACCGATGGCTGTATTTGAGTGACCTGTAGTGTTTGCTGCTAGTGCATTACTCCCAAATGCACTATTATAGTAAGCAAGTGTATTAGAACTAAGTGCATTAAATCCATTCGCAGTATTTTGTTCTCCTGTTGTGTTTGATTTAAGTGCTCCCCAACCAGTAGCAGTATTGTAACGTCCAGTAGTGTTGGTGTATAATGCACTGTTTCCTAAAGCAGTATTGTCACCATAAATAGTATTTCCTTGTCCTCTACCTATAGTTAAACCATTTACAGTTAGATCAGTTGAAAATATTTTAGCACCCGCAATTGTTTGTGCTGTTGTTAAGTCAACAAAATTTTGTGTAGCAGCTGTTACAAATGCAGTTGTTGCTAATTGTGTTGTACTTGTTCCTGCTATTGCGGTGGGTGCAGCTGGAGTTCCTGTAAAAGTAGGGGATGACAATGGAGCCGCACCTGTTACATCAGCAACCGGAATACTTGCACTTGCTGTTAAAGCCGTGGTACCGGATCCCTTCACATATCCTGTTAATGTTGTTGCACCTGTTCCTCCATTAGCAACTGGTAATATTCCAGTAATTTTTGTTGCAGATACCGTTGCGATTTTTGCATCTGTAACATTTCCATCTGCAATTTTTGAGGTGGTAATATTTCCATCTGCAATTTTTGAGGTGGTAATATTAGCATCTAAAACTTTACTTGTTGTTACTGCATTATTTGCTATTGTTAATACTGTTGCACCTGTTACATCTCCTGTATGTGTTGCATTTGATATTAATCCACTATACAAACTATTCACTGCATTATCACCAGTATTAGTTCCTGATAAGTTTGCTACTGCACTATTCGCTAGCATTGCATTAGTAATGGCTCCATTTGCTATTGATGTTGCATTTCCAACACTTGTAACAACTCCTGTTAAATTAGCATTGGTTGTTACGGTTGCGGCATTGCCACCAATGTTTAAGTTTGCTACTGGTGTGGTAGAACTAACCACAAGTGGCGCAGTTCCTGTTGCTACAGTTGATGTCAACTGCCCTGTTACACTTAAACTAGTTCCTGTTGCTGCACCAATATTTGGGGTTACTAAAGTTGGAGAAGTACTCATAACCACATTTCCAGTACCAGTTATTGAATTTGAAACAATATTTTTATTAAGATCAGTAAATAAAGCTTGTGAAGCTGTAGCAGAAGATAAAACTGGAGCTGTTGTAAATGTTTTAGCACCAGCAATTGTTTGTGCCGAAGTTGTAACAATTCCACCATTTGTTCCATCAGCTGGCGATAGTCTTAAAACACCAGATGTTAAACTTGCAGCATTTGCATTAGACGAACCGATGGTACCTATTGAAATTGCAGCTGATGCTATTTGTGCATCAACATAGGTTTTAACTGCTTTTTGTGTTGGATAAAAAACATCACTCGTTCCTAAAGTTGTAGTTGTTGATTTATTTGTTAGATCTTCTTTTAAATTTAATGCTGTTTGCGCAGCAGTTGAAACTGGTTTATTTGCATCACTCGTATTATCTGCATTTGATAATCCAACCATCGATTTTGTAATACCACTTACTGTTCCTGTGAAAGTTGGAGATGCAAGATTTGCTTTTAAATCTAATGCTGTTTGCGCAGCAGTTGAAACTGGTTTATTTGCATCACTCGTATTATCTGCATTTGATAATCCAACCATTGATTTTGTAATACCACTTACTGTTCCTGTAAATGTTGGATTATTAATGTTTGCTTTTAACGCTAAACTTGTTGTTACATCTGAAGTATTTGCTTTTGATGCTAAGCCTGGAACAGTTGGTGATGCTGCTGTTCCGCCTAAATCTCCGGCTAATTGTATTTTACCTTTTGTTGTTGCATCAGCATCAGGGGTTGCATCACTTACGGTTACATCAACATAGGTTTTAACCGCATTTTGTGTTGGAAATAATACATCACTCGTTCCTAGAGTTGTAGCAGTTGATTTATTTGCTGCGTTCTCTTTTAAATTTAAGGCTGTTTGCGTGGCGGTTGATATTGGTTTATTTACATCACTTGTATTATCTGCATTGCCTAAGCCTACCATTGTTTTATCAATACCAGCAACAGTTCCAGTAAATGTTGGACTATTACTATTTGCTTTTAATGCAAGGCTTGCTGTAACATCTGTTGTATTTGCTTTTAAATCTAATGCAGTTTGCGTAGCGGTTGATATTGGTTTATTTACATCGCTTGTATTATCTGCATTTGCTAACCCTACCATTGTTTTTGTAATACCTCCAACTGTTCCAGTAAATGTTGGATTATTAATGTTTGCTTTTAAGTTTAAGGCTGTTTGCGTGGCGGTTGATATTGGTTTATTTGCATCGCTCGTATTATCTGCATTTGCTAACCCTACCATTGTTTTATCAATACCACCAACGGTTCCTGTAAATGTTGGATTATTAATGTTTGCTTTTAATGCAAGGCCTGTTGTTACATCCGATGAATTTGCTTTGTTATTTAATATAGTTTGTGTGGCAGTTGATACTGGTTTATTGATATCACTAGTATTATCTACGTTTCCTAAACCCACCATCGTTTTTGTAATACCTCCAACTGTTCCGGTAAATGTTGGATTATTAATGTTTGCTTTTAGTGCAAGGCTTGTTGTAACGTCTGATGTATTTGCTTTTAAGTTTAAAGCGGTTTGGGTAGCAGTGGATACTGGTTTATTGATATCACTAGTATTATCAACATTATTTAATCCAACCATTGTTTTATCTATACCACCAACTATGCCTGTAAATGTTGGATTATTGATATTTGCTTTTAACGCTAAGCTTGCTGTAACATCTGTTGTATTTGCTTTTAAAGCCTCTGCTGCTAAGGCTCTTGTTGTTTCTTGTGTTACAGCTAATTTAGTTGCATCAATTCTTGCAGACAAACTTGCCGTGTCTGATCTTTTCATGTAAGGCTTTAGCATATTGGCCGTGTCTGCAATATTTAATTTTAAATCAAAGCCTGCTACTTTACTAGCGAATAATGCAAACGGTACGGTCCAAAATTGTGAGGTACCCATGTCTACATACTGTTGGTCTACATTCCAATTAGCTAATGGTAATGATGGAGCCACTGCTGCTTTTAAATTTAAAAAGTAGGGGCCTGCCGACCAGTCTAAACTAGCTATTGAGGTTGGGCCAGATAGTCTTTGACCTTTACCAATAACAATCGTAAACACACCAGTGCTTGACGCTGTTACCTGAAAAGTTTCACTATACACAACCGTGCCTGTTGCTGTGGTTTGTAAAATGGCATCCTTTATATAAATTGTTCTGTTGGCTGCAGGATTACCTTGTGGGTCTGTAGCAACTGCTTGAAATATTACACCATCGGGGCCTGTGGTTTGAGCCAATAATTTGGTAGTAACAGATGTGGTGATTAATAAAACAACTAAAAAGTAAATCTTGCGCAACATGCTAATTTGATTTTAAAATAGAAAGTGTTTGAATAATATGGTTGTTCGAGATAGCTTTAATGTAATAGGCGCCACTCGGTAAATTGAGCATCGGTATTTTGTAGCCTTGGTTTAATCCATTGCCATCTGTATTATAGGTTTCTATAACCCTTCCGTGAACATCCGATAATTGTAATTGGATATCCTTGTCTGATACAAGCTTTGTTTTATCAACCGCCACTACGGTAAGATTGTTATACACCGGATTTGGATAGGCTAATAAATTAATCATCGGTTCTTGTTGTAGTAATAATTGGCACGCCGTAGAAAAATAACCTCCTTGTGGTAAGTCGAATGTTTTTACCCCATTGGTTAATACAAAACAATTGACTCCTGTTATTACTACAGGGCCAGAGAATACAGGATTGATGGTGCCCGTCATGCCAATACTGCCTAAATTATACGCATTACGTATTTGAGCGGATAGTGTTGTACCAATCATTAGCACAAACAATAAACTACATACTAGCCGTATAGATTGCATTGATTTCTGTGCCATTTACAGTATAGGTTAGGTTTAATTGAGTAGCGGTAACGCTGTTAATTTTGTATACCTGGGTAACAGATACACCAGAACTGAAATTGGTAAATACTTCTACCAATTGATCGGCACTAGGCATACTCCAGGTTCCTACCAAACCATCTGTATCTGAAAATTTATTGTCGGATGTGTAGCGTTTTGTATACACCGATAGAGAGCCTGTTAATGACTGATTAGTTGCGCCTACTTTTAAAGAAGTAAGCCTCCATTTGCCAACACTTGAAGCATTACTTACTAAATAAGAACTACGCTCTGTAATAGGATCAACGCTGTCGCTTTTGGAACAGCCTACTACTAAAAGCATTAACAATAATAGTGGGTAGAATTGTTTCATGAATGATTTTTGATTTAACGTTGACAAGGAATAAATTGTACCCTAGTCGAATTAAATTAAAATTCAATTTTTTTTTATTGGAGGCAAAAATTAAGATGATACAAATTCATAAACTTTGTATCAAAATCATAAACAATTGAAAAACAATAATTTAAAATATAATAAATTAATATTTTTTTTACTGTAACCTCCGTCAGTTTATAGAATTTTCTTGAATCCCAGAAAATTTGCTTGAAATTACTTTTCTAAATATTTGGTTGGTACTAAAAAATTTATAACCTACGATAAAGACTTTATTAAGTCGGTTGGAGTACCTCCATGAAACTTTTTGAAAGACCTATATAAACTTGGTCTTGAACCAAATCCAACTTGTTCTGCTAAGGCATCAATGGTTAAATTCTTAAATTTCTTGTGGTGTATTGTTTGTATAAAAAAATCAATTCTAGATTTATTAATTAAATCAATAAAATTTAATCCATATTCGATTAATATATATTCATTTAAAATTTCTTTGTTAAAGTTTATTTGTTCACTAAAATCCTCGATGCTTGCAGTTTTTTTAATGAAGTACATTTTCTCGAAAAACTCAATTTTAAATTTCTCTTTTAAAATAATACCACCAAAATTTTTATTAAATGTATTACTCAAAGACAATGTAAAATCATTTTTATTTAAAAAAATTGGTCTAAAAAGAATAATCATACAAATTAAAAAGTTCATTTCAATTGATTCGAAATTTGAAAATGACTTAGGTAAAAATATTAAAACAGTAACAAATGCCAAATGGATACTAATTATAAAAACAAAGGAATTACACCAATTAATAATTTTTAAGTGATATACATTTTGTTCATTCAGCTTTCTTTTTATAAAATCCTTTTGACGTATAAAAAAAATAAGAATTATTATTATAACTATATATTTCAAGCATCTTTTAAAGAATTCAAATTCATTCATTTTATTAATTGAAACATCTATTTTAATAATATTAGTTAATAAATAAATAATTAAAATATGCAATAAGAAAATGAAAAAAGTAATAAATAAGATTTTAGTTTTTCTTTGCTGAAATAATAAAAAGAAAATAATATTAACCCCAGACAGTGCTATTATCGTTTTTGGCAAT
>Ga0304728_1000465_pt1 | contig 34500 bp, 40 predicted proteins | sample C_130625_MF_Meta_FD_190476 | JGI IMG/M metagenome (GOLD analysis project Ga0304728, IMG submission 190476) | Freshwater microbial communities from Lake Croche, Canada to study carbon cycling - C_130625_MF_MetaG (v2) (version 2) | ecosystem: Environmental > Aquatic > Freshwater > Lake | place... | reverse complement strand
AGAGTTCTTAGGGTCTGCTGCTTTCTCTGCTGCTGCGGCTGCATCTCTTGCTGCACCTTGGGCTCTATCAGCTTCACGTACTTTATCAGCGTCAGCGGTAGACTCTGCAATACGGTCTGCTTGAGTCTTACCTGGAGCTGGGGCTCGGTCGCTACTAGGCATAGCACGTTCTTTTTCAATACGGTCAAGGTCTTCTTGAGTCTTAGGAACAGTTCCTTTACCAAAGCCAGTAGGCTGACCAGGTTGACCAGAGTCAGCAACATTGCCTCGTCCTGCACGTTCTGGGCTGGTTTCGCTGGTCCATTCTGCGCCACCCTTAACGGTTGCTCTGCCTGAGCCACGACCAAAAGTCTGCTTAAACGGCTCTGTGAGGTGAGTGTAATCACGGTCTCCGCCAGCAATACCTAGTGAAATACGCGCAATTTGCTCGTGTAGCCAAGGGTCCTTGCTAGCAAAGTCTTGACCAGCAATTCTAAAGTGCTTAGGCATTTTACCCATGTTACCTGCGTACCCACGGAGACCACGAGTTGCACCGTGGTTTTCTACTGGACCAATGCCGTTTCCACCAGCTTCAGGGTCAGGAATGTCTTTTGTTGCACGAAGAACTGCAGGCTCATTTAGAGCTGCGTGAGCAATTCGAATAGCATCGGTAGCCGCTTTAATGTGGCTGTTAGCTAGAATGTCGTCTTGTGGGGCGTTAACCATCTTAGGAGTACCATCAGGATGGAATTGCTTTTCACCATTTTCATTTACAGCGTGAATACGGCCGCCACCCTTAGCTTGAACAGCGTCTGCCAAAGCATTTCTTGCAGCCTGTAGGTGAACCATAGCTTTAATGCCGTGACCCTTTGCTTCTTCAGAGCCCGCGGCAATTGCATCGCGATGAGTGTTTACATAGTTATCAAGGTGAGCCAAGTGCTGACGAGCGGTATCAACAATGCTTGCACTGCCGTTGCTTCCTGCACTCCAAGGCTTACGAGTTAGCGCAGCTCCGCTTGCTTGTTCCGAGGCGGCTTGCTGTCCTGCTGTAGGAGGTCTAGGAGTACGTACTCTTGCAGTGCGACCTCCTTTACCGCTACGAGAACCTGCAGCAGTCTGTTGTTCAAAAGTTAGCTTTGAGCCACCTGCGGTACGTACCTGTGATTCAGCAGCGGCTGCGGCATCAGCACTTCGGTTACGCTCACGAATCTGTCCCATCTCTTCTTCACTAACAGCCTCAATTGGCGTTGACCAACCTTTCATGTTAATTACGTGACCAGGCTGTGGTCTTTCAGCAATTGTGTCGCGAATAGCTGCGCCTGTACGGCCGTGACCAACAATTTCTTCACGCTCACCAGTTACTGGGTGTGGACGTGCATCACCAATCTTGCCTTCCTTTACTACTTCAGGTGCTTTAGGTGCAGCAGTTGCAGGAGCAGCATTTGGGTCTCTTGGTGTTGGCTTTATGTGACCAGTTAGGCCTTGCCAGTCAGGATGAGAACGGTCCTTTGGAAGGGCCATAAAAGTTTTAGGGTGTGCCAAAGCGCCACCAACAATAATTGGGTGTGCCTCGCTAAACCCTGAGCCAACGTTCTTTTCAGCAACTGAACGCACTTCTGCGTCAGACATTTGCTCACTGCCGCCAGAAGCACCAGCTTGAGGTGCACCTCCTGCGCCTCCGTGGCCTTTACCAAATTCTTCTAAACTCATTAGTTAGCTCCTAGGTCATTTCTACTACTACCAGAATACCCTGCTGGGCTTCCTGAGAACCACGAAACTCGAGGCTCTACGTAATTTCTGTCTACTGAGACTACATCATCAATACTTGGCTGTAGTCTTTCTCCCCATCCAAATCTAGGTGGGAAAAGTTGAATTTGAGGAAGTGGTGGTCGAACCATTTCTTGTAGAACTACGCCTGGAATAGTTGCTACCATTAGTGCCTGTTGAGTTAGGCGCTCCATGTTTGATGACCAAGGGCCGTTATAGGTCCAATTAGGCTGATTTGACCCACCTTGGCTTGCCCAAGGTTTGGTGTAATCGTAGTTTCCATCAAACTGTGACATTATCTATACACAGGCTTCAAGTAGTTTAGTGCGTTTGCACGTTGAACGTTAATTGTGGTTGCTCCGTTTGCAACGGTGTTTGCTTTACCGTCATTAACTAAGTGCGGGGCAGGAACAAGAGCAAGGTCTTGGCCAAACTTAGGTACCATGTAAACGTTAACTCCGTTAATGTTTTGTGGTTTTGCTCTCATTTGACGTTTGATGCCCATTTCCGCGTTAAAATCAGGAGTCCAATAGTATGCTGAAGGCTCAATGCGCTCACCTTTGTGCACACCACGCTGATAAGACTTCTGTCCTACACGGTTTTTAATGGAGTCAAGGAGGCGGTCATCACGACGTGAACGAATAGTGCCTAGATAACCATCTGGGTATTCTGCTGAAGGAACTCGTCCTGTACCAATGCGAATAGCATCAAGGTCTCCACGAGCAACGGGTCCGCCATAGCCGCCCTGGTTGTTATAACCGTTTAGGCCGTTACCGCCGATACTCTGCCAGTTTTGTGAGGGAGAGAAGTTGTTTACTGCACCAGCCATTAGTTATTTCCAAACTGTAGCAGGGAAGTGTTGGTACCTTTACCATAAGAAGCAACTTTACCTAGTTCAGTCGCTTGGTCCTGAACGTTAAACTGTACAAGTTTATCTTGAGTGTTAATTGTTCCAGTCTGATGGCTAAGAAGGCGTCTTCCGCTTTGGTGAAAGTCCTGGCCATTAATCTTTGTAAAGTCAGGATGGGCAATCTTGTTCATTGCTTGCATTGGCATATTAGGTTTCTCCTACTGAGCTTTAAACGTACTAGACGAATTAGTAGAGACTGCACTTGGCCTTGGAGCAGTGTCCTTGTCCTTGCGATTAGCGAAGTTTTCGTTCATCACACGGTCGTTAGGGTCGCCAGTCATGTTGTTTGCACTTACAGGCATAGGCGGAGTTACCTTCTGCTCATTAGCCGAAGGTATGCCAGAATCCTGGAACTGCGTGGAGATTACATCAGCCACGATTAGGCCTCAGATGCTTGAATTCCGCCTTGAAAACCTGCGCGACCTGCTACTGAAGGAATAACTCTTGCGCTAGCCATAGTTGGGCCTGCTGCAGGGTCAAGCTGAACAAAAGTTGACTTAGGCTGAACGCGGTAAGTAGCTCCAGTTTTTTCAGTGTCAAGTCGGTTGACTCGGTTAGCCTTGCCACCAGCAGTTGGGTCTCCAGCTTGAACGTTCTTCTTAGGAATTAGGGTTCCCTTTAGAACTGGTGCTGGTGCTGCTGCTCCAATAGGAATGCGAACGCTTCCTGCTGCTGCTGCGTCTGAGTATGCCTCATTTGAGGTCTGGTGATTACGTGCCATTTTCTTTCCTGCCGCTTCTAGGTGGTTTGAAGGGGTTCCAGTACGACGTCTCATACCGTGTCCCATTGATGCCCATGCTGCCATGAGGACTCCTTTTTCTCTATCTTAAGAGTAAATCTTTTTTAGCTTGCTGAAATGATAAACACAATTGCAGAAATCTCACCATCGCGAGACTCAATTGTGGTAAACCCTGGAATTACGGTTAGGTCCTTACCCTTTGGGGCTACGAACCCACGAGCGATGGCCATAGCCTTAACAGCTTGGTTTACTGCACCTGCTCCTACAGCTCGGAGCTTCACAGACCCGTTTTCTTGTAGTGCGTGTGCTATTGCTGATGCTACTGATTGTGGGTTTGAACCTGCACTGACCCTAAGGAATGGTTCCTCGGTCGATGGTAGGCTGATGTTTTCTTCGGTCACGATATTTTAATCCTTAAATTGACGGTTTCGTGCCATCCTCATCAATTAGATTACCTTAGTTATTGGATAATATCTCGGTATTTAACGTCTTTTAGCTTTTCAATTATTTCTGCCTCTATAGCACCTAAAGTGGCTCCTGAAGCCAGTCTGGCCAGAGCATAGGAATCAGCAGCGTTGTCATCGTTAAATTCTACGCCCCAACGCTTGTACATCTGTAGGAGCATCTCCTGCTTTTTAGAGGTTCCTTTACCTGTAGCGTATTTCTTCAAAGTCATTGGAGGTACAACTAGGGGGGTTCTTAAGTGGTTAAGGGTTTCAGAGGTGTAGTTATTTGAATCGTCAAAATGGGTATAAAGGAAAAGTTTGACTGCGGCAGCAAGCTCAGAGAGAAGAAGAGTAGAGGGGGACCCTAGAAAAGGGGATTCCATGGCAATTTCTGTAATATTGCACTTTTTTGCTTTTAGGTATTCAAATTTGTCAAACATAAACGTTTGAATATCGTCTAACCTTTGAACGCCATTAAACGGGGACCTATATACCCAAGTCTCATAAATTGATGGATTAGCAACAACAACTGCGGTAAAGGCAAACCCTGTTAGCGATTGGTCAATACCAATGGCTACTGCACCTTCCAAAATTCCTTCAGAAAAATTTTTCTCAAAGGCCATTTTTCTTATCTTTCTGTTTTTTCTTATATACCTTGGCTAAGTTAGCATCGGTTTGATTCTTAACGTGGACAGTCTTTACATCTGTAGGAGAATAGCTTCTCCATTGCTCTTGTCCTTTTGGACCACCTATTACATCAATCCACTCTTTATTTTTTTCAGTTAACACGTGCTTTACAAAACGAAAGCGGCCACGCTGTCCCTTTATTTTTAGCTCTGTTCCTTTAGAAACATTGCGCCCATTGATTTGCATTTCTTCTTTGACCTGCCATAGGTCGTTGGGTTTAGGGACAGCTGGTGTGGCCGCTTTTTTTCTTGCCATTGTTATTCGTTGCTATTCCACATCTTTAGGTACTTCATCAGTCCCTTGATAGATACTAAAACTCCAAGGCTTGCTGCTGACTGTGGGTTCATACGAGGCTGTGCGCTACGTGGGGGTTCTACAAGGTCAATGTAGTCACGTAGTACTTCCGTTTTAATTAGTAGGATAGCTGAGCCATCGGGAGATGCCTGGCCCCACCACTTAGAATGGGTCCCATTAATTCCTGAAGGTACTATGTCGCTTTGGTCTGGCTTACGGTACTTGTCAGTTTCTATGTAGAAGTTGCCAGTCTGTCCTGCTTTGTAGTCAGTCTTGACTTCAATCATTACTGTTGGGTCTTTGCTGTCTTCAAACAGTAGGTCGAGTAGTTGCTCTCCTACTTCTCCGCGTTCCATGTCGCGGTCAAAACGTGGTTCAAATCCTGATGCTTTCATTCTTTATCTCCATACTTGTCTACTAATTTCATAGCTAACTTCATAACTATAAACCCTATAACAAATCCTACTATAAGCAGTATTATGTTATTCATTTGGCCACTCTCCATCTAGTACTAGCATTGCAATAATAGCGTAGTTAGCCATGTCCAAGAATGAGTCACGTAGACTTTCGTGTTCTGGCTTTTTATTTGAATCAATTAAATTGTTAATACGTGCAAACTTATCCCACATACGAACACGAAGACCATTTAGAGGCCCTCCTGGGCTGTGTGCTATATTCTTTGGTCCGTAGTCTTTGTGCTTAGATAGCAACACGTGCTTAGCATGTTGAAACTTCTGTTGTACAGCCTCTTCAAATTGTGCATTTGGATTAGCTTTACGTATTTGTTCTTGTGTAACTAGTGGCAGGCTTTGAAAAGTTCCTTTTGAAGGGATGCGACCTGGGTACATTCCCTCAACTATTTCTTCAAATTTAGCTTGACCTTCTGGTGTGTTCGGGTCAATCCCTAGTTCTTGCATTTGTGTAAAGATGTCTTTCATTTTTCCCATTATAGATATGCCTTTCTTGAATCGTTTGAACGCCGTGTAATTTCTCTTGAGACTAGCTGTAAGTCACGCTCGTGGTTAGTGAGTAGCATTTCAACTAGCTTACGATAAGCGTACTTCTCTTCGTAATCATTGTCAAGGTCCACTACATCTTGATGCACAGCAATCTCTGCCTTGACTGTGGTAACTCTTTCGCCTTTGACTGAAGCCCCCATGCGTTTAATTAGCATAGTATTCTCAAGGTAGTCTTTCTTCTTTAAAGCAGCACGTTCCTCCAGAATAGCTAAAGTGTGCTGCGAAGCAATATAGTCTGTCCATGCGGTTAGCTTTGTAAAAAGCTCCCCAATATCTTCGGAACCTATTGCTGTAATGTCTGAAGGTAAGTGAACTTGGTCAAAGCCTGGCTTTTTAAAAGTCAAACCCCAACCTTCAAACTTTTGTAATGCTGACATTACTCCTCCTTGTATGGTGCGCAGTCCTTACAGGTACCTGCTGGGTTGTTGTTACAGACTGGTGCAATCTTGTCTTCTACAGACTTTACCACGGTTTCTGCAAGGTCAAATACATGGCGAACAAGCTCAAAGTCACGCTTGACTGAGAACTCCTTGTAGGATTGGTCTGCCTTTAACTCGTAAAGGAATACAATCTCGTTGATTGGCTCACCATCTTCGCCTACATACCCCATGCGGTTCATTAGCTCTAGATATACCTGACCCTGCAGGATGTGAGGGCCAAAAGGTTTACGAACTAATCCCCAAGCTTTCATGAAGTCTCCATTAGATTCCTGCATTAGAGAAGGAGCTTCATTACGGATAGTTCCTGGACCAATTGATTTAATTTCAATCAGAGTGTCATTACCAATGCCTTTAATCCAACCGTCAGTGTGCCCTGCAATACGTAGGTCATTATCAATCAAAGTTACCTCACGATATTCCATGGTGTTTTTGTCGCACTGTGGGCACTTAACTGGTCCAGTACCAAATAGGCTAAATAGACAGGAGGTACAGGTAAAGCGACCATGTAGTACACCCATCTCTTGGAACCAGTTCTGCCACTTAGCGTGAATGGCATGGCCCTCATCAAAGATAGACTGCAAGCGCAGGTTAGGCTTCTCAGCAATCTTGGTGTGCCCGCTTAGTAGGAAATAGGATGCACGACGACAGAAGCTAGGTTTAATAATTTCTGATGGGTGCAGCACGGTTGTGCTTCGGTCTCCTACTGGACGCTTTTGTAGGTGACGCTCTAGGTCACCCAGCAAACGAGATGGGGCCTTCTTAGCATCAAGGAACTTCCATAGGTCCGACTTATTTGTAACGCTCATTTATTTACCTTTCGTTTTTGACTGAAGAATATAGTCCTTCAGGGTCATGCTAGCTTTATGTTGTCGTTGCCACTTGCGTACAAGTGCGTTTCTTTCACGGTGACTTAGGCCTCCCCAAATTCCGTGACTTTCATCTGAGTCTACTGCATACCACAGACATTTATTTCTAACAGGACAAGGAGCAGTCTCAGCTGTTCCTAGACAGTACTCCTTTGCCTTGTCTGCAGTTTCCTTATAAAGAACTTTATCTCTTGGTGGAAAAAATATATCAGGGTTAGGTAGATTTAAGCAAGCTGAGTCATCCATCCATGACACATCTTTTTGTCCGTAAAGACTATTCAGGTCCATGAAGTTTATCCCACAGTTCTAAGAAGTCAGTCTCCATAAGAATGACATAGTCTTCGCCATCTAGATGAATACCAAAAACAGGTAGTCGCCCATCCATAATGGCTTCATTTGTAATCTTTTTTAGTTCCTTTGAACTGATTGTTTTGCTTAGCTTGCCTGTCCACTTATGTTCTATAAGAAGTGTAGTGCTTCTAACATCTCCTTTACGGGACCAGAAGGCCCCAGAAGCAGCAGTGGTTTGCCCTCCGACTGCCTTGGCGAGACGCTTCTCGTGCTTCTGAGACTGCTTCTGTCCTTCGCTTTTCACTCTTCCGATACTCCTACAAAGGAATCTGGAGTGGAAAGTACCTTCTGGCGCAGCTCTTCAAAGAAGTCTGGTTCTTCTCTAAGTGAGTTAACCAGGTTTTCCTGACCCTGCCACTTGCGTTCGCCGTAATAAATCCAACCACCCTTGCGGTCTACTATCTGCTTTACAATAGCCATGGCTGCAACTTCTTTAGAAGTGTCATAGTCTCCTGCTTCATAAATGCTGTGGCTAGCAAAGTAGTAATCAATATAGGCAACCTGTGATGGTGGGGCTGTCTTGTTCTTTAGATTACGAATCTTGATACGCTGTCCTACACGCGTTTTGTTTACGCCTGTACCTGCTTCAATCCATTCGTCACGACGAACCTCAGAGCGAGTAAAGTATGCGTAGTCTTTACCTTGACCACCTGGAGTAGTGCGTGGGTCTCCATGCATTACACCAATCTTCATGCGGTACTGATTGATAATGATGCCTAGAATAGGTCGCTCGTTCTCAACAAGGCTGCGTTTCATAGCAGCTCCAGCTTTACGGAAGAACTTGTTAGTGATTAGAGCTCCACGACCAACGGTCATTTCATCCATGCTCTTTTCATCTTCTGGCCCAGGAACTAGGGCAGGAAGAGAATCAATAACGATAGCGTCAACTGACTTTGATTCAGCAAAAGCAAGAACCGCATCATAAGCTTCCTCCATAATATTAGTTTCAATTACAATGACTCGGGAGATGTCCACCCCACACATTGCAGCGTACTCAGGTACCCACTGCTCAGCGGCTACCCAAACAGCAGTAAACTCAGGGTCTAGTGCTTGGTTTGCGGCAATGGTTTTGAGAGCAATCGCTGTCTTACCATGCGACGGCTCACCCACGAGCTCGTTCCACTGGTTAGTAGGAAAGCCACCACCCAGAATGTAATCAAAAGTAGTAGAACCAGTAGTAACACGTTGAATGAGGTCACTTCTAATATCCTCTCCTAGAACAACAACGTTTTCTCCAAAGCGCTTATTAATCTGCGCCATAATCTTTCGGGCTTCAGCATTAATCATTTTGGTCCTTCTTTCGTAGTTCGTTTCGTAGTCGTTCGTTAGTTGCAATAGACCATACAAGTCCTATACCCAGTATTACAATAATGGCGGTAAGCATTACTGCGCCAAAAACATCTTCAATGCTATACACGTGAGTTCTCCAAGACATCATAGACAGATAGCCAAGTAGCATTGCCACTTACGTCATGAGCCCAGAAGCCTGCAATGTCATTACGTTTCTCTAGGATTCCATAAGACACAAGAGTGTCAGTCATTGCTGTACGTGCTTGAATCCATGCCTGTTCTTTAATTGATTCGATTTGTGATGTGGTTAGTGATTCCATTTGTATTCCTTTCGTTTATTTGTTATAACTTTTGTCCGTTGGGTCCGTAGCCGTCTGGCATTGGATTAAACCCACTGGTTCCGCTGTTACCGTGCGCTGGTTTCGCCGCTCCTTGAACGTGTGCACCAGCGAGGCCACCGAAACGTGAACCAGATTGTTGTACGGGATAGCCGCAGTCGTAACAACGGAGTGCCGTTTGAGCTGAAGCAGAAAAGTAATTGCCCGACCCGCAGTCAGGGCAAGAAGCGCTTTGTTTAGCAGATTGCGCTTTGGTTTGGTCAACTTGTGGTTGAAACGAAGGCATCGCCTGCATTGGTTGCAGAGAAGGAGGCATGGCAGGGCTAGGGTCTGGTCTCCCCTGTTGTGCAGGTGGTTGGCCAATTTGTTGAGCTAGTTTTTCTGCCCACCAATTTGCATTGTTCATTTATCGGCTCCTTGAATTAACGCTGCCAGTGCTAACCCCATAAAAAGTATCCACCAAAATGTTACAAAGCTCATTTTAGTAGTCCTTCTGGAAGAGTTACGCTACAGTCGGGATGTACCCAACCCTCACTAAACTCATCGTACACTATTTCTTCTCCTACTGCAATAGCGTTAAGGCACGCCTTGCATTCTCCTTTAAACTTAGACTTCATCGTGTCTCCTCTACTGTCACTGTTGGTTCTACAAACTCAAACTCGGTTCGTACACCATTCTTTTCACAGTGTTCTTTCCAGTCTAATACGACATCTACTTGATATTCAAACCAGGAAGTCCATTTAAACGCTTGCCATTCTCCTACACGGTCATCACCTGGAAACCAGGCGTCTAGGTATTTAACAGCAATAAAGTATGTAAAAGGCTTCTTCTTATTACGTCGAGTAAAGGTCGCACCGTCTGGAAGAGTAGCTGTATGAAAGAACGTGCTCATCGTTTTTTCTTTCTCTTAGGAACTTCAAGCAATCCCATATCAACTAGCTGCGACACAGACCCCAGTAGTGCAGAGACTGCCAACTTTGTCATCATGTTTTTGCTATCCCACCAAATATCATCAGGAAGGTCTTGTAATTCTTTTGGAGCTTGGCTTCTTTGATACTCCGTTGCTCCTTCAGCTAAAGCGTGAGCATGAGCATAAAGCATAGGTACCAGGTAGGAAATCTTTTCTGTACGCTTGTCGCTTTCTTCTTCTTCTTTTTCTGCTATCTCATCGCTAATGGCACTGCAGCCAAGGATGACGCTTAGCTCGTGACCGTTCTGTACTTGAGAGTCTAAAATAAACCCACGAAGTCTTGCAGTAACTTCCGCAATGCTGAGATTATTCTTTTTCTTTTTCTTACGTATCATGGGTGAACCTCACAGTTTGTAATGGCTTCGTTCTCTGTAGTGTATTGGTCCCAGCAGTTTTTGGGTTGTTGGAGGAGGTTAAAGATAACCACGCCAAGCATTAATGCTACTGATATCAAAAGAAGAATAACTTTATATGGCATTACTTTGCTTCACCCCATTTATCTACAATCTTTACATCGGCAATTAAGGGTACAGTCATTGCTTTAAGAGTAATCCCCTCCATTGATTTGCGAATAGCCTCTGCTGCTTCTACAGCGCGGTCTTCGGGAGCAATAGTAACAAGTTCGTCATGCACGGTTAGAACAACATTGATGTCAGGCTCATTAATGAAACAAGAATGCGCACGAACCAAAGCCAACTTCATGATGTCAGCAGCTGAGCCCTGAATCATAGTGTTGAAAGCCTGACGTTCTGCACGAGCTAAAAGACCTCTGTCTTGAAGTTTAAGGTCAGGTATATAGCGACGTCGACCGAACAGTGTTTCAACAAAAGGTATTGGTCCAGACTCTTTGGCTTGACGGACAACTTTAGCTTTGTATTTAGGAATAGATGAGAACTCTTTTTCAAATCGAGCAAGCAAGTCCTTTGCTTCCTTTACCGAACAGCCAATGCTTGCAGCAATCTTGTCAGGACCTACACCGTAGGAGATTGCTAGAACAAGAACCTTACCTGCTTGACGGTTTACATTCATACGGTCACCGATGGTGGTGTATATGTCGCCGCCTGTGCGATAGTTCTCCATAAGAATTGGGTCTGCAGAGAAGGACGCAATAACACGCGGTTCAATCTGGGAATAGTCAGCAACAACTAACTTATGTCCTGGAGGTGCAACAAACAGGTTACGAACAAGTTTGCCGTAGTCTCCAGATGAAGGGATGTTCTGTAGGTTTGGCTCGGATGAAGAGAAGCGACCTGTTTCAGCACCATGGCTTTTAAAGTTAGTGTGGACTCGGCCATTGATAAGGAGGCTATCACGCTGTACTAAAGTCTTCTTACCGTTTGTCTCTCGCTCTACCATCCCCCCTGCATAAGGAGTGACGTAAGTAGTCATCAACTTGTTCAAGTCCTGGTATTCCAGAAGGGCATCGACAAGGTCATCTTTGCCACGATAGTATTCCAGAGCCTCTGCTGAGCAGGAGAAATGAGAAGCAGTAAGTTCTTCTCCAGCTTTTTGTGCTTCAAATCCTTTGGTAGTTAAGACGTTCTTAAACTTGGTATTAGGAACAAGGCGTGGCTTACCTCCTTCAGTTTGAGGAGTAAACAAAAGCTTCTGCTTTGCTGGGACTGAGTTGATGGCAAACGCTTCTCCTGCAATACGAAACGCCTTAGCCTTGGCCTCTTCTTTGTCTTCGCCAATCTTGGCGTCAAGGTTACCTAGCTCTTCCATGTCAATGTACGCACCAGTAAGCTCCATGTCACATAAAGCAGCAGTCACGTCCATCTCGAGTTTCCAAACCTTGTTTAGGTTCCCAGTAATCTTTGGAGCCAAAGACTTGTATAACTTCCAGGTGACCTCAGCGTCTATGCCTGAGTATTTTGCTACGTCAGAGAAGGAGTGTAAGGCAACATTTTCTCCTACACCTTTTTCTACATCAATGTTTAGTTCACGCTTGACGCAAGCAGCTAGATTTAATGCGTTCTTGTTTAGGTTGTTTATTACAAATGACGCGGTTAGTGTGTCAAAGTATGGCTTTGATGGAACTTGTCCACCGTAGTATTTGGCTACAGATTTAAGGTCAAACTTTGCATTGTGTGCAATCTTTAACTTGTCGCTAAACATCAATGGTTTAATTGCTGCAAATACCTGCGCTGGAGTTAGCTGGGAGGGTGCCTCGCCAAACATAGCTACCCACTTACGCATATCTTTTGAGTAATGTGAGTCAAGAATTGGCTTGCCTTCTTCAACACGGCGTTGGCCCTGTAGTAGTAGTGGCTTCTCCCAAGATTCAAACTCACCATTAGGGTGACCCATAGGAATAACGTCGACACGGTCGTCAGTAGCAAAAGAAATCCAACAGACATCGTTGATGACTGGGTATAGGCGATTCTCTCCAATGGTTTCTGTGTCCCATGCAAAAGAATCTACTTTGGAGTAGTACTCTACAAAGTCTTTGAGTTGTTGCTCAGTAGTAATAATGTTCATTGTTGCCCCTTTAGAGATAAGTATAGGGAGCCAGGAACGAAAGGGGGAGGAAAGTCCTGGCTCCCTATACTAGATGAGTTGGTTAGGAAACGAGCTGTCGCGCAACCTTCAGCAGTTCTTCGCGAGGGCTCACATAAACTACTGATTCGTCATACTTGACAGAGGCAGACGCGATGTCTTCAATCTGCTCGGCATCTAGTTCCCACTCATCCGCAAGGTCGCTAGCACGAACACGGTCAAGCGTGTAAGAAGTGCTAGGTCCTGAGCCTTGACGAGAAATTGCCCAGTAGTACTTGGTCAAAGGTCCACGGCGTGGGTCCTCATTCGCAGCCTGTAGCTGGCGACCAAGAACGGTTGCAGCAGTCAGGATTTGTACAGTTGGCTCTTCCTCAGAAAGGTTGAGAATGTTGAAAGCAAACTTAGCGCGTGGCTTTTCATTTGCGATAGTACACAACGGGCAGTCAGCACCAAGACATACGAATGAACGCTTGCCTTCAGTGATGCGGTCTACCCAGTGCTGCTCGTAAATGGCGAACGGGGCGTCCTCCAAGAAGCGTACGAGCTGTGGCTGGTCACCAATCTTAAAGTCTGAAGCGTACTCGCTTGACTTTTCCTTTGGCTTTAGTTTGGCAGCAGCAGCATCCCATCCAGACTGGACAGTAGTACCGTGCTTTGGTTTGGCCTCGACAGAGTCTACATCGTAGTCGTCTGCGTCAACGGCAGGGTTGTTAATAGCCATGAGGCTATCCTTTCGGTAGTGAGGTCTTTCGACTCTCGGTTGGTAATGAGGCCATACGGCTCTCAGTTTCCTAAAGACTCTTTCCAACGCACAACAAGTGCTTCAGTCAAATCTTCAAGATGACTCCACTCTACACGAGCAGAGCCAAGAAGTCCACGCTTTGCGAACTCCTCGATTGTGATTTCAATTAGCTCACGAGTATATACTCGATTGCCATTTACTTTCTTCCCGTTTAAATTTTTTGAACGTAAACGGTAGGGAGCGATTGGCAGGTAGCCTTTCTTTTCCCAGAGGCGAATGGTAACAATCTTCTTATCCAAAGCAACTGCTAGAGCTGAGATGGTAAAGACTTCTGTTTCCACTCCCTTGAGAGTCTTAAGAATTGGATTTGCATCCCATCCGTTAGACTCACCAAGAATTTGTCTGCGACGTTTATCTGATTTCTCAGAAGGTTCGCGACGCTTTTGCTTTGAACCAGGTGCGAAGTCAAGACCCTCAAATGCTTTGAGGATTTCATCTTCGCCACGTAGTCCAGCCACAATTACTTCTTAAGTGTTCTTAATGCCCATGTTACAGTAACAGGGAACATTTCGTCAAGTTGCTCTTCGGTTATCTTACCTTCGTAGTAAGCAGCCATCAAAGCATCCTCGTTAATAACGCGCTTCATCTCATACACTTCATCAGATAGAGCAGCAGTTTCAATGATACCGTCTGCTACTAACTCATTAAGTTTACGTGTAGTGCGACGCTGTTTCTCTAGACGAACAACGCCGTCTGCGTCAAACCCAAGGTCAAGTTGAATGTTGCCCTTGTTGTCTTCTTCACCATTTTGGTCAAGCTGCTCAAAAAGTTTCTCACGAAGTTCTTTTTGACGAGCCTCTAGAATTTCCATTGTGCTCTTAAGTTTTACAAACTCACGAACCTGAGTTGCAAAATCGTTAGGGTCGCTAAAGCGAGTGCCTTCTTCTGGAATGATATTTGCCATTTGTTTCCTCCTAAATTAACTTTGTTGTTAAAAATTCTAACAGACTTCCGACCGTTAAGTCAACTCCGCCTCTAGAATTAATTCCAGAACCATCAAGGATTGCTCCTGCAATGTTTCCTTTCTGTTTGAGCATATCATATTGACGCTGCTCAATCGAATCCTTGACAAGTATATCTTGGATAGTGATTTGAGGCCACTCTGATGATGCTCTATTGATTCTACCATTACGTTGCACTGCAAGTCCAGAGCTCCATGGCTGGTCATAGTTTACCAAAAGATTAGCTTGAGGCAAATCAACACCGTAACCACCTGCGTCGGAACTAACCAGTACGCGAACATCAGCTGTCGTTTGAAATCTGACTTTGGCTTCTTCTTTTTGTTTAGCATTCATTTCTCCTGTATACCCTACTGCTTGTACTCCCGATAACGCAAGTCGGTCAACAATTTGACTAACGGAATCAAGGTAAGAAGAGAATACTACTGCTTTGTAGGAGCTGTCAATATCTAGGTGCTCTTTTAAGTAAGAGATAGCGGCATCAAGCTTAGGGGTTTTAGCTACGCCTTCAAGAAGCTCTCCTAAGGAGTGGATGTATGCGCTTCCTTTACCCGTATGTTCTTCAAAGTTTTTATAGCTTGCCTGGAGAACTGAGGGGTTAGAACAAAGCATTCTCATGGCCCCAATTCTTGACATAATTTGCCCCCGTAGTTCATTTGCAGGGTCGCCTGGGTCAAAAGATTGTCCGTAGTGAGCAGCTAAGTTAAACCCTGTCCCAAAGGCCTCACGCGCCTCTAGGAGGACTTGGTGTAAGTCAGTGGCAATGTAGTCGTACAGTTTCTTTGAGCCCCTGTCTAGGGGTATTAACAGCGGTTCTCGGTACACTGCGTCAGGTAGATACGGCTTAACATCTTCGTCTTTCTGGGACTTACGAACGGTGTACTCTTGTAATACTTTGTGCAGTGTAGGAAGGTTTCTGTAACGGTCTACGCCACCATAGTGGTTACGAACTATAAACGTCTTATCAAATAGGTCAAACCTGCCTAGGGCTTTTGGTTCAACAAACTGCATGATGGAGAACACCTCTTCAGGCCTGCCGTTTTCAACTGGAGTTCCTGTTAGAGCAAACCTAATCGGCACACTCTTAGCAAGCTCCTTTACTTTCTTTGCTCGCTTGGCCCTGAATCCTTTAATAGCGGTAGCTTCGTCGCAAACAATAGCATCAAAAGAAAAAGTTTTAATAGCATCCCAGTCATTCACCACCTGTTCGTAGTTCATAATAATGTAGTCGTAATTTTTAGCGTCTTTATACTGAGCGGTTCTTTGGGTTGCTGTGCCGTCGATTACTATCGCGGTCTTGTCAGAGAATTTAGATATCTCTTTTTGCCACTGGTACTTTAGGCTGGCAAGGCAAAGGACTAATGTCCTCTTAGGAGCAAGCTCTTCAATAGCAGAAATGGTCATAGGAGTTTTTCCTAGACCCATCTCGTACGCTACGAGAATCCTTTGTTTCTCCACCATTTTTTCAACGGCTTTGACTTGATACGGTTTGAGTGTGCCTTTAAACATATGCCTGTTCACCAAGTATGGACGATTGTGCGTTTTGAATTCCCCATGCGATTTCCTCGTCGGTCATCTCTCCTGGGTCTTTCTTACCACTACTACCATAGTTGAAATAGAACAGATTTAAAGCGTATTTACGGCCCCACTCGAGCATTTCTTTAGATGCTTTGGCTCCAGCTTTATCTAGTTTAGGGTTATCAAACGCACAAATAATCTTCTCTGAGTAGCGAAGGAGCTTTATCTGTTCCTCTGATATTGAGGAGCCACAGACTGCTACCGCACCAGGAATGCCAGCAGCATGAATCCGCAGGCAATCAAGAGGAGACTCAACAACAATTGCTGTATGTTCATTTTGGTTCTCGATTCCAAATAGTGTTTTAGAACGCTGGAGTCCAGTTGGACGATTAAAGAAGGTACGGTGTACTGTTCCTTTTTCCTGCCAGCCCAGGAGTTTATTAAAGTGGGGCTCTCTTAAAGGAAGAATCCACGTTGACTTTTTTGAATCCCACATAACTCCGTAGGCAGTTGCAGCTACTGCAGTGAGTTCTCGTTTAGTAAGTTCCTCTTCAGGAGGCTCAACAAAAACTGCAAGGCGGGCCTCAGACATCTCTAGTGGTTTAGGAATCTCCTCTATACGTGTAGGAAGATTCTTAATCATCTCTACAAGTTTGTCTAAAGGAATAGAAGATACAGTGGCTAGCCAGTTCTGAGCAGCGTCGTAATCATATACGTAAGATTCTTTTACTCCCCAAGCCTGTTTGTAAAACTCATTTACATCACAGACTAACTGGACTAGGTTTCCTTTATACCCACAAGAAAAGCAGATGTGCATCCCAGTATCAAGATTGATATACCAAGAAGGAGAGTGGTCTTCTTTTCCCGTACGCACATGGTGCATTGGACAAAGAGCCTGAGCTTCATGGGCTCGCTCTGAGTAATCAATGCCTAGTGCGTCTAGAGCTGTAGGGACATCAAGAATCACTAGACCCCCCAAGTGGTGCAGTATTTGCACAGAGCCGCTTTAGACTCATCGTGGAAACAACCAGTGTCCCACTTCCAAGTAATTGCTGTTTCTGATGGAGGACAGTTACGAGACTGAACAATTTTAAGAAGACGAATCTCGTCATCTTCTTCAATTGGTTCAAGTCCTAGGATAACGTCAGAGTCCTGGAAGAAGGAGGATGAATAACCAATAGAGTCAGCAGAAACTTTGCCACCCTTCATCTTCCATAGAAGAGTCTGTGTAGTAATGATTACTGGAATGTCCAGCGACTGGGCAACACGCTTAAGACCACGCGTAATATTTGTCAAAGCCTGCGGAGTGTTGGCGTCACCAGTTACTTGGTCAAGCATCAGGTACACACCATCAACAAATAGAATGTCTGGTTTCAACTGCTCTGCCTTAGCTACCAACGAGTCAATAGTCAAACCATTCACAGCGTCTACTAGGTGAAATGGGTTTGCGGTCTTCATGTAGTCAAGCAAATCTAAGTAGCGGTCTTCTTCAGCTGCCTGAAGTTTTCCACGACGTAGGCGATTGCTAGATATGTGCGCTCTCATGGCATCTGAACGCTGAGACTGCTCATGGTTGTTCATCTCAAAGGACTGGAACATCGGAATGTACCCAGCCTCATGAACGTTGTTTGCAATACGTAAGGCAATCTGTGACTTACCTGTCTTAGGTGGAGCAATCAACGTAATTAATTGGCCGCCTTGAAGACCTGCAGTAGCTTCATCAATCTTCTCAAAGCCTGTAGGAATACCTAATAGTTTTTGATTCTGAATGTTCTGGTACTGCTCCCAGCGCTTGTCGGGGTCTTTAGCTAGGTCAACATGCGTTGTTCCAATTACGCCTTGCTCGTTAACAATTGAGATAGCCTTACCCATTTCAGTAAGAGCACCTTCATGGTCGTTCATCTGCATCTTTGTAAGCACAGCTTCTGCACCACCACGAGTCAGCTTGTTACGGCGGAACTCAACCATCTTGTCAATAAGATACTCAAGATTATCCTTTACGGGAAAGGGCTTGAAGTTTGGAAAATTATCATTGACTGCAACGTCTGATGGAACCTCACGGTAAGTCGTATAGTGCTCTCGAACAAACTTCCAGACACGGCGTAGGTCGTCGTCTACAAACCAGTCATCCTTGATGCCTCGTTCAATGACTGGAATAATATTTCGTTCAGTTATTACCTTGCTGACCAAGCGGTATTCATTATCGAATGCCATTGTTTCCTCCTATAAGTTATTCAGTTCGATTCCATAAGAACCGTATCGTGCAACTCGCTCACGCAAATCTACCACACCTTTTAGATTATTTCTGTAAGGTAGTTCGGAAATAAAATCATCGATGTCATTGTATAGCTCTGCGTAGTTAAATGGATTGCCACCTCGTCGCTCAAGTCTTTCCATAAGTTCTTCCAAAAGTTCTTGAGTCCAAAGCTCGTCTTTAAATGCAGCTAGTTCAACTGACAGCCCATACTTCATGGAGAGTGTCCATAGATGGGATAGCTCCATGTTATTTAACTTTAGTACTTGTCGCTCTGTAGTACTGCGAAGAAAGCTCTTGCGAGTCTCTCCGATTTCCGACGTTGCAACTACGTCTATATTGACGATGATGCGTGGCGGGCTCTCATTTGAGATGTCCCCGCCTTTCACTCTCCTAAAACCTTTACCTTGCCGTACTTCAGTATGAAGTCTCGGAAGTTATCTGGGTCTGACAAAGCATTAAAAGCTTCTTCGTCCTCTACATACTCAGGAACAGCAATTGTGTAGTGACCAAAGTTCTCATCCATCTCTTTACGAACTATTTGAGCATGAGGGCAGCCACCACGTTTGGAGAATAGCGCGCAGGTGCAGCGAACTTTCTTACGGTTCTCGTGGTCGATTTCAACCTCTGAGATACCCTCTTCACCAATAAAGAACTGGATGGTACGCCACTCAATTTCCATGTCTAAATCTTTCATTATTTTCTTAGGTCCTTTCCCGTAACCTCGACGCGTCGGAACGCCTCATAAACAAAGCTACCCATTGCAGCTCCGTACTTTGTCTTCCACTTGTCACGCTCTACGTTTGTAGTAATGATAGTTGGTAGACCTTTATCGTATCGCGAACGAAGGATTTCGTCAAACGAAGTGTCCTCGTACTTAGTGCCATACTCCTTACCAAGGTCGTCAAGGACTAGAACGCGAACGTTCATCCAGTCCTCGGTAGCACGACCGTGGAAGCCTTCCATCTCTAAGAACATGTTCTTCTTAGCGTCAGGGTCTGCATCAATCAACGCTTTTTTACGTGACAAAAACTCAGGGTATGTCATGTAATAAATAGGGCGTGCTTGAGACCCAAGGGTGTCTCCCTTGTAGTTAAATATTTTACGTATAGATGCTTCATCATCTGGCAGACGACGGATAAGCTCCATCATTGCCACTACTGCATGAGTGGTCTTTCCTAAACCTGGCTCACCGTCAAACAAAAGCCCAACTCCAGTGGTTCCTAAGCCACCCAGACGTTGAATAACTTTGCCGCTGAGAACTTCCTCAATCCATTCTTCAATGTCAATTGGAAACTCGCCCTTTTTCTTGACAATATCTGTTGGTTCCATACCGATGAATCGACCAGGGATGTTTGCCCCGCTGAGAATCCAGTGTCGTTCCATGTAAGGAATTATTTTGATGTCGTACATTTTTGCCCTCCTGTCTTGTAACTAGTTTACTGTAACTTTTCTTCCCAGCGCTCTAGGGCTGCTCGCCCTGGCATTGAGTTGTCAAACTTTCGTCCGTCTGAAGCATAAATATAACGCTCCATGATTGGTTCGTCAAGTTCCTCGTCTGTCTGACCCAAGTTTTCTTGTGCTTGCTTGCCGTGAGTAGCCAACATGCGAAGGAAAATCTTCCAAGCATTAGCTGGGTCTTTCTTAATCTCATGCAGACGGGTGTCGTCGTTCATGAGCATGTCAATGACCTGAATCTCAAACAGTGCGGTAGTGCCGCGTTCCTTACGGTACTTGCCTAGGATAGGCGCTAAACGGCTGATGTTCAGTAGCCCAGGAATACCGCGAATCTTGCCGTAGAGCTGCGATGCAAACTCTGAAGCTACGTCGTTTGGAGTCCACTCGTGCTGTGGACGTTGTGAACGAGTCTTAGGGTCACGCTTGCTTGCAGGCTTTTGTCGTTGTGAAGCGGGAACCTCACCATCGAGTAGCCCAAAGCCACCAATGTTGTCGTCATCTTGCCAGTTATTAACCATTTCTTTTTCCTCCTTCGGGGCGGAGCCCCATAAAGAATACGTAGTATTCTTTTCTTTAGTAAGTGTAGTACTAGTAGTACTTAGCTTAGTAGTAGTTAAGTCTACTTCACTAAGTGTGGATGTTTCCCGTGTGAGACATAGAAGTTTATAGCGGTTCTTATAAAGCTTACCGTAGTTACGTTTCGTACGTGAAACATCTACAAGACCGTGACCTTCAAGCGCAGTCATGTCACGCCAGAGAGTTGTACGGGACGAGCCAGTGAGTTCAGTAAGTTCTTCTTGAGTAAGGTTGACGTCTCCCCAACGGTCTACGTTGCGGAATAGCACAGCCAGCAGAAAGAACTCTCTTGGTGTCAGACCTTTGTCTAACACCTCATCAGGTATTTGCATGTTTCCCTATCGTCTATTGATAGGTTGAATGCTAACAGGTCGATTCAAAAGTTGCAAGGTGGCCAAGGAAAAAAAGGCCGCCGCAAGTCCTGCCACGATGAGAGTGGGGCCAATAAGGCCAAGAAGCCAACACGCAAGATAGCTGAGTGGCAGGGTGAGTGATAGCTTTATGATGCGAGGGTTTGCTAAGGTGGAGAGAATCTCCGTAACGTAACCCACCGCCATGCCCGAAATGATAATCGAAATTAATATGTCCATACGGACATGATACTACGAAATTCCAGAGTATTGTTGCGGACTTGCATCATTATCAATATATTCAATTGCCCAAGGAGTATTTATGGGCAAGAATCCAGTAATTCCCTGACGTAAACGACTTAATCTATAGCTAAGATTTGTGTACTTAATGGAAGAAGACGAGCTAGAATTAGCACTTCCCTTAGTCCATGCACATCCGCTGGAAGTCATTGTTCCATCAAAATAATCCGTAGCAACGTTTCCAATTTCAAGTTGAGCGGCGTCAATTTCAATGACCTGCCCTATTGAAGGGGTTATGCCTACATATAAAAAGTTATCGACTTTGTTGTCTGGAACCCACAAAGATAAGCTTACCCTTTGCCAATCAGTTGTTAATTTTAAAGTTTTAGCTGTAGAGACTGTGCCATCAACGCTGTCTAAATAGGCAAGTCCTAATCCATTAGGAATTACTAAAGGGTTAGTCGTAGTACCCGTATTGCTTCTGATGTAAATAGAGAACGTATACGTTTTATTTTTAGGAAGCTGGTTAGCACTTCCCACACCTACCTGTTGGTATATTTGAGGACTTGTTAACCCTGATACTATTCCTGTGACTTTAAATCTATAGGCACTAGTCCTAGCTCCTACAGGACCGTCGTACAGTGCCCCAACACCATTAGAAATTCTTTCTACTGTAACAGCAGCATTGTCCCAATTTCCACTACCTTCAAAAGAAGGATTATAAATATAGTTAGTTTTTGAAGGATTAAGAGACACGAGGACTCCCCTTGCTTCGGCATACGTAGGTCTAGCCTCATACTTACTTACAGTTCCACCTGAAACAAACGTATCTGCGATGTTAGAAAGCACAGTAAACCCAGTTTGTTTTCCTCTACCGTTGTAAGTAACTGTATTTACAGTAGCTCTAGAAAGGTTATAGGAAGTTGGGACAACTCCGCGAACAGATATTACGTCTCCTACTACGTAGGAATTTACTCCTTCGTAAGAGACTCTGGTTCCATCCCCTGACGCAAAAGTAACGGTTGAATACTTAGGCTCATAAAGCATGACCATATCAATCCAGTAAGTATTGGCAACACTAAACAAGAATTGAATAGTTGCATAGGCAGCCGTCATTGGGGCAATCCAAGAGGACTCGTATCTAACAAATGATGTAGTAACAGCTACGGAAGGACTAGTAGGAAACTCACCAGCAGCAGGTACTACTACTGTTCCTAAATTGTCGTACCAAGTTATAGTCGGGGAAATACTTCCACTAGAACCTGACCTCTTACCTTGGTAAGAAAGTTTGTAATTGACTCCACCAACAACAGGTATTCCCTTAGTTATAGGAGCTCCTGCACCTAAAGCAACAGCCGCATTAGAGGCAGTAGTAACTACCTTGGCTGAGTAGGTAGTATCAATAGCTGTTGCAATTGTATCACCTGTTTGACCTACTTCACCTGATACAGCAAAGTTCCAGTTATTGGGTGAACCACTTCCATTGAACTTGTCAACAGTAATTTCAAGAGTGCCACCATTAACATAGTTTGCAGAATCATTAGACTGTAAAGAAACTGCATCCCAAAACATACTTTCTGAACCGCTACCAGCACTAAAATTACGAAAAGTGACAATCGCATTTACAGCTCCAACTGGTGCATCAGCTGAAACAACTGCTCTAGTCCAAGAACTTGCATTTACTGCAAAATCTTCAGATTCAGAAGTACTGATAAGGGTATTTGAACTGTTATACCAGTCAATACGAATATGAACTTTAGTTGAATATGTTTCTGATTGAACATATGCTGAAACCAAATAACTATTACCTGCCGTTACAGCAGAATAAACAGTGCTATTAGCCCAATAATCAGCATTTCCAGTATTTGAAGAAACTTTTAGTGAACCAGCGCCTGAATATGCTCTGGAAGTTGACCTGCTGATAGAAGCATTTGAACCAAAAGTCCATCCAGAAGTATCAGTGTCAAAATTATTGTTTGTAATCGAATTTGAATTGCCGTTATACCAAAGATTTGCTGGGCCTTCCATGAAATATGTAGGTGTATCACGGGCGATAGCCCTAATACGCACACCAGCAATACCAGCAACAGGATTAGCTAAAACAAGAGGAAAAGTTTTTAACCCCGCCCCGATAGTGATAGTGCCGTTTGAAGTAGCACCTGTAGCACCTGTAGCAGTTGTTTGAGTAGCATCTACAGTGATGGTAGCTGTAGGTGTTGTGCCTGAGTAACTAGTTGGAATCCAATCTCCAACAGCATCCCCGTCTTTCCATCCTTGAATATCAAACGTACTGTTTTCATGGCCCAGTACTTTATTTCCAGATTCGGTTATAGTAGCTGAGTAGTTGGTGACATCTTGAACATAGTCCTGCAGTCCTTTTAAAGTTCCTTTACGAGCATAGTTTCTAATTGAATCTCGTACTAATCTTTTCTGAGTTTTGCTAATTCCAAGAGAGTCCTGTGGCACACCAAATTGAGAGCTTTGCAAAGCTAAAATATTAGGAGAAGTAAATTGCCCACCATCAGCAGGAGGAAGAGTGTTATAAGCAAAAGTTAGCATCTCGTCAACAGTAAACGAAAACGCAGACATAAAGCTTGAAAGTAAAGTGTTGTATTGACCACCAGTGTCCAGCGCATTACCACTGTACCCCTCTGGGTTTGGAACATCTAAACCTGAGTTACTTATAGATGTAAAAACTGTAGGAATGTAGGACATAAAACGGTCGTGCGTTGAAGAAATAACGCCAAGATTTACTGCCTGGTCTACAATGTTAGTGCCTTGTAGTACACTCTTTACCGCATAACCACCAGTAACTCCGTGCTTTTTTGGAAGAAGAGTGTAGCAGTCTCCTGCTGGAACCCAATCTCCCGCAGCAGTCTTAAGGACCCAAGCCCTATAATATGCAAACTGTCCTTCTTGAAGGAGCGGGGCAGTTTTTCCAGCAGCAAGACCTGTCAATGGAATCCAAAGAGCGGAGTTATCACTAAGTGTTTTTCCGTCAACAGCACCGCTGGTACTCAAATTAGCACTTAGTTTTTCATAAATTACAACGCCATCATCCTCAGTTTCAGGATACCCATCTTGACTTCTTACAATTCTAAACCCTACATAGCCGTCCGTTCCACCATCAGGTATGGAATAGCTAATGTCAATCCAGTTATAGTTAATTGCTGTAGCCACCATAGGCTCAGCACTAAAAGCCAACTTGCTTTTATCGCCATACTTTTGAGTGTTGTAAAGAAACTCATTAAATCTAGGCATTGTTAAGCAGTCCCACCATCAATTACATATGCCACAAGACGTCCGCTAGGCTCCACACGAACAAGGCTATTGTCACTATTATCAGTGATGTTAAGCAAGTTGCCTGTAACAGTACCCGCAGCAGCTTTAATCTTTAAACCAACAACTGCGGTACCAGAGATGTTTATAGTTGAACCACCTAGGTTGCTAACAATAGTAGAGATAGCGTTATAAGCAGGAAGAACTCCCGCTTCAATGTTCTGAAGCCTGGCTTTCAAACCACCGTTGTCATACCAGTTAGTGATTGAGGTTGAGAACCCCCCTGAACCCCAAGAACCAGTTCCGTATGCTGCTCCACCCACTCCAAGATGTTTTTCAATCTCAGTGACTTCGGTGTAAAGGACGTTGACGTCATCTGCCACTACCTTGTCAACGTTGTTGACCTTGAAGGTAAAGGACTTAATATCATTTGGATAACCCATAGAATCTCCTAATTTCTTTTCTAGTTTAGCTTATAAGGGGGTGCTGCATAGCCTATGCAACCTGTGTAACAGTCAAAATCAAAGCCGCTGTTGACGGCCTAGTAGGGTTGCTGCCAAAAGTCTTAGACACTAAGCTAACTGCAGTTGATTCAGCTCCCCATTTTAATTCAAAGTATTGCCCTGCTGTAAATGTTAAAAAGTAATTCCAACCAATAAGAGCATTACCAGAAACCGAACCATGTCTTCCTGGGATAGTTGCTGTACCAGAACTTCCAGCAACGTCAGCTCCGTTAATAGTCATCCAAACGTATACGTCGTTATCATTATTATCGGTATTTTCAAATTGACCTGACCATTGAATGTTGTAAGTCCCAGCAGTAGGAAAATAAATTTTAGTAGTATCTGCTGTATACACATCAGAAGAATAATCTGTAACATTCCAAGGAAACTTATACGAGTTATTTGCATTAGCAATTGTTTGGTTCCCCGTATATTGAAACGCTCCGTACTTTCCCCCACTAAAAGTTCCACTAACATTATTTACTGTAGTGTTATTTACTACGGTGTTTACTCCAGGAGCGTCTAGGTATGAGTTAAACGCACCTATCCAAACAGGAAAAGAAGGGTCTCCACCTTCAAACATAACCCAAACACCAGCACCTACAGCAGGAACTTGGCCTCCAGTTCCATTATCACCAGATGACCAAGCCCAACCAGTAGGTTGGTCAGCAAATATCTGAGGAACCTTTAGTTGTAAACGACTTCGTTTATCTGGGTCATTATTCCTGTACACAATTCCACGGTAAAGACCGTAGAACCGCGTATTCCCGTAAGCATCTTTAATCATTAGCTAAGTGATAGTCGGTAAGCGGTTACAGTAACTCCGTCTTGAGCAGTTCCTGTTACCAGAATTGTATTTACAGACCCAGCAACTACTGGGATGCTAGAGCTAGCAGAACCGCTAGTTGTAACTGAACCATTAACGGCCAATACGGAAGTTACCGTTGACCCACCAGTATCAGACTGTGCTGTAGGAGTGACCGTTACGGAGGTAGTTCCTGCAGGCAAAGTTCCTACATAGCTGTAAACGTTAGACTTCCAAGTTCCTGGACTCAAAGTAACTGTGCTGCTACCTCCGCCTGAAGCGGTAACTGTTAGAGCACTTACAGTAGACGTTGTGCTTGCACCGTTCAAAGTAATGGATGCTCCATCAAAATAGAATATTTCATTTGGAGAACCTACAAGGCTGTTACGTCCAGCACCGTTACCACGGTACACGTAAATAACCTTTAAGTTAACTACTCCCTCTACTTGGCGAAGTTTAAACTCAATTTCTTCAGGAGTAATTACGTCACCAAACATCATATTGTTGTATGAGAAATCGGTAAGAATAGCTTTCTTTAAGTTATCTTCAACAACTGTTGACGAGTACTGTGAAGCTTTGCTGTATTGAATAGTTATTGATACCGCAACATACTTTGGTTCAACAACCGTTACCGTAGTACCAATTTGCTTTCTATCATTTAAGAAGCTTAAAACAGACTTTTTAAGAGTAGTCATATTTGCACTTAGTTCATCCCCTGTATAACCAGGAGTAACATCATTAGAATTATCTGGAGATACTGGAGAAACGTATACAGTAACAGAGGTTCCATGGTCAGCCACAGCGTTAGCTTTTGAAACTCCACCAACAGACAGTGCAAGGTCAGCGTAATCTTGCAAAGTAACCGCACGGTTTAGGCTTCTCATAGCTCTAGGCGCATTGTAACGAATACTGTCGTTTGACTCAGGGTCAACACCACCTGCAGCATCAAACACATTTACAACAGAAACGTAGTTTTTAATAGCAGAAGCATTTGGCTCTCCTACAGGTAGACTTCCCCAAACAGAGAGGGTACCTGCAGGAACATTACCAATTACTCCACCTCCAGCAATGTATTGAGCTTTAATGGTTGCAGACATAGGAGGAATAGCACCACTAATTCCATCCCCAAACATAATTTGAACTTTACTAGCTTCATCTACATTTACTGAAAATACTTTGTCGGAGGAAGAATAGTCCATTGTGTACTCCACACGTTCCCATTCTTCAAACTCAACACCATTGTCAACAAATACACGGATGTCTCCAACACTATTGTTGATGTAATCATTAAGTCCTGCGGAATACGAGGTGTGCACTACTATTTCACTTAAAGCAAATGACTGGTCAGCCAACCCTGTTGAGGTACCGATTACTTCACCATTAATGTCATAACCTTTTACTGCAGTGTTTGCCAAGTTTGCTTTACGAATAGAGACGTCTTCACCGTGAATTGCGTTAACGCTTCCTTCTCCACGGAAATCAATTACGTTGTCAGATAGCGTAGTAAACACAACGGTTTTAGTGCTGCCATTATCTGAAACTTGACCAGTAACTTGAGAACCTTTAGGAACAGTGGTAGTACCTAGGTTATAGACATACCCACCAGTAAGTACTGCAGGAATTTTTGCGTACTCTACAACTCCACCAATAACGCGGTCTGCAGTTACAGCTGCAACAGCAGTTCCACCAGTACCAGTAACGTATGAAGGATAACTAGTTGCAGCAGCAGTAGAGGTAGTTCCTGAAACAAATGGGGCTACTTTAAAATACGCAGCGTTGGCTACAGCAACAACAGCGCTTGCACCTGTTATGTTATAAGCCTGAGTAGTAGCTCCTGTTACTGTCACTAGGTTACCTACGGTAAAGGAGTTAGTTCCTACATAGGTGGTGTACGCGCTAGCAGTTACCGTTACTATAGCTGAAGTATAGGTTCCTCCGCTTGCCGTAAATGTAGACGGAACAACAACCTGGAAAGAAGTTGAACTGAGGCCTGTAGCACTTACCGTTCCACTAATATTAAACGCAGAGGCATTAGTGCCTCCAGTAATATTTGAGATAGTAACTGAATCACCTGAGCTTAACTTGTTTGCTGAGGTGTACGTAACAGTGGTACCAGAAATAGATGCCGCACTAATAGGGTACGTAGGATTAATAGCAGTAATAGTTGATGTGTTATTAGTAGTGGTATTTGCTCCAACAGTAAATGTGTGGGAGTAGATAGACCCTTGAGTAGTCTGCGTATCAGCAGTAACGTTTGCTTTAACCGAAAAAGTATAGATATTTGCTTTTGCAGAAGTAGAGTTAACTGCATCGTATGGGTCAGTCCAGTAGCCACTTACTTGAAAAGAAGTTGTAGTCACATTTTCAATACGCACAGCAGTCATGTTATACACGCTGGTAGAACCACCAGTAGAAGATGTATTGGCTACGCCAGTAATAGTTACGTACTGGTACTGTTTAAAGTACTTAGCATCAGGGAATCCCCCTGAAACTTCAAACGTAATGAGATTAGTTCCTGTATTAGGTATTACTTTAGTAATGGATACTTGCTGTGTTGCAGCTGACTCAACAACAACGTCTGTAAGGTTAAACCCTAGGTCCTGTGTTCCACCAGGGTTAAGTGTGCTTTGAACATCTGAGATAGTGACCATCTGGCCGTTAGTTACTGGAATGCTCGAAACATACGCTACAGTGTTGGGTGTTCCAGACACAGAAGTAGCATTTGTTAAGATACCAGCTTGATTGGTAACGGCTGTTACTATAGCTCCAGTGCCGTTAAAGCCAGACGGACTTAAATTAGTAATGTTAACTTTTTGATTGACAACAAAATCATTCCAAACACTTGGGTACTTGTTGTCTGCGTTGTCAGCATTAGGGTCAGCAACAGAATATGTTGCCCCGCTTGCGCTACCAATAACTTTGGTAATTATTGCGCTGTTCATTGAAGTGTCAATAGTAAACACGTTACTTGCAACATCCGTGGTAACTGTCCAGGTACCATTTAATGAGCTAGTTGCGGCAGTTCCAGTATCTCCAGTTTTAGTGATACCACTGATAGTAACCTTTTGATACTTCATAGGAAGCAGTGTCTTAGAGACGGTAGCGTCTAGAGTTACCGTCATAGTTGTGCCGCTAACCGCAACATTTGAAATGGTTGATTTTGATTTAAACCAAACTACGTTATTTCCAATATTGTTATAACCAGTACTAATAACGGTAAAGGTACCATTGTAGATACTAGTTGTGTATCTAAGAGTTTTGCCACCAAGCACGTTAGATGCAATAGCGTTGTTTGCTACACCATCAACTTTTACAATGTTATATTTTGAGTAAGGAACTGCGGTGACTGCAAATGGGTGGTCCGTAGGAATAATTAACTTTGATACGTTAGTCACAGTGCTGCCCGAGATTACGCCGTCCTCAGTAATTGCCGCACCTATAAGCCCTTTGTAACCATTATCATTAGACATTGTTAACTGCGTAACTGCACTAACATACCCCGCAGGAGTGTAGCCGTACATACGAGCAAGGTTTAGTAGAGTGTGTCTTTGAGTTGCAGTAAGGATGTAAGACTCGTTAGCCAAACGGTCAATGTAGTAGTTTAAGATGTCACCCATGTAGGCAAATGCCTCAACAAGAGCTAGACCAAAATCATTAGGGTCAGTACCCTGCCACTGATTGTTAGTGCGTTCCTTTACCCTAGCAATTAGTTGTTGACGAATTGCGTAGTAATCCCTATCGGTATAGTCAATCGAAATAGGATTTTTACTGGCTTCAGCGGTCATGCTAGCTCCTCATATATAGGGTTGGTGTTTGAAACAACTAAGATTCCAACTTGAGTAGTTGTTGTAGTAGTGTTTGGAAGTTGATAAGAAATGTCTACAAGCAGTTCATTTGTAAGAACATTATGACTAACCGCAACATTAGATAGTGTAAGAAGCGGAAGGTACTCATTAAAAACGCGGTTTACTTCTCTAGTAACAATATCAGACATAGACCCTATGGTGTTAAACAAAGACTCACCAATCTTAGACCCATATTCTGGCCGCATAACTCTTTCTCCAACTCGGGTAGCAATAAGTGCTCGTACACGATTAGACCAGATTTGCGATTGATTATTATTAACAAGAATATTTCCTTTACCATCTAAAGCAAATGGCACAGCTAATGCAATCTCAGTGTTTAAATTAACTGTCATTCTAAGCTCCTACAGCTCTCCATTTAGTTGGAGTTTTAGTAAACCCCTGGGCTCCTTGCTTAACAACTGCTTGTCTAGAACTTAAGACTACAGAACCCAAATCAAAAAATAAGCTTGGCACACCGTTGTTTTTAAGTGCCTCATCTAAGTTTACAGTACCAATGTTCGTATCGGGCCTGGTTCTAAAAGGAGTTTCGGAAGTATCTCCTAGACCATCCGTAGCAATTTTTAACTCCATTATGTAGTCTCCTACTTGATGGAACATATGATGAGACTCACGAACTACCCAAAACCCATCAGTTACATTACCCGTTCCAGAAATATAGACTGTTCCAAATGGACGAATTCTCGGGTCTCCCTGACACTTTACAGCTGCTGGAAGATTAAACCTCGCCATTTGAGCAGCACCAGCTGATGCGGATTTAGCAGAAACAGCGTCATTAATAACTCTGTCAGTGCGATATTCGCTAAACAAAACGCTACTAACATCTTCACGTATATTCGTACCTACAGTGTCAGGGCTCTCAGAACTCAAGTACTCAGCAGCACTCACTGGGTCAACACCACCAACGTTTTTTACAGCCCTAAACTCAGTAGTGTCCTCTACGTTGTCACCGCTCATAACAATGAACTGGTCTAGAGTTCTGTCTAAGTATTGTGTATTAAATGGAATGCTTGCGTTTCCAAGACTAAGGACTGCTGTAGAACTAAACCCCTGGTCAATTAACTTATCCAAGGGACGGAACATAAAGTTCATTCCGTCAATCAAGACGCCATAACCAATACGTTTAGCTTGCTCTTGAATCCAATCCCAATATGAACTTCCAGCAATAGTTAACTGAGAAAACTTTTGGTCATTGTTTTCACCTATAAAAGTAAACCCATATTCAGCAGCAATTGTTCTAACAGCTTCAGGAATAGTAGTCTCTAAAAATACCCTTGTTGCCCTTTCTTTTAAAGGAAAAGACCCAGATACACAAAGCACCTTCATGGTATTCAAACGGTCAGGAGAAACCGCTTTACTAATAGAGGATACGTAGCCAATCCAGTTTTTAACAAAAGTATCTTGTTTCCAGATAAATTGAACGGGTACTCCAGTGTGAAGATTATCCGTCCAAAGAGAGCTATCAGCTTTGTACTCAAGCATTAACACATCATGAGCGTACTGTTTCTGAAACAAGTCAATTCTTCTAGGCTGCACAGTTAAGTTAGGCAGTGTAGGAAAACTGATATTAGTACCAGTACCTTTTCTATATTTATTAGCAACAAGACTAGACACTTGGAATCCTTATGGTAGCTCCTACAGGAATACTAAACGGGTCAATAATCTCTGGATTAAAATCCATAATTTTCCACCAAGCCAGCGGCGTACCTAAAAGTTTATATGAAACAATGTCAATACGGTCTTCGTTTACCCAGGTGTAGTAATAGAACCCCGCCCTTGCTGTCGGAAATTTTCGGTATACGGCTGTAGGATAAGTGTTATTTCTTGGGTCATTAGCAACAAGAACAGTTCCGCTTGCATATCTACTGTCTGAATAAATCATTTAATTTCCTTACTTATGTCCATCAGTACCAGCTGTGCTACCTGGGTAATCAGGTAGACGAGCAAATGCTATGTCAAGAGTAGTCAACATAGGTACCATTCGCTCATTAAAAATCATGTGGTTTAAACTTAAGCTGTTTACTGTTCCCAAATATCGTAAGCTCTTACCCAAGTGAAGTTCAACAGGCATAGCTGGAAGCCAGCCCATGTCTGCAGTTCGTTCACCACGTAAGTAACTACTCATAGTGGTTCCCATGAGTACCCTCAAAAGAAACTCAACATCGTACATAGTTCCTTTGTTGTAGATATCCTTGTACTCGTCAGCCGCAGGAACTTTAGCATAAATTGAACTGGCATCAATGCCAGGTTTTAAAACACCATCTGGGGTGTAGTAAGACATGTCAAACATTCGATTAATAATGACTTGAAAACTAACAGAGCCTTGCGAACCTGAAACTCCAGCCAAGTTAAACATTTCTTGACCACTGGTCATCATAGTTACGTCAACGTTAGGCGACGTAAAGTAACTCATAGCAACCGTGCCAGGGTTATATTGGAACTGAAACCCGTAATTGTGATTGTCCCCAGCGTCTGCAGTATTTGGATTATTTGACCCAGAGTTCCAAGCCTTTAGTACCTGTTCTGAAGTAACAATCATTCCCTTGCTGCCTTGCGAAGAGGTCCAAAGGTCTGTGGCAGCTGCCACTACGCTTGGTTGATTAGCAGACTGCATTAATCCGCGTAGTTTACCTGGCCCACCTGACGCCATAGCTTGGAAACTAGGTCTACTACTAAAGTATGCTTCACGAACAGCTGAAGCGTTGTAGAACAAAGGAAGCGAGCTACTTGGCAAACCACTGTACACACCAAGCGGAGTGTCAAGAACAACATCAGCCGCAGTTTTAACAATTAAGGCTGCTTCTTCAGCTTGAATAGCTAAAGAAATTCCTTGCTGAGTTTGAAGCGAGCCTAAAACAAAGTTTAAGTCAGTCTTAGTTTGCAGGGCATTTGATTCTTTTTTTTGATACGCCGCAATCTTAGCTTTAATAGTTGCATCATCTTGAGTACCATCAGCAATTGCCGATTTCTGTAGGTTAGTCCAAGCAGTATGCCAATCAGTAACTTCTGTTTGAGCATCAGCAATTTGCGATTGAACAATAGTTATTTCTTTATCTAAATCAAGATTCTTTTTTGCTGTGTCAAACTGCTTTTGAAGAACGTCTGTTCTATCGGTGTTAGCAGCCACAGCTTTATCACGGTAGCTCTTTACATTTTTAGCGTTAATAAGGTCTTGAATTGGGTCACTTGCCATAATTAATTACTTCCCATGTTAGATAGAAGAGAGCTGTCATCCAGATACTGCTTAACAAGTTGAGCAAATTTAACTGCATCAGCTGCAGTAACATCTGGTACCTGAACTGTTATGTTTACAGACTGTCCGTTATTTCCATTACTTTTTGTTTGAAGTACTCCGCCTCCAGGGGCACTAGTTGAAGGAAGGTATGTTCCAGCAGCTCCAGGCTGTGAGTAATAAGCAAGCTGCTGCGCGGTCATGCCATAGTTAGAGGCCATTGCACTTGTGGCTTTTTCAAGTTTAGCTGGGTCATTAGAGTACAAGTTTGCCAAAATTCCCATTGCACCTGATACTGACCCTTGAAGTTTATTAATCATTCCACTAGCAGTCGCACTTGCTCCCGCAATTGCAGAGCTGTTGGAGTCACCTTGGTCAGACATCTGTCCAGTGGTGTTAGTAGTGCTTGCACCTGTGTCTGCATAGCTGCCTGCGGCTGCTGCTTTGCCGCCTGTAATAGCATTCAAACCAGCTGATTTGCTGTCTAACGCACTGTATGGGTTTGCAGGGTTTTCAAGAACAGCCGTATACGCGGTAGGGTCCAAAGATTGAGCCATACCCGTAATGTGGTTTTCACCTTTTTGCAACTCAAAGTGTAGGTGCGAACCGCCACCATCTCCGTTTTGCTCCATCGGCCAAGTAGAGCCCGTGTTACCTGCTTCACCAATTTTTTGGCCTTTAGATACCAAGTCTTTTTTCTTTACACTTACTTTTGATAGGTGACCATACAAAGAGGTGTATTGCTGACCATCTGCAGCGGTATGAAGAACAGCTACATAATTACCAATGTGATGACCTACGTTTTCAAAGGAATCTGAGTAATCTTGTTTGTTATAAGTGTTAACTGCTTCAATAACTTTACCGTCACCAATAGAGTACACGGGGTCACCGTAATGATATGCGTAGTCATACCCTTTATGTCCACCAGCTTTTGGTCCACGATTAATCTTGTGCGAAGTAAGGTTGTCCATACTAAACAACTTCATTGTATTAGTTGCAGCGCCTTGACCAGTGTAATAGTCCATCCAGTTATTAGAACTACCTCCCCCATCACCAATACCGCCACCATTTGCCCCACCGTTAGACATTCTTCCAGAACCCCCACCAGTTCCTCCGCCAACACCAAAACCAGAGCCACCACCCATTACAGCTCCAAAACCACCTGCCGCCATAACTCCAGCAGCTACACCAAAGCTAGCAGCCGCGCTGCCACCAATGATTGCCATCTCAGCAAGAGCAGGCGCAGGGTTAAGCGCATCCATTCCCATAAATGCGGTACCAATACCTGCCGCAGCTTTACCAGCAAAGTTAACCATGGTACTCATACCACCCGCTATACCCTTTACGGAGCCAGCACCAAACAATGTTTGAGTCATTGCTGACCCAGCACCTGCCATTGTTGAGGCAAGGCCTCCAACAACACCGTTTAACATTTGTAGAGCTTTGGTTGCAGTATTAATACCCTTGATGTAATTGTCTTGAGCAGCGTTCATAACACCTGTGTCAGAAGCGTTCATAGTCATCTGGCTTAGAAGAGGATTAGCTCCTTCTTTACCAATCTGACCTCCAGAAACATCGTGTCCAGGTTGAGCTCTATCAACCATGTACTGTTTAAACATTTTGTTGGTAGTTTCATCTTTAAAGAATGCGTCTGCAGTAACACCTAAGGCACCGCGACGAATAGAGGCCTGTGTCTGTGCCAAGCTAGCTTGACCTCGCCCAGCAGTAAGCCTTTGAGCAACTTCTTCAAAGATTTGTTCTTGGGTCTTTTCTTTACCAGTCTTAATATCTGCAGTATAAATACCAAAGTTCTGCAGCGTGCTTGCAGCACCACTTGCGGAGGTCATTCCTTCAACAGACTTTGCAGCATCCTCATTAGCAATGTTTTGATAACGACCAGCGTTAGCTATTGAACTTAAAGTTTGTTGATAAGTACTACCTGCCCCACCATTAGGGGCCATGCCACGACTAGTTAAGTACTGAGCTACTTTTGCATCAGACCCTACAGACGTCATGCCTCCCATTTTACTGAGAGTACTAAAAGTATTATTTTGTACGTCACCACG
>Ga0304728_1000464_pt1 | contig 34516 bp, 35 predicted proteins | sample C_130625_MF_Meta_FD_190476 | JGI IMG/M metagenome (GOLD analysis project Ga0304728, IMG submission 190476) | Freshwater microbial communities from Lake Croche, Canada to study carbon cycling - C_130625_MF_MetaG (v2) (version 2) | ecosystem: Environmental > Aquatic > Freshwater > Lake | place... | reverse complement strand
AGCAATCGTAACACAACCGGTTCAAGCAGTTGTAACCCGTAAAGTTAATCGTGGTCGACGTGGTATTGTAACTGTAAACTATAGTATATCTACTAGCAGGCGTAGAACGTCATTCAGACGTGCCATAGCTACCATGGTTGCAGTAGGAAAAAACATAGCTACTAGACCATTTTATATCCTTACTACTGAAAGAGCCACAGAAACCCATACACTGGTTAGCGTCAGTGAAACAATCACAAACAACGTTGATATTACGGGTGAGTTTACTAATGAAAATGATCTACCACCAAGTGACTATAACGAACCTGGCATAACTACCCCTAATGATTTTAATGAACCTAGCATTACAACCCCAGTCGACTTTACCGAGCCAGACTGGCCAACGGGCGAAGATGTAGTACCCACTTGATTTTACCCTAGTTAATAAGGAGATTTATTATGTCACAAGATGCACGCGCCGCCATTGTTGCCTGGGCCAAATGGGGAGTAGCCAATAAGCCACAGATCCATTACAAGGAAGTTCGCCCTTTTCCATTGACTAGTGTTTTGCCATTTACCACAGATTGTTCGGGGTTTGCCACTCTTTGCTATTTTTTGGCTGGAGCACCTGACCCAAATTCGAGCAACTATAACCACTACGGCTACACTGGCACTCTGCTAGCTCACGGTACAAAGATCACCCTAGCAGAAGCCCAGCCAGGAGACCTAATTGTTTATGGTCCTGGAACTGGTGAGCATGTTGCTATCATTGTGGAGAATGACGGTAAAGATCCACTTACCGTAAGTCATGGCCAAGAAAGTGATCCCAGCTACGTTCGTGTAAGCCAAGATGGTCGCAAGCCACAAACTTATCTGCGTTTTAACACAGCCACAAATAATCCAAAGCTTCCCGGTGCAGTGCCTAACAACAGTGTTCCTAAGCCAAGTGTTGTTGTCGCTCACACCACTATCCAACAGGGTTCAACCGGTAGTGCTGTAGTTCTATTGCAACAAACCCTAAAAATCTACGTTGACGGAATCTTTGGACCAGCTACCGATGCTGCAGTTCGCAACTTTCAAAAGCAAGCAAAAATTACTGTTGACGGAATCGTTGGACCAGAAACATGGAAGGCTCTAGGAGTCTAATGTCAACTCGCACCAGATATAATTTTACTTACGGCACGCTTAGTGGCTACAACAACTCTCAGACCACATTTACTGGCATTGGGTTTCCAAACAATATTCCTAACGGTACATATTGGCCAATTGTATTGAATCCGGGATACAACGGAGCTACTGCTAGCGGTGAAATTGTTTATGTGACTGGTATTACTGCTGGTGTTATAACGGTTAGTGGTCGTGGCAGCGAAGGAACAGTGGCCAGCAGTGGTGCTCCAAATACTCCATGGGTAGCTGGTCCATTGATCAGTGACTTTGGTCTTTCTAACATGATTACCAATGGAGACTTTTCAGTGCCAGCATCCGGTGGTCAATTGTTTGTAAGTACCAGTACTACTAGTGGACAATTTACAAGTACTTTTCCCACTGGTGTTAACATTAGCGGTTCACAAGTTGTAGGTAGTGGATCAATACCTGCAAGCATTGTAGCCTATCCGCCAATCAACGTTATTACTGCTTCTAGTTATACAACAGTTGCTGCTGATGCAAACCAAATTGTTACCATATCGGGTACCGGCACTACAACATTAACTATTGCAAAAGATCTTTATTCAGTTGGTACTCAAATTACCTTTTTAGAAATTGTTGTGCCAGCATCAACTTGTGTTATTAGTGGCGCTGCCGGTGTAACAATAGTATCTAAAGGCAGTACGGCTGCTGTTCCAATATTGAATGGACAATATTCTGTAGCTACAGCCATTCAAACAAGTCTTAATAATTGGGTGGTCTTTGGAGACATTTACTAATGGCAATTGCTGGTGTTGTTGCTAAAACCATTAGGCCAGTGGTAAGTGGCGCTGTTACAACTATTACTAGTGACAGTACATACTATTATCGTGCTTATACAGCTGTACAAACCAATCAATTTGCTCTAAACATTACTGGCGGTGAACTTATCGCTGATATTTTATTGGTAGCAGGTGGTGGTGGTGGCGGTGGTTCTAACGCTCACACAGGTTTTGGAGGTGGTGGAGGCGGTGCTGGTCAAGTTTCTTTTCAAAGCTCTGTAATACTATCCCCTGGCAACTATAAAGTATCAGTTGGCGCTGGAGGAACAGCAAACACTACAACAACAAATTCTGGTAATCCCAGTCAATTTTTTCAAGATCCATTTTCCGGTGTTATTGTTTCATATCTTGCAGCCGGTGGTGGCCATGGTGGAAATGATGGTACTAATAGTTTAGGGCCTGCTGGTGGAAGTGGTGGCAATGGTGGCGGAGGTGCATCGTACACCACTAATGGTGCTGGCGGCACTGGCAGTGCAGGTTACAACGGTGGTGCTGGAATTAAAACAACTAACAACACTGGTGGAGGTGGTGGAGGCGCTGGAGCGGTAGGGTCAAACGGTGGTGGTACTAATGGTGGTAACGGTGGTGCTGGCACTAGTGCTTATGCAGCATGGCTTAAATCTACTGGCACAGCAATAGGTAATATTGGTGGAGGTGGTGGAGGCGGATCCAACAATGGCACTGGCGGCACTGGCGGGACTGGCGGTGGAGGTAGCGGAAACCCAGGTGCTGGAACTGGCAACGCAACAAGTGGAACAGCAAATACAGGTGGTGGAGGTGGAGGTTCTACTGGTTGGTCAACGCCTTCAACAACTCTTCCCGGCAATGGTGGTAGTGGCATTGTAATCATTCGTTATTTAAAAAATCAAAGACCTAGGAATGTAAATTAAATTATATGAGAGTGCGTCCTTTCCCACAATATGCTGTAGAACCCATTGGTATCATGACATATTCATTGGGTTCACTTGCCAACCCTGATTATATAATGGTTAGTGGTTCTAGCATTCCAAACGTAACTCTTTCAGTTGTTAATACAGATAACAATACTATTATTTTACCAAGCGGAACTTATGCAACTCCTGAAGGTACCGGAACCTTTCAATACACATTTAACTCAAGTCAAACTGCTGTAACAGGCAACTACTCAGCCACTTGGAATTACACAATCAGCGGAAGCCCACGAATCTATACTGATAGTTTTGTTGTAACTGACCAGATGCCATATTGGAGTGCATTAAGTTATGAAGAGCGTCAACTTGTAACAGGAATTGTTCACCGTATTGACAAAAGTTTTGATAGTACAGCTGGAGGCCCGTACCTCCAGGAACTCAATCAAAGTGGTTTTATTTTGTACGAAGAAGTTGCTATGATCATGAGCACAGAAGCCATTGATTATATTAATTATGAATTTCAACCGGTATTCAATCCAGCTTATGAAGTTGGAGTCAATGCCACCGTTCAATTTCCTACCAATTGGACGGGAATTTTAGTTAGCCAAACTTACGCTAATTTTCTCAAGCACATAGCGCGTAACTACATTGAACAACCAATGCCTCAGGGTATGAATGCTGCTTGGATGGACCGTCGCGATTATTATAATCGTTGGTGGAATCTATATTTGTTTGAAAAGGAAATAGCTGACAAACAACTGCGTCAAATGAAACGTTGGTTTATGGTTGGATCCAAACGAAGCATGTTGGTTGCTGGTGGCCTTATCCCACGTATGTTCGTTAACCCTGCTCGACCGCACTTTCAATATGCAGCAGTCAATATGGGAGGCGCATAGTGTGGATTGGAAATTACGCTATGCAATGGGCCGCCCTCAAAAACCTCGTAGTAACCCAACGGTAATTCGTCTTCAGTGCAATACTAAAAATGGTTACGACATTCATCTAAAAAATGGTGAGGCCGCTTGCGCTTTATGTCTAGATGCCGTTAATACGTATCAGACTCAAAGAAATAGATCTCGAGGAGTACAGCCATTTCAACAAGCAGCTCACGGTACCAATGCTGGTTATCAAAGGCATTTAAAGAATAATGAATCTGCTTGTAACGATTGTTTAGCAGCACACAGAGCACATGTTGTTTTTTACAATCTTAATGCTGCAGAAAGAGCTAGACTCCAAGGTGAAGGTGAAGAATGAGCGGAATCAACCCAAACCCAGAAACACCAGTATCAGAAGGAGATCTTTCTTATCAAAATAGCAGTCCATTGCTTGTAGTAAAACAACGTGAAATCTGGGCTGAAATTGATCAACAACGTTTTCATAGTGAAGCATTGCAATGGTTTGGTGAAGAAGTTATTGTACGACAGATCTGGCGTGCAGAAGATGCAGCACTTGGGCTAGTAACTTATTGTCAACAATGCCAGGACAGTCCTAACCCAAAAAGCCCAGATAGCAACATTCAAAATCGTGTTAGCAAGGTATACCGACAATCGGGTAACAGTTTTTGCACCAACTGCTATGGTACAACTTTTACTGGTGGTTTTAAACCAACTTGTTACCACTTGTACATGTTAGCTGCTGACACGCCGCAAGTTCGTTCGAACCTTAGCACCGGTCAGTTTTGGCGTGACAATCCAACAGTACAATTTATGTGGTATCCAGAAATTCGTGTTAATGACCTGGTTGTAAGAGTTAATTCATGGAGTGGTGACAACCCAATTGCTACCGGCGATCGCTTTGAAGTGTCCACTGTTAATGTAAGTACGATTAGAACTGGCCCTGGCATCAGTTATAACACTACAAAGATCATTAATCAATATACAACAATTGAAAATTTACCAACTAGTCACCCCTATTATAATGTGCCGATAATATGATTCCAATGCCAGCTATAGTAACACAACAGATTTCACGCCGTGCTGTTGAAATGATTAAATTAACAGCACCAAAGAGAACGGGCAAAGCAGTAAACTCTATAATCCCAGCAGGACAAACGGGGATGATTGCAGTTGAAATACCAGATAATGTAGCATACTTGATAAATCTTGATGAGGGCAGCGGCGCCAAACCAATGATTAACTTGACTGGCAAAGTCATTCCAATTCGCGAACCGGATGGGACCATTGCCTTTAGAAAGGTTGCAACAAATTCAATTGGAAAAATTCCTATTGTTTCAAGAGCATCTGATAACGGTCAAATTTATGATGGTAAACCCATGTGGGTTAAAGCAGCTATACCTGCACAATCATTTATTTATAGTTCAATTGATCGTAGCATTAGTGAATGGGAAAAAACATTAAAACCCGACGATTTAATAAAGATCCTACAGCAGACTAGTTTAAAGGATAGTATAAATATTATTCTTGCAGGGAACACAGGCGGATTGATTAACTAATGTTTATTACCGCTGTAAAGACTGCCATTGTAGAAGCGCTGGATGCTGGGTTTGCACAACTATCATCTTATCCGTCTGATAGCAGCCTGGACCTTACTCCAAATAGTATTACTATTGAATACCCACTAGAATTAATCCAATGGCCAGTTATATTAGTACAATTTAGACCCAGCAAGGTACAATGGAGTGGCCTGCAACCAGATAATTTCACTTCATACTCTGGTGGCATTACAATTAGTGGTGTAAACTATCCTGCGCATACAAGCGATCGGACAGGCTACTTTGAAGGAAGCATTGACCTCCAGATCATGGCCATGCACAGTGAAGAACGTGATCGTCTTTGGGATAGTTTAACTAACTTACTGCTTATGGGTGCTGGCAGCCCAGCTAGCGCTGCATTTTATAACAGCATTCTTAATAACAGCCTGGTAGGGTTGACTATCTTACCAGATACATATATTACATTGGGAGACAGCATCACTTCAGGTACTCCTTGGAGTCCTGATGATATTACTTATGAAGCTAGTGTTCGTATCAATTGTATTGGTGATTTTTACACTACAAAATACGATTACCAAGTGCCAAATATTACTACTATTACTACCAGCGGTACTACTTATATTCCGGCCAAGATCCCGGCGCAATAAGGTTAATCAAATATCTATCAAAAGAACACTGTAAAACACACGCTTTGTTGTACAAAGCAGTGAAGGAGAACATATGGCTACTTCTAATTATCAAGTGCCGGGCGTATACGTAACTCAGAGCACATCGGCTCTGACCACTGTAAGCCCGACAGATCTAAGAATTGCAATCGTGGCTGACCAGCCAACGCTTGGCATACAAACAGACACCTTTACAGTGCCAGTTGCTACCAGTGGTATTACTTTGGGTCAATTGACCGTTCCAATGGTTAACCTTAGCAGCACAGGTGCTTACACTTCCTACAGTGGTTTTTCTGTAACTTGGGTTAGTGGGACAACCTCAGTAACTGGTACTTATGGTGTTAACTTTAACATCAGCACTGCTAGCGGTATAAGCTATCTTACTACCAGCGGCGTTAGTGCCAGTGTATCTGCATTGCCAAGTGGTAACGTCAACATCCAATATGGTCACTATTGGGGCGCTTATGGCACCTACTACAATCAAAATTCAGTTGTTAGTGCTATTGGTACTGCTGTAAGTGGCACTTCTATTCTTAATCCTGCTGTGCTTGCTTCACAACTTGCATTCCAAAATGGTGCTAGTACAGTTACAATCGTTCCTGTTGCTAGATTGGCAACTTCAAACTCTGGAGTTGCCACAACATCTGACTGGGTCAATACTTTTAATGTTTCTACTAGTGGTAGCAGCCAAATCTTTTTGTCAAATACTTCAACGAATGTTGTTGTTCCATTGAATGGTTTGAACAACTCAGCAACTGGACAGCTTACAACAGCATCTGCTAGTGGTACTGTTGCTAGCGGTATTGCCAACTACTTTACAGTTCAACAGAATGCTGGCAATTACCAACGTGGTTTCCTTGGCGTTGATGGTACAAGTACATTCATCACTGTTACTGGCATTCAAACATTGGCCAGCGGATTTAATAGCTCACGCATTAGCCTTGCATTCCCAGCAGTTCTTAATTACAACCCAGGTTTGAATACTTCTACTGGTTTGAGCAATGTTACATTTAATATTCCTGGCTATTACCTTGCTGCTGCTGTTGCTGGAACTTTTGTTGGTCAACAACCTGATGTAAGCACCCCGATTACCAACAAGCAAGTTTACGGTTTCAATGATATTCCCAATCAAATCAGTCTCAATGATGCTGCAACAAGCTATTTGCCATATGGCATTATGGTTGTACGTAAAAAATCTGATGGTTATTTCTGGGTACTACAAGGTCTTACCACCAACACAAGTACTTGGCTAACTCAAGAGATTTCAATCAATGCAATTGGTGACCGACTTGCTCAGTTGGTTCGTAGTGATCTTGTTAACAGTTACCTTGTTGGTGGACCTTTGACAAAGAATACATCTGCTGCTGTAATCGCAACAGTTCAAGCTACTCTTACCAACGCATTGAGCAAGGGTCTAATCCAGAGTTACCAAAATCTGAATCTTACACTCAACCCAGCTACGCCAACAACCGTTAGCATCACATTCCAATATGCACCGACTTACCCGATTAACTACATCCAGGCTTCTCTGAGTCTTAACACCCAGACTGGTCAAGTCGTTTACGGTAATGCTCAGAGCAACTTTGTAGTCTACTAGGAGAACAAATGGCAACCTCAACTTTTCGTGTAGGTGGTGGGTACACCGCATTTATTTACAATGGTCAACCTTTAATTTATGCTCAGATCATTACTGAACGCGCTCCTTCACCAGTTGCTAACCCTACACCAATTCAACCTCTAGATGCACCATATCCTATTGAGATTGCTTTGCCAATCGCTTTGAGCAATGGTTACCTAGAAATTCAGTTCTTGGAACAATGGGATGCAGAAGTCTGGGCTCAATTGGGTGGAAACTTTGCTACTGCCAGTGACTTGCTTGATGTTTTTAAAGCACAGCTGGCACAAGGTGAAGTTACTTGTGTAAAGGTCATCAATAAACCAGATGGTACACAGCGTAAGATTGTTTACCAGGGCTGTGTAGTAACCAATGTAACTATTGATGAAAGCATTCAAATCAATACAATGACAATTCCCAAAGCGGTCACACTAATGTACCGCTCTAGAAAAGAACTCCTCTAAGGAAAGGTATAAAAAAATGGCTGCTCGCTCATTTATCATTCAGCTTCAACCCGGAGTTGGTCAGGCTATTCTTCCTGATCACCGCAAGATGCTCCCTGGCCTTCAATACGTTGTTGATGCCGAAACATTTGGAAAGATCTCGCTAGGCGCCCGCCAAAACATCGTTAAAGTTGTTAGCGTTAACCTGGACAACACTGGCAATGCTTCATTGACTACCAGCAGTGGTACCTTTGTTCCTGCACAGGTTTCTAGTGGTCTTAACACACAAGCTGTTGCCAGTGGAGTCAGCTGGTTTAATTTGCTCACCACAGTTGGAACTAGCCTGTCATCCTTTAGCCTTGCTGGATTTGGTGCACAAGGTTACGATGCCGGTGGTACCCAAGGTACCGGTACCGGCATTGGTACACCCAATTCTACTTTGAGTGGAACTGCTAGCAATCAAACATTGGTTGGCCCAGAGGGTAACCGCTACTCACTGGTCTACAACGGAACCAACGTAGCTATTTCCGGTGGTTGGTCAACAGTATGGCTTGATGAAAACAATCGTTACGTTACCCCAAGCGGTGCCACATCATATCAAGTTAACGCAGATGGCCTTGGAACTTCATATGCAATTAGTTCTAACACCAGCTTGCCCAGCACACTTGGCACCAACGTAACAACGGTTGGAACCAAGCAGGGTGCCTTTGCCGGTATTTCGCTTGTAAACATTCCAGCTGGTAACTTTGGTTGGGTTATGATTGAAGGCACTCACCCTAACGTTGCTGTTCCTAGCGGTACTGCTGTTGGATCTACCGTAGCAGTTGGTAGTGGTACTGGTGCCAACCTTGGTGTTGCCCGTACAGTCAACCCAACAGCTACAAGCGTCAGTGCTGCTGGCGTTGTAACTGGTAGCGCTCTTGCTAACAACGTATTTGGTACTGTATTGACAGCTGCTGTTAGTGGAACAAGCACCAACCAGTGGTTTGCTGCTGTTGAAGTGCGCAGCCGTCGTGTCAAGAAGCCATACGTCAGAGTTTTGAACAAGAACTAGCATCAAAGAGGTAGGTGCTGTATAATGGGTATACAGCACCCTAGACCAGAGGTAATATGAGCAAGAAAATTATAAACTTTGAACCTGAAGAGGTTACCCAGAACGTTGACACCTTTCCAGAAGAGTGGAAAGATGAGTTCGAAGGTCTATTGTTTCTAGGTTATCTTCAAAGAGAAGTAACTCAGATTCCATTTCACAAGTTTGTAATCAGGACCTTGACCATCAATGAAAAGATTGATGTTAGTCTTATTACCAAGCCATATGTTGATAGCGTAGGCTTCAACCGTGCTTGGAAGTCAGCCGTCGTTGCAGCCGGTCTAGTCAGTGTTGATGGTAGAGAATTGGTATCATCCAACAAGAGTATCAATTCATTGCAGCAAAAGTATGATTATGTTACCAGCAACTGGTATGACATCGTCGTAGAACTGCTGTATGAAGAAATTCAAAAGCTTGAAGATACAGTTGTCATCGTGCTTGGAGAATTGGGGATTATACCAAGAGTAGCCCCAACTAGTGTGTTTGAAGACGAGCAGGAATCCGATATCCCAAAAGATGGGAAGTAGATCCCTACATAGTTGGCAAAACTGAAATTGCGTTTGCACGCGGAATATTAAGCCAACTTGATCTTAATTCAGTACAAGAACAAATGCTTCTTGCAGTTATGTATCGCAAACAAAAGAAAGAAATTGAAGCTGAAGAATCTGCTTTTGAACGCGATCTTTTTATTAACAATCCTTCTATGTATCAAGAATACTTAAAACAAAAAGAAGAAGATGTCTCCAGTGGCAACAATGGCATAACGTGGGTTGCTCCTGAAAGCGTTGAAGAAGCTCGTGAGCTTATGAACATCTTTGCTGATGTTGAAAAACAATTAAACCAAGAGAAGAACGGTTATCAAAATGAAGAAAGCTCAGAACAATCAATGAGTTTTATAAATTTGTTTAACGGTATCAATATCGATGAGATTGGTGAATAACAATGGCAGAGGTACCATTTAATATTACAGGTGATAATAGCAACTTTGAAAGTTCACTTAACAATAGTGCACGCATTGTAAAAGAAATGGTTCAAGACTTTCAAACTCTTAATGATGCTATGGATAGCACCGTTACTAGAGCAAGCAAAATAAAAACATTCTTTGAAGACAATGTTGAGCTTGTTGGAGACATGAAAAAAATGCTTGAACTCATTGCAAGTATCAATGAAAGCAACCAAGCTGCTCTAACAAACAACCTGCAAGCCATTCGTGAAATGCTTACCAGCGTTAGCAGGATGGGTGGAAACATTCAAGATGCTGCAAGATTAATTAATACAGCAAGCATTGCTGGTGGAGGCGGCTTTGGCGGTGGCGGTGGAAATGCTGCAGATCAAATTCAACAATATCAACAGCAGCTAGCTGCCAACCAACCAAAACAATCTGCTCAACAAGAAGAAAAAGATTTTATTATTGGTGCAACTGACCGAATTGCTGCCAAAGCAGTTGCTGAAGGTGAAACTGCAAATAGGTTTAAATCAATTTTTGGTGGTAAAAAAGAAATAGAAGACAAAGAAGAAAAAGAAAAGAGTAAGCTAGAAAAACTAGCACAAGAAGTGACTGAAAATAATATCCGTGCGTTTGGAGGCGCCCCAGGCGCCCCAGGCGGCAGGCGTAGAACGTCAGACGAAGACGACGAAGAACCAAGCTTACCGCCTGTAATTAGAGCGAGTAAACCCCCAGAAAAAACAGAAGAAAAAGCTAAACCCGCCCCAGTTGATGCATATTATGAAGCAATAATTAAAAAATTCCCAAATTTAGATGGCAAACTTGAACGAGAGACACCAACTGAAAATCCACGAATAGCAGCAAATTTTGCTAAAGACTCAATAAGTAGGTGGGGAAACGCAACACTCCTCAAGCCATTTGCTAGCTTTTTAAATAGAAAGATTCCAAGGCTATCAAGCGTTGCTACCGCTATTGACACAATGAAAGCTAAAGTAGCAGAAAACGAGTACATGGCAGACATGGGAGAAGGTGCTCCTATAGCTACAGAAGAAATCTGGAAAAAGCATCTAGAAGATCCAAATAATGACCTTACCAAGGCATACAGCGCAATGAATCGAGCTTTATCGAAACCCTTTCAAAGACTTGCTAATTTTCGTAATACCCCTGCTGCTCAAGCATTTGCTGGCTATCAAGGAGCCACTCAATTGGCAGCTCTTGCCAGACAATACACTGGCATTGGCCAACAGTATGGTGGCGCAATGGGCACTGTTGACTATGGACAATCTGCAGGCTTGGCCTTGCAAGCCAACACAAAGTCATTATTTGGTCTTAACCCATTTTATAGTACACAGAATGCTATGCAAGCCCAGATGCAAGGCATTGGAATTGGTTATCGCGGCGCTGGATTAAATCAATATCAAAGTATTGCCCAGAACATGCAAACCACTCTTGGCCTTAGTCAAGGGCAAATTGGTAGCATAATTGGTGCCACAACAGGTGCTGGTGTTTCGCAACAGGCCGCTGCAAATACCATTTCCGCAGTTAGACAAGCTGGCAATGGATCTAGCTTTTACAATGCTAGCTATGCTACTCAAGTGGCTACCAGCAACATGGTAACTGGCGGTAGCATTGGTCTGAGCAGCAGTGCTGCTGCATATCTCGGCACAACAGCCAGCGGTTTAGCCAAGGATGCAATTGCTGGTCGCGAGCAATTTACTGGCATTGAAGCTATGAACAGCCCATTTGGCCTTAGCATTGTTGCTACTGCGCTTGGTGTTCAAATGACTGATTTGTATAGCATCACAGGCAAAATGGGTGGCAAGCAATACCTTAACCTGTACACTGGCCTTTTACTTGACAGGATTTCACAGACTGTAGGCATTGATTTTCGTACTATAAAAAGTATAGATCAACTTAAACAAAAGGCCTATATCTTGATGCAAGTTCTACCAGGCTTTGGCATTACTCAAGTAACTGATCAACAGGGTGCTGTTGACTATGTATGGCTTTTGATTCAACAGTATAAAAATAGTGGTGGCGATAGTAAACGCGCAGACACAATTAGAATCTTTCATGCAGGCGGCCCACAACACAATCCTACCCATAGCGGTAGTGGCGGACACAGTAGTGGCGGCCTCGTCCCCACTGGTCGGGCCGCAGTAATGAACAACTTTAGCGAAAGTGGTAGTGGCGGTAGCGGTAGTGGCGGACACAGTAGTGGCGGACACAATGGTGGTAGCGGTAGTCCTGTTAGCGCTGGTGCCACTGGTCGGGCCGCAGTAATGAACAACTTTAGCGAAAGTGGTAGTGGCGGTAGCGGTAGTACTGTTAGCGCTGCAATACAAAATTTAAATTCTAGAATCTATAATGGTACTGGCCACACTGGCAGTGGAGGGTCTAGTAATAGCGGTGGTGGTGGTAACAATAGTACAACCACTACAATAAGTTTTGCAAACGTCAACTCACACAGATTAGCACAGTTAGTCGGTCTGGCACTCACAACCAATACCAATGGGCAAACTCCGGTCACTCATAACATTCCTAGAGGTGTTACTCCATGACCAATCAAATGAATAAACCATTAACAACAGTTGCTTCGTTTATTGATAAAACTTCCAGCCCAGAAAAAGTTTATAATTTTCCATTTAATATTGATAGTTTGAATTGGTCCTATCAAGTTAACACGCAAAGCTATGACACTATTGGTGGTCGTGTCACTCAAATGTTGTCTGCTCGAGCCACCATGATGTCATTGCAAGGCCAAGCTGGCAACCGTGAAAACGTTGTTAATTTGTATGAAACTTTTAAAAAGCTACAAGACACTCAGAATACAACCAAATCCAGCATGACACTAAGCGTTCCCAGCCAAAATTTATTGTTTAATGTTTGGCTAGAACAGATGCAAATTGGTTGGGACATCACAACAATTACATATCCTTATTCAATGTCATTTGAATTGGATCAGGACCTTTCAAATGCATCGGTAAGCGCATTAACATCAGCCGCTATGAGCACAGCACTAAATAAAATTGCAGGTGGCATTGGTTTTAATCCAGTTTGGCTTGGATTGTCTACCCTTGATCTTAACTTACAATTTAGTGATATTAAAACTTTTATAAATCAATTTCAAACACAACAATAATAAGGGTAGATAGATATGGATAACAAACAACAACTATACACTGCTAATTGCAAAGTGTCTGGCCCCATTCTTTACGCTGGCAAACAAGATGTTGTATTTAATGGCTTTGCATTCAGTGGAAGTATGGGAATGATTCATCAAATAAATACGGATAACAATCCAGATTGGCAATCATGGCTGGGAACGCAGCAATAACTCTTTACAATGGCAGCAAGCCTGTTACTTATGATCTGTGGATACAGAGCATTCGCACAGCTTCTAACAATCAATTTAGTGCACAGCAAACGCATGCTGGTATGAATTGGATACCAATTCGTCGTGCTGAAATGTTTATAGACTTTGTAGCACTATGGCCAATTGTGGGCACTGGGGATTATGATAATTCGAATACATTAAAACAAGGGTATGAAGACCTTGATCCAAGCGACGGCTTTGGTAAAATGAATAGATTGCAAGATGCTATCAAGAATCACCACCATTCTACTATTAATTCTGCTGGCATACCAACTCCAATGCAATTAATTTATTATAACAATGATAGCAACTCTCCCATATACAATCCAATGATTAGTCCGTTAAACAGTAGCAAGAATACTCTATCAACACTACAATATAGTGGATGGATACAGAGCGCAGAAAAACAATATGTTAAATTTAAAAACGTTTTTTATACCAATTACCATATGAACATCTTGACAAAGAACAATAGCAACACTCCATCAACTGTTATGCAACAAAATTATACCTATGCACCAACTGCAGCCACTCAACAAGCATATGGTGACAGTTGGATCAGGCTCGGCCCATTGGTTGCAAGCATTCCTCAAATTAACGGTATTACACGATGAGTTTTAATCAATCAGGAACCTTTGCATATTCACCCGATGTTGCTTGCAGCATCTATACTAGAAATGGCATAGTTGATGTATCTCAAGATATCATTGATTTTACCATTACAAGGCAGATGAATGCTGTTAGCCAAATGAACATGGTGTTGGCCAATCCTGGTCGTAAATACAATCGTAAAATTAATACTATGGATCGCGTTACGGTCTTTTTAAAAAGAACAAGTTGGATTCAAGTGTTTACTGGATATATTACCTTTGCTCCTATTGAAACGCTTGTACCAACGCCTATTAATATTGCTGCTGACTGTACACTGCGCATATTGCAAACTACCTATTGGGATGACCAGTTGAGTGCATTTCAACAGCTGTTGATGAACAACTCAGACACTGTTGCTCAGAGCTCTGATGCCACTCTTAACGATGGTGGTGTTGCTCAGATGATAATAAATTTGTTAGTTGATGTTTGTGGATGGAATCAAAACAATATTCACATCCAATCGATACCTTTTAAATTTATAGAGTATGCAAGTCAAGCTTATACATCACAAATATCAGCATCAACAGGTAGATTAGATCAAAATGTTATTAACAACCTTATATCAGCCATTGGTGCCAACTCATACATCAATGGCAAAAGCAACGTAACAGGTGGTCTTAACTCTACCAATACACACAGCGTAACTCAAAGTGGCGCTCCAGCCGGTACAAAGTTTACAGTATTAAATGCTCAAGCGTTTTATACAACACCGTTGACTAAACACACATACTCATATGCAGATTACAATCGAACAAATTCCGCTAGTAATGGCATAAGTTTTAACACTTGGCAGGCCAATCAAAACCAAAGAGATTTTAATACACCTGGGGATAACCCAATGAATCCTATTAATGGCGATGCTGTTACCAAGGATATTTATTGGTGCAATTTGCCATTTGTATATTCTACATATACTGATCAAAAAAAAATTGATTATGCTAAAAATTGGATTAAACATAATTATGTAAACAATGATAATACTGGTCGTTTTTTAACACTAACAAATTACAGTACAAATAAAAGCATTGCTCTTAGAGCAACTGGTGTACTACAAAAACCCAATGTAACTGTTAAAAATAAAGCTGTAATCATTACAGACATTGCCAATGCTAATTATATTCAAGTGCATCCTGCCGTGGTAGCCTATTTAAATGGCAAAGCAACTGATGATGATCCAACAAAAGTTGTTGTTGGTAATGCGCCATCATTTATTCCAACTGCTCCAATCTTTATAAGTTGGTCTAGCACCGAGGTAAAAAATGCTGGTCCAATAAACATTACATCCAATCAAACTACAGATCAAATTAAAAGCGCTCTTGGTGTAACAACTACTAATAATAATGCTATATTAACCAGCGCAAAAGATAGATTGCTTACTGCAGCACAAGCTCAAGTCGGTGCTATATACAGCCAAGACAGCAGTGGCCCCCACTATCGTGAAACACCAGGTAACGGTAGCAAAAAAGGTTCATTTGACTGTAGTGGCTTTACACAATGGTGTTATAAACAAATTGGTATTAGTATTGGTGGTGTTACCACCACTCAGTGGGGTGCAGGAAAGTCTAGTGACAATGCTACGCACGGAGCATTCTTAGGCAACAACACACCTCCACAAGCTGGTGATTTGATCTTTTGGAATACTTATAATAATTCAGAAAAGCAACCAGGGCACGTTTCAATGTGCCTTGAAAGTTTTGATGCTAAAACGGGTAAAGGTGCAATCATATCAGCCAATGGTACAGGCATGCCTCTTAGCATTGATCGTTCAATTAATTGGAAGACTCTCAAAGGTGGTGGTATACTTAATAACAACACTAAATATAAAATGCAATACATGGGTGCACGCCGCCCACTAACACTACATCCTGGTTGGGGTGTATCGTCTTCAAACAACTCTAGCAGCGTTGATCCAAACAACCCTAGCAGTGCTCTTTTAAATATTAATAGTAGTTTTAACAACTTGTTGGGCCCTCCTGTAATAAATCCAATAGCAAGCGCTCTTGTAGGAACTCCAAGAGCCTTTTTGCTTGACAACAACGTCATGGCTGATTTCCAGCAGATTATGGGTGCTGGTCTAAGAAATTATATGAGTGCTCCCAATGGTGATTTTGTAGGTTGGTTCTCTGATTTTTATGGAATATTTGGCACTGATCCATGTCTTGAAATTAGCCCAGTAGAAATTGTTGACTTTCAAATTTACCATGATGACAATCAATTGGTTACTCACTATGGCGTTGTTGGAGATACTAGTTTGAATAATTCTACTGGCGCCATATCAAACTATTTGACAAGCAACGGCATTATCAGTATAGAAGACGGCTCTACTATGAACATAATGTTTGGCGGATTGAGCAATTCAACCAATACTACAGTTAATGCTTTAAGTTTTCTTCAAAGGTATGGTTTGCGTCCAATGGTGCAATCACAAAATATGATTAAAAGCCATAGCATGGAATATATGTATGGTTTGTATGGTTTTATGAATCAATGGGCCAATCAATTTGCCAGCACTATTAACCTTACATTTATGCCAGAATTATATCCAGGAATGAGGGTATCAATGCATATTGACAATGAAGCAGGCAGCACAGATCATTATCAATTCTACTGCACAGCAGTAACGCACCAGGGCAGTCGTTCAGGCGGTTTTACCACGCAAGCAGTATTTACTGCACCAAAAAAGAATGGTAATATTTTAGATTATGGATACGATTACGTATGGCGTTAAACAACAGTTCATTCAATCCCAATGATGGGGTGCGCAGAGTAATTATTATTACTGAACCTGTTCTTTATCCACAGAGCGCAGCTGCTAATGCCAGTAAAGATTATTTTTGCAAGGCTATAGACATGAAAGGCTTTCAAATTGAAATTGATTTGCAAGCTTTACCACCCGGCGTAGCATACAATCAAATAAAAATCAATCAAGTTTGGTGGGTAGAAAAACGCACCACAAGATATAGGTTATATTTATATGGTGGTACTTACGATCCAGAATACCAAACTATTGATAGTACAGGCTTAATCCAACCCAATTGGGGTAGTTGGTATGATACAACTAATCAAATTGCTGTTGCATCTGGAACACCATACGTTGTAACATTCAATACAACTGTAGGAGAAAATAATTTTACATTAGTTTCAGGATCGCAAATTACTGCCGCAGCACAGGGTATATATAACTTTCAGTTTACTGCTCAGCTTGCAATTATTAATATAGGTGGTACTGCAACCTATAATGCCAACATTTGGGTAAGACAAAATGGTATTGATGTGCCATATACTGGTGGAGAAATAAGCATTTATGCTAAATCACCATATTCACTGCCCAGCTGGAACTTTGTTCAACAAATGAATGCAGGGGATTACATACAATTAATGTGGGCCGTGGATACTCCAAACAACATTTACGTAGCCGCACAACCTGCGGCAGCCAATGGTTACGCGCCAGCCTCTTCTATGCCACCATATGGTCCAGAAATTCCATCTTGGACTATGACTGTAGCCCAGGTATAGTGTACTATGGCCTTTATTTTGCCTAAGATACTATGAAGACTATATCAGTAAGCAATAGAGATATACAGCTGAATGGCGGTAAAATTCAATTTGCTACGGGGAATGCCAAGCTTGTACAAGACCTTCAGAGGTGGCTAGAAGAGCCTATAGGGACCGGTTGGACCAGCCCTGGGTTCGGTAGTCTTTTAAACAGCTATATAGGCCAGACACAAAATGTTGTTGGCACTGGAACGGTAGAAAATGAAGTGTTTAGAGTGCTTCAATTGTACCAGGGGCAACAGATCTTATCCTTGAAAAATGCCCAAACTTCTGCTACACTAGGCAACTGGAACAAGAGTGAACTTATACAAAGCATTATATCAATTAAAACTGATGTACAAGCTACATCTATAATTTGTAATATTGCATTGACTACTCTTGACAATAGCACTATCAATTTAACATTATCTATTAATAATAACGGAGTTAGCGTACAACATGGCTGATACATCAGGAGTACTAGCTAGGCTGCAAGCAGCACTGTCAGTTTACGATCCAACTTGGGACGTAACAGTTGGCAGTGCTACTTATAAAATCCTAGAATCAGTAGCAACAGAGATTGCTAACGCAAGCAATAATACCGTTTTGCAAACATACAGCTATGATGTTAATACACAGTATGGTCAAGACCTAGATACTTTTTGTAATTTATTTGGTGTTTATCGACAGCTTGGTAAAAGAGCTTCTGGCACCGTTACCTTTTATACAAGTGGTTCTTCTTCTGTTATTTCTTTGATACCGATTGGTACTCAAGTTGCTGTACCAATCAATACAAGTAACAACATCACCACTGCTGTTTACTTTTCTACGCTTGAAGCAGCAATCATTCAACCTGGTGGTTTATCTGTTGATGTGCCAGTGGTTGCCACACTACCAGGAACTGTTGGTAACGTTGCTGCAGGCGCAATTACTACCATGGTAAATTCAATTGTTGGTGTTAATAGAGTAATTAATGCCGCTGCCTTTACTGGTGGTGCAGATCCAGAAAGCGATGCTGCTTTTAGAAACCGTTGGACCAACACAGCATTTAACAATACTACTGGTACATTTGGCAAGTATGTTGTTACTGCATTGCAAGATAATAATGTTGGCAGAGCAAATGCCATTGGTCAACAAAATTATTGGGATGAACAATCACAAGTGCAAGCAACGATTAGTGGTGGAAGCGGTAACTTTTATTTTAATCTTGTTGCATACAGTGGTATGACCAACTTAATAACAAATAGTGGTTACACAACTTCAACAGTTGTTGCTAGCAGTGGGTTCTCATATACATCAACTGGCAGTGCTGTAACCAGTGGCCTCAATACATTGATCTCCGGTCAAGCCCCAGGATATAATATTGTTGTTAGCTCTATAACAACTACAGGAACAGTATCTGCTGGATTTAATATTAGTTTTAGTAACCCAAGTCCATACCGTTTGATGATTGGTAGCGGCACAACATTTAGTTCTATTCCAACAGTTACTGTTACTGGCCAAACTGTTAGTGGCGTTAACTACTATGAATGGGTCCAAAGCAACAACCCAGATCTTGGTATTAGTGGGACCCTGTCTTATATTAATAACAATGTACAAACCAGTGGTTTTTTATTTCCACAAGGCAATGAACTAATAGGATCTAATCTTAATACCAGCAGCCAAATTACCTATTCAAATAATATTGATTATTATTACCCAAGCAATTTAACACCGCAATTAAAATTAAATATAGCAAATGGAACAAATAATCCTAGTTTGTTCATCGGTAATAACATCGAAATGATCTCAGAATATTGCCCAGCTGCTAGTAGGTCTACAACTATTGCAAGCGGTAATTACGTTGATGTATTTATTGATGGAACCTCATCAGTAATTGTGCAAGAACAAAGTGTATACAACCCATTATTTACATTGAGCGGCGGAGCAAACGCTCCCTCCTATCTTAATTTGTCTAATTATATTGTTGCCAGTGGTGTTAGCGCAGCATTGATAACATCTATTTCCGGCGATGTTTATATACCATTTGATCAACAACCACTTAATAATTTTCCTTCTCAACTTAATGCATCAAACAGTGGTGTAGCTGATACAATTTACGTTTATAACAATACCACTGGTAGCGGTTACTATTATCCTATTGCCCTCAATCCATATTTGAGTCCAAGCGGCACTGCATATACTACATTTACCGGTGCAATTGTTTCAGGTATGACAAACGTTTCTACCACTTTTATTCCAGTTATTGGTGCCAGTGGGCTTTTATATCCAGGAATGGCGTTAGCAAATAGTGTTGCTACAAGCGGTTCGCCGTTTTATATTAAATCAGTATCATCTAGTGGCATCACTCTTAATAACAACGTTACTGGAACTTATACTGCTGCAACTGGGGTTGTAATCAGTGGTAAAACATTGGCATATCCTTTGTATGATGTTACTGACTCTAGTAATAGCATTCTTTCAATGAACGGCATTGCATTCGATAATGCCGCAACTCCATCGGGCTGGCCTGCATTCCCAACTGCTTTGTCATGGGTAACATACAATCATGGTTATAACAGCGATGTTGTTCAAGTCGATAGTTTAACACAACAGAGCAGGCCAATCGGTGTTAACGCCCTTGTACACCAAGCTACATTTGTTCCAATGATAATTAACTTAACACTTGTTCTTTCACAAGGCACAAGCATAGCCACTGCTCAATCTGATATTAGCAACCAAATAACTCAATACTTTTCAAATGTTGGGTACAATTCAATGATTTCATTTTCTAATGTTGCAACGCAAGTTCTTTCAGCAGGTGGTGTTTCAAATGTAAGAGTAAATAGCATTAATACAACTGCTATTGATGGAACCATTCTTACAACACAAACAAAAGATTTTAATCTTGCAAGCAATCAATTGCCTGTATTGTATAATATTGTTTACACTTACAAGGGATCTAGTAACTTCTAATGGCTGGAAATATTGCTCCCATTAATTTGCACTCTACTTTTGCTCAAAAAGTAAGCAACTTTCCTGATAATGTCTATGAGTTTAATGAAAATACCAACATTAATACTTTAATGAAAATCCTGTTAGGAAATAGTGGAACTGGACAATTGTATAATATACAAACAGCCGCACGGCTAGGCCAAGAACGTATAGAGTACAGCAACCTAGATAACATACTTGGTATGATTCTTAATATTAAAAGAACATCTCCTGAAATTTATAGTTTTTCTACTAACCCATTTATTGATCAATTGAGTATGACTCAATGGGAAGAAATAATTCATAAAGATTCTACCTATCGCGAACGTTTGTTGAGTGCAGCTGAGTCATTTCAAAATGGTGCAAACTTATGGTCAATAACCATGTTGTGCCAGGCAATGACACAAATAAAATTTTATGTAACAGAAAGTTGGAGAACACCCAACCTGGGTCGTGCAACGGTGCCTTCAGACTTAGAAGTGGTTCTCATACCTATTTTAGACAACCCTTCATCTGCTTTTTTCAAATGGGATCAAAGTAAAGCTATGAATATTCTTTCTTCAATAAACAAAATGGTACCAGAGCACATGATCATTAGCTTTGGAAAACCTGTGTATAATCTTACAAATGTCCCAGTAACATATGCTGTATCATCGGGAGTTTCACAATATTTTTATATGCAACCAACAGTTACGCCAACACAAATTAGCTCACCAACAATAGTACAACCAGGTTCAAGCACACGATATTGGCTGCAAAGCAATCAAAAGAACGTTGCTCCTTATTTTTCTCACTTGCAAACACAAGAAATATCTATTGATGTTACTGGCAACATTATCAATGTTAATAGCTCTGATAACACTGGTGTACCGTATAATAGCATTGCTAACCCATCTATTCAAGTAACTTCTACATTGTATGGTGCACAATAATGTCTATTCTTCCAAGGAATACTGATCCATCTAAAGACTACGTAACACAAGGGTATAATCCACCATTGACACAAAATGGATTGGTATACAATCAAATTTATGCTCACACAGGTGTAGTAGACACTCTTAATAATATCAATCAAAATGCTTATGCTGATCCAAATTTATCTATTATTAATAATTCTAATAATACATTATCACTTACACAACAGCAACAAACACAATGGATTTCCTCTGCTGATTATGGCAATAATGTTAATGGTTCATCTGTTACATTAAAGTATTATGTTGCAAATACAACGTACTTTAATACAATTAATTTTAACATTTTAAATGTACCTTGTTATGTTCAATTGTTAGATTATGATGGCAACATATTAGATCCAAATGCAACATTTAGCATTGCTGGTGGAAATGATATTTATACTACAACTGACTGGGTTAATATCAAATATGTTTCTGATCAAACATTAACCATTCAATCAGATACTGAAAAAAACTTTATACAAGTTGTTATTAGTAGAAATAAATTAGTACAGCAACCAAGTTCATTAAGCAACACCTTACAGAGCATTCCTTACAGCGTTGGCATTAGAAATCTTAGTTTAAAACTAAATATACAATCATCAAATGATGTGCCAATTAGTGGTACTGCAACACCATTTATTGTGCAAAACAAATTTGGTTTTATTGAACAATACAATCAAGTTGTTTTTTCCGGAACCAATGCATTTACAACCAGTGGTAATAACTACTGGAAGTCTGCACCACAACCAGTTGGTGATGCCGTTGTAAGCTTTTATATTCAAACAGGTGTATCAGGTTCTAACACTATGAATGCATCTGTTATTAATAAACTTTATTTAGATCCTATTTATAGTGGATGCAAATTCAATATGTATTACACTACTTATACTGGTTTTGCCAATAATAATGACCCATCTGGTTATACTTGGACTCCAATACAACGTGATTTCACTATGCACAAGGGCCTATACACTTTACCAAATATAACATCTACTTATATCAAGCTTGAATTTACTCAACTTGCTTCTGAACCATATGATATGCAATATGATTACATCAATAGAGATATTAATGTATTTCCATACTATGTAGAACAATACTATGCTGATCTTGAAAATAATATTATTGATGGCGCTAGCGATAATTATTATTATTTAACATCTAATAACAATCAAGCACCTAATTACCAAACCAGTGCATCAACGTTATTTGGTGTTGCAAGCAACAGCAGCAATTTAAATTCATCATGGCCATCTATTGGCACCAGCACAACATCATCACCATCAGTATCTAGTGCCTCATACATTATTGATCCAAGCATGAGCTATAAATTAATTGATAGTAACGGTCAATATAACGGTCAAAGTTACACGCAATTTTTGCAACGACGTTTCCCCAATGTTGGTACTCACAATTATTCTCAGATTACTGTAAAGCACAATTGGCATCAAGCTTACTATGCTGGTTTATACAATGTTTCTGCTTTTTATGAAAAAAATACATACGATGATTTAAAACCAATCATTAGCAATTTAATTTCTAGCAATAATAACAACCAATTCTCTGCAGGTGGAGACGGTTACAATTATATTCTTTTAAATCCAGATGAAACTGCTACTACTCCATGGTTTTCGACCATTGATACATTCAAAAGTTTTAACATTGGGGCGCTTACAACAGACTGGCAAAGTTTTTTAACAGATAGCCAAGTGCTGATGAATGACACCACAAATCTTGTAACTAAAAATGTTACAGTTACAGGATCAATTGGGTCCCCAACATCACTACCGACCATTTCTAAGCTTGGAAGTAGCACAGTATCTTCGGTAATTCCTGGTTCTGGCACATCATACATTCAAACAGGTAAGTATGCAGCTAGCAATAATGTAATCAACTATCTTGATGCCAACTATTTGAATGGCACAACAACCTGGTCCGGTCTTGGGGGCACAACTCTATCAGGAACTTTAGTAAATTGGACTGCTAGTGGTAATAGCGGTATGGCCAATGGCATAAATGTTAGTGGTGGCAGCATATCCGCCGCTTATAATTTTACTATCCCTGGAATTTATAGCGCTAGCGGTACTCAAAATTGGACGGTACAATTTGGTAGTGCTCCATATGGTGTGGTTGGGTTTGCAAATTATAATGCAGTTAAACAAAGCGTTAGTTATTATTTTCTTACTAATGCACAAGTATCTGGCAACTCATCTGGCATATCAACTGTTAGCGGTAGTGTTACTTTGTACACACAGTTTGTCAACCCAATTACTGGAGTTGCTATTCCAAACACTGTTGTCAGTGGAAACACCACTGTGTTTAACAACTCTGGATCAAGTTCAAACATCACCACTCTTAGTGGAACTAATTATACAGCCAGTGGAATACCAACAAATACAATTCAATTAGTTATTAGCGGTACAACACCATTTAATTTATATCAATTGGGCGCATTTAATTCGCCAACGTCAACATGGACTAGCCCATCAGATCGTAGTAACATGCGAATCAGTGCAGTATCCAGAGTGTTGTTTCCCAATACCAGTAATGGAACCTATCGGTTTAGTTTGCTGGGTACAGATGCCAATGGCACCACTACGGAGCTAGCAAACAAACAGTTCAATGGTGGAACTTTACCTATTAACACATGGATTAACGTAGAAGTTCCTGGATTTTCTAATGGCAATTATGTTAATTTTTCTGCTAAAATTGCTCAAACAAACTCAAATATCAGTGGCGAAAATTATTATGTAAGCATGTTGTCTCCATTCTATCACCCAATACGTTACGAATTTACCAACGTAAGTGGTACCAGCATCACTGATACCAGTGGTTGGTACCCTATTACCACTGGCATTAACGATCCAAATGGTTTGATTAGTACGGTTCCAGCATCAGGTTTATCAGCTAGTGGAATACAAGTGCGCATGACTTCTCTTGATCCAAATGTATTTGTTTGTGGTTTAAGCATTGTTCCTCATTACAAACAGAATGCTTATTATGCAAATCTTGATATTAATTATATTGGCAATAGCAAAACCAATGAATCTTCTGCACGCACTCCTATCGAGCGCAAACCAATGTTTATGCTAAACCATGAATTGTATCCAGCAAGATTCAGTGTTTATCAAGTAGCATCAGGTATACCAGTTTCTTACATAACAATTTGATTTCTTTGTAAACACCTGCTAGGCTTAGTGCCATGAGTAAGAATATGGTGTTTGTTCAAAGGAGCGTGCAACTCAATGGAGTGCTACGCTACAGCACTCTCAACAATGACATCAAAAAACTATTTGATTGGGACCCGCTGGGCACTTTACGCAATCGTGACTACATTGCAAAATTCGATGCAACCATTAAAGAACACGGCATAAGCCTTGAGTTTGAAGACGATGAAACACAAAATCGCTACAACGCATTGCTGGCTTGTGCTAATAATCCTTATGAAGTAAGAAGCCCATTCTTAAAAGATAATCAGCTGTTTCCCTTCCAACATGTTGGGTTAAATTACGTATGGGAACAGATGCATTCTGTTAGTCCAAGAGTATTGGTTCAATGGGATACCGGAGCTGGTAAAACGTTGCTTAGTTGTTTAACTAGCCAAAAATTATTTGATGCCGGTGATATTGATCTTGTACTGGTGTTCTGTAAAAAAATAAAACAGCATGACTGGGAACAAGAATTCCGCAGGATGACATATCTGTCAGTAACTAGGGTTACTGACAAATTAACAAGACGTAATCGTCATATACTTTATGAGCAAGATGACAGCCAAGTAATGGTATTGAACTATGAAAAAATTCGTGAAGGAAACTACACCAAAGTAAAAGGTCAGCGCAAAAAAGTATTGTCTTATGATAGAACAGATCTTTTACAAATCTTAGAAAAAATTAAAGACAAACGCGTGTTGATTATTATTGATGAAGCACAAAGAGTAAACACTGGCAATAGCCTTATGAGTGAAGGCTTTACTAGAATCATCAATTCAGAAGATCACAAAATAAAATGTTTGGCCTTGACAGCTACGCCATACACTACAAGCCCTCTTAACATTAGAAATATTTTTGATGTGATTGCCCCCGGCATTCCTGACGTGAGCAACTTAAACCGTGATGCATTCAAACTTTTGTACGGTAAAGAATTCAGCTATTATACCAATGGGTATGTAAATGAATTGTACGTAAAAGAATGGGACCGCACAAAGTTGCCATTACTCGGTAAAAAGCATGAAGAATGGACTCACATTGCAATGAAAAGCGATCCTATCATTGCTGCACAATTTCCAGAAAATATTGCTAAACGTGTGTTATATGATCTTAGCGATTCTGACCGTGAAATATATGAATGGGCAGAAGAAAAAGCACGTGAACGTTATAACCCAGATAATGTAACATCCAGTTGGTCTAGCATAGATACCTTGCGTATGATATGCAACACTACAACTGGTTTGAAAGATAGCAATGGCTATTTTGCCAAGGAGATTGTTGCACAGTTTGGTGATCAGATGGATATAAAAAATAGTTCTAAGTACCAGTTAATTGAAAGCCACTTTGAAAATTACGTAGAAAACGGTGAGAAAGCATTGATGTTTACCTTCTGGACTCATGGTACACTGTTCCCATATTATGAAGAGCTCAAACGTAAATTTGGTAAAGACGTACCAGTTGTAGCAATATGGGGTGTTGGCATGGATACAGATACAGCAGCTAAAAATGTAAAACTGTTTAATGAAACAAAAGGATCTGCTATACTAATTACAAGCGACGTACTACAAGAAGGAGCCAACCTGTATGCGCCTTATTTATGGAATATTGAAATACCTAGGACTTACTCTGAATACAAGCAAAGGAAAGACCGTATTAATCGTGCCGATAGTAGATCTAAAGGAATTAGTAATACATGGGTATATCGACCGGTTGGTGTGGGAACCATCGAAGAACGCGTGGACAGTAAAGTTCTCAGACGACGTGCTGAAGCCCAAGCAATCCGCGGAGTAGTAGATGAAAATGTAGATATGGAAGAAACAGTTGATTTAACCCCTAAAGGATTGTTGTTTTAAGGAGAACAATGAAAAAAAGAGACAGACAAATTTACTACAACCTGGTAGAGTTCTTGTCCAACAATGGCATGCACTCTACCATAGTAGGAAAAACGGTTACATTTGGCAGCGGACCTGAAAAGGACATGAAATCTGCTAAAGATTTAGCCGGTTATATCGTTGATATGATAGAAAAAGCAGATAAAATGTACAATAAAAATGTAAAAAAGACGGGGAAACATGTTAGATAATGAGGGGTTCCCCCTCCACGAAGGGCCCGGTCTTCCTCGGGAGTTGCAGTCGGCTATCAGTCTTGACTCCTCCCGAGGCCCTTCCGGCCTTGTACTTGATCTTAGTTGGCAAAACCATGCAGCTTGCAAAGGCATGGATATCAATTTGTTTTATTTGGGTCAAGGAAAAAAAACAAATAAAGAAGTTTTTAGCGCTTGCAATTCTTGCCCTGTCTCTGACAGCTGTTTGCAGCATGCGCTTGAGCACGAAGAGTATGGTCATTGGGCTAATACCAATCCCAAACAGAGAGAAGCGCTACGTCAAGAACTGGGCATCACTCTTAAAACTATCAATTCAGATTTTATGAATATGCAAAATGAAATTGAACGTACAAAGATTGCTGCAAGCCTACCTAAAATTAAAGGTAGAGGATCAAAAAAGAAGACAGTCGAATGCGAGTTGGATTAGTGGTCGCTGTCCTAAATAACTTTTATCAAGCATGATAAAAACAATCGTAAGAACTTGACAGAAGCACTTAGGAATCTCTATAATGATATGAGCTTAAGTCCTAAAGAATGGAGAAGGTTGTGAGTAAGACCCGTGTATTAGCGTGGGGTGATTATGCTTGTGGTACTGGATTTGGCACCGTAATGCGTAACATTCTTGGCAATTTAAACAAAACTGGCAATTATGACATTGATGTTATCGGTGTTAACTACGATGGTGGTCCATACGATACAAACAAGTGGCCAGGTCGTTTGTGGCCTGCTATAAGCGCTTTGCGCACACAAGGTCCGTACGGTGACGTGTTTGGTCGTCAGGTGTTTCTTGACCGTCTTGCTCAGGATGATTACGACATTGTATTCATTGTACAAGATACGTTTATCCTGCTACCAATTGTAAACCACATTCTTGAGCTGCAGCGCAGCAAACCTAATAGTTTCAAGACGATCTACTACTACCCCTTTGATTGTGCTCCTAACCCTGACTGGGTAACGCAGTGCGTCGCTCAGTTCGACTATCCTGTTGCTTACACTGAGTACGCAAAGAATGAAAGCCGTAAGGTTATTGGTGCATTTGCTGATTCTCAGAACGTTATTTACCACGGCACTAACAACAAAGACTTCTTTCCGCTGTCCGATGAAAAGCGCAAGGAATCCCGTAAGTTGGTATTTCCCGAGCAGTTGCAGGAAAAGTTCATCATTCTAAACGCCAACCGCAACCAGGGCCGTAAAGATGTATCACGTAGCCTTATGATCTTGAAAGAACTCAAGGACCGTGGCATCGAACAGGCTTACTTGTACATGCACATGCAAGAGTCTGATTTTGGTGGAAGCATTTTAAACATGGCACGATCAATCGGTGTCGAGTTTGAAAAGGACTTTACCATACCGAACCCGCAGCAGTTTAGTGCACACAGTGGTTTCCCCATTGAGATGCTTAACCAAATCTACAACGCTAGTGATGCCTACCTGACCACCACACACGGTGAGGGTTGGGGCCTAACAATCACTGAAGCCATGGCAACCAATCTGCCTGTTATTGCACCAGACAACACAAGCATCCCAGAGATCCTAGGAGATGACCGAGGCTGGCGCATCCCTAGCGGTCACACACCCAGCCACTGGATCATCAAGGAAAATGACAACGAGCGCATGCGTCCTTTGATGGATGTGGAAAAGGCTGCCGATGCCATTCAGTACATCATTGAAAATCCAGAGGTTGCCAAGCAACGCGCTAAGAATGCTTACAAGTGGGTAAGCGAGCACCGTTGGGTAGATGTCTGCCGCCAATGGAACGACTTATTCGATGACGCTCGTAAAGCTCTCGAGAAGAAGCGTACGTTCCTAAAGACGCTTAACAGCTAAAGCATGAACGGTTGTTTTAAGATCTTCCATCTGGACTGGGCGACTGATCGCCAGCAGATGTTTGAGACTGCTAGGAAGAAGTTTTCTGAGTCGTACGATGAACTGTACACTCCGAACTTCTTCCTGGACAACCTTGACAACGCTGGTGCATTCCTAGCAGAGAACGCTCCGCTCTTAAGCTTTGATCCTGCAGGCTATTGGGACACAGGCTACCCAGCTATTGGCTGGACCAAGGGTGAGATCGCTATCTTTGTAGCCAACTACATAGCATGGAAATCATTCTTGGAAACAGATTATGACTTTATGATCTTGTGCGAAGATGACATCCTGGTTAAGGATTACACAGTAAAACTGCTGGAGTACTATATCAACTTACTCCCAGAGGACTGGGATGTGTTTTCATACTTTTGCCCTACTGGTCAATTTTTCAAGTACCGTGAAGAGCAGCACAAATTCGATGATGGTCCACTAGCTCGTGCCTACCAGGACCACCATTTGCTGTGCTACCTGGTCAGCAAAGAAGGCGCACGCAAGATGGTAGAGAGCGCCGAGAATAACGTTATCATTGACCCAATTGACTGGTTTATCTTTTACCAGAGTGATCTGATGAACACGTACACCACCAAGCCCAGAGAAGAACAAGGTGTCGCTAGCGGTGATGCCAACACAACCATTGGCCACCGTGAGCGTTTTCCGATTAACAACATGAAGCTTGACACCAGCAAGCCGGTTGTGTCACACTGGAAGCGTTGGCACGCTAAGATGGGTAAGCTATGAAGATTTGTTATAATGGTTTTTGGCCGCTTTTTGATCCGCAGCACAACTGGTTCAACCAGATGTTCCGTGAATACTTTGTCGGAGAAGACATTGTATTTACCAACCAACCAACTGGTGCTGACATAATTGTTAACAGCGTGTTCGGCCCTGCTATCACTGATGGACCAGCTCGAAAGATCTTATACACCGGTGAAGCTTGGAAAACTGGCTGGCAAGAAGGCCACATCCTGCTCGGATTCGACAGAACCGACGTAGCTCAGCAGAAGTATCGTTTGCCTATCTGGACAGTGTTCACCAACTGGTGGCCTGAGACGTACGAGCCACCGTACTATGTTGGTGGCCCTAACTATGTTGTTGATGCTAACAAACTGGTTCAGCCACGCACTGAGCAGGAAGTAAATGCAATTTTAGAACGTGATATGTTTTGCTGTCTTGTTGCATCTAACCCTGTAGAGAACAGAATTATTGCGTATAACGAACTGTCAAAGATCGAGCCTGTGGATGGCTACGGCCACGTCTTCAGGAACCACATGCAGAACCGTAAAGATGAGATCTTAAAACACTACAAGTTTAATATCTGTTTTGAGAACCAGATTGTAGATGGCTACGTCACTGAAAAGCTTTACGAAGCGCTGCTCTCGGGTACCATCCCCATCTACTGGGGTGACAAGATGAGCCATGAAGACTTCAATCACAAAGCGTTTATTGACTACACAACCATGGGGTCGATGAATGAACTGGTTGACCATGTCAAGCGTGTGTACTCATCCAATGACTTTATGGCTGAGTACTTATCACAACCGATTTGCAATGAAGTACCTAGCCTTGATGGGCTGTACGAGTTTTTTGATCAAGTAAAATTGAAATAATAATGAGCAAAATATGCTTGATCAATCAGCCCCTCGGCCTTGGTGACATACTCTGGGTTCAACCTATTGTTGATCACTACATAGAAGAAGGCTACGAAGTAATATTCCCAGTCGGTGAAGTTTATTTCGAAATGATCAGATCATGCATCGAAAAGCCAGGTCTCTCATGGTTCAATGAGAACGATGACTTCCCAATGAAAAATGTCATGGGAAGCACTAGCATCCTAAGGTCCAAGGATTTAGTGTATCTGCCATTGAGGTACGCTGATTTGCATAATAAGCTGCCAATCATGGTAGGCAAGTATGCCTTTGCGGAGTTGCCTTTGCCAAATGATTATCGCAATCACTTTGAAATCAAGCGTGACTATGACCGTGAGCAAAAGCTAATAGATACCTACGGACTTCATGGCGATTACATAATTGTTAATGAAAATTTTGCTACACCACCAGCATCTTACACAAGACCTATCAATGTAGAGTCTGATATCCACATCCATCGTATGGATATTGAACAGAACAACGCTAATGGTTTTAATATATTTGACTGGATTGGTGCGCTAGAGCGAGCACAATCGATACACACTGTTGAGACATCTTTCTGCTATATTATAGACAAATATTGCAAGCAAAGAAACATTCATGTGTATGAGCGCAGAGCTGAAGGATGGCCGCGCACCCATCACAAAGAGGTCAAAGGCGTGTACAAAAGCTACAACTGGAATTATGAGGACTGATCATGATTGACACTATCACTTTTAATGGTAAGGACTACCCAGCTTTTCAGGCAAGAGGCAACGCATCTCAGTTCGCCATACCTTTTGCGGTGCAAGTCTGCTCAGGCTTTGGGTATGACATCGGCTGCATGAAAAAAGAGTGGGCATTCCCGGGCGCACAAGCGATCGACATAGACTTTGATGATCCATGGGATGCAAACAACCTACCCGATAAAGCGCCAGACTACATTTTCTCTAGCCACTGCCTCGAGCACATCAATGGCTGGGTAGACACAATGGATTACTGGTACAGCCGACTCAACGATGGTGGCGTCCTGTTCCTGTACTTGCCAGATTTTAGCCAAGAGTACTGGCGCCCCTGGAACAACAGGAAGCATTGCAACGTCTTTACTCCTGATATCATTAAAGGTTACATGGTTGACAAAGGATACAAAAATGTTTTCGTGTCCGGAATCGATCTTAACAATTCGTTTATTATCATGGGTCAAAAATAAATGTTCAAGGTGCTGGTTGTTGGCGATAGCTGCAAAGATAAATTTATATATTGCGATGCCAGCAGGCTTGCACCCGACTTCCCTGTGCCGGTGCTGAACGTTTCCTACCAGACGGAGAACCCTGGCATGGCACAGAACGTTCGTCGCAACATTGCTAGCATCCTGGGTGAGTGCGACATCGTAACGAATAGCGACTGGGAGCTCGTTACAAAGACACGGTATGTGCACGAGCTGACCAACCACATGTTCTTTAGAGTTGATTCAAGCAACCCACAAGATAAGTTTAATAATACTATTGATTATAAACAGTACGATATTATCGTTGTGTCTGACTACGACAAAGGCTACCTGTCGGCGGAAGACATCCAGCAAATCTGTGGCAGCCACCCAAGAGTTTTCCTAGACACAAAGAAAAAGATAGGTAGCTGGGCAAGCAACGCATTCATTATAAAGATTAATGATGCAGAGTACAAAGCATCGCAGCCGTATGAGCCATCTATTGGCAGCAAGATTATTCACACGATGGGTGCTAAGGGCGCGGAGTACCAGGGGGTGGTTTACCCTGTCGAAGCCGCCGAAGTCCAGGACTTGTCAGGAGCTGGCGATACTTTTATGGCTGCGCTGGTCGCTCAATATCTACGCAGCAACGATATTATAAATAGCATTGCCTACGCTAACGCCCTGGCGTCAGAAAGTGTTCGGCATAGAGGGGTAGTATCTGTGCGATGATAACTACCTTTCTTACTGGGTCTTTTGATATAATCCATGTTGGGCACATCAAGCTATTAGAGCACGCTAGATCGCAAGGGGATCGTTTGGTTGTAGCTATAGACACTGACCAACGTATCAATGATCGTAAAGGTAAAGATCGCCCGTTTAACAAGCAAGAAGATAGGAAGGAAGTCCTTCTGTCGATAAGGTACGTAGATGATGTCTTGGTGTTTGGTTCGGACGAGCAGCTGATTGGCATTGTTAAAAAGCTGGCCCCAGATGTATGGTTCGCTGGATCTGACTGGGAAGGAAAGTATTTCCCCGGTAAAGAGTACGCTAAGACAGTAAAGTTTTTCCCTCGCATAGAGCCGCATTCAACTACAAGGATACTTTCATCATGAGGTATGTTGTTGATATTGATGGGACCATCTGCAGTAATACTGATGGCCACTACGAAAACGCTACGCCATACACCGATGCTATCGATAAAGTGAATAAGCTTTACAAAGATGGAAATACTGTGGTATACTTCACAGCTAGGGGCATGGGCAGGAGCAACGGTTCTAAGGCAGTGGCAGAAGAATTATTTCGTGAGCTCACCGAGAGGCAGCTCAACGAGTGGGGATGCAAATACCATGAGTTGATCATGGGCAAGCCATCTGGCGATGTATACATTGATGACAAAGGTGTGAATAGTGTTTATTTTTTTGGATAAAGAGTTTGTTGATAAGGGTTGGGGTTACGAGGAAATCCTTGTAAACACAGAAAAATATTGCGCAAAAATCCTACACATGAATAAAGGCAAGCAGTTCTCGTGGCACTACCACGAGATCAAAGACGAGACCTTTTATGTGGAGAATGGTAAGATCAAGTTGTTAATATCATATGATGATGACATCAACAGCGCAGAGGAAGTTATCTTGTCACCTGGCCAGACGTTCCATGTGCCAGTTGGGCTACGTCATAGGATTATTGGCCTAGAGAACTCACGTATCTTTGAGTTCTCAACACAGCACTTCGATTCTGACAGCATCAGAATTATCAAAGGAGATTAACATGGGTGTTTTATACGCGTTCGATTTGGTAGATATCATCATTGATAACGACCTTAAGTATTACTTTGAGACTGGCACTGGTATCGGTGAGTGCTTAGAGTATGCATTGAAGTTCCCATTTGAATCTTTTTACTCAGTTGATATCGATGAAGACCTCATCAATGCTGCCAAGGAAAAGTTTGGTGGCACCACCAAAGACCTGCACCTGCTAACTGGCACCTCCGAAGACATACTTAGAGAGTATGTACCTCAAATCCCAGCCGATAGCCCCGTTCTATTCTTCCTAGACGCACACTTCCCAGGCGCAGACTTCCACAAGATGACGTATGAAGAATCAATTCGTTTCTACAAGGAAGTGGCTTTCCCGCTCAAGAGCGAGACCGATATCATTAGATCTTTGCGCAACACAGACAGAGACGTTTTTATTATTGATGACTGGCACCTGTACGAGCCCAGCGATAAGTACGAGAGCCAGGGATGGTCGTATGGTTGGCTGCAAGAAGAGTTAGAGCTTGCAACAAACTCGCAGTTCGTCTATGATGCTTTCCAGGATACTCACAACTTTAAGAAGGACTACCGCAATCAGGGGTATCTAGTCATTACACCTAAGGAGAAGAAGTGATGAAGAGGGCATTGGTTTTAGGAGCTGGTGGTTTCATTGGCAACCACATGGCAACCTTTCTAAAGGGTAAGGGCTACTGGGTGCGCGGTGTAGACCTTAAGCACCCTGAGTACGGTGAGAATGTCATGGATGACTTTAGGATCGGTGACCTTACCGACCAACGCGTAGTTAATTTGGCTACACATGTAGACGGCGAAACGTTTGATGAGATCTATCAGTTTGCTGCTGATATGGGTGGAGCTGGCTACATCTTTAGTGGCGATCACGATGCTGACGTTATGCACAACTCAGCTACCATCAACCTTAATGTCGCTGAGTGCGTCAAGAAAATCAATAAGTTTTCTGGGCAGAACAAAACCAAGATCTTCTACAGCAGCAGTGCTTGCATGTACCCTGAGTACAACCAGCTTGATCCTGACAACCCCAACTGTGCAGAGGACAGCGCATACCCGGCCATGCCAGACAGCGAATACGGTTGGGAAAAACTATTCAGTGAGCGTGTTTACCTAGCTTACAACCGCAACTATGGCATCCCTGTGCGCATCGCTCGCTTCCACAACATCTTTGGCATTGAAGG
>Ga0304728_1000463_pt1 | contig 34575 bp, 30 predicted proteins | sample C_130625_MF_Meta_FD_190476 | JGI IMG/M metagenome (GOLD analysis project Ga0304728, IMG submission 190476) | Freshwater microbial communities from Lake Croche, Canada to study carbon cycling - C_130625_MF_MetaG (v2) (version 2) | ecosystem: Environmental > Aquatic > Freshwater > Lake | place... | reverse complement strand
TCGTCACCATTACCAAAGAGGGCAAAAGAATTGAAGCCATCGCACAACCAACCAAATCTGGTTTTGTATTTTTATTGGATAGGCTTACAGGCAAACCCATTTATCCTATCGAAGAAAAACCAGTGCCTCATGCTTCTGAATTAGTAGGAGAAAAATTAGCTCCTACACAACCTTGGCCAAGTTTTATAGAACCCTTTGCCAGACAATCCTTAACAGAAAAAGATTTAAATCATTTTATTCCAGCTAGTTCTTATGCAGAAATTAAAGCAAGATTGGCCAAAGTAAATTCTGGATTTATATTTAATCCTACTTCAAAAAAAGGTACAGTCATTTTTCCAGGATTTGATGGCGGTGCAGAATGGGGTGGCCCAGCTTATGATACTACTACCGGTTTATTGTATGTGAATGCCAATGAAATGCCTTGGATCTTAACCATGATGGACAATAAAAATGAAGCGCCTAAAAAAGAAACCAATGAAACGGCCGGCAAAAGAATTTATATGAACAATTGTGCGGCTTGTCATGGGGTAGAGAAAAAAGGGTCTGGCAACTACCCTACTTTGATAGAGGTAGATAAAAAATATACCAGTAAAAGTTTTAATGAATTGATGGCAGCTGGAAGAAGAATGATGCCTTCCTTCAAGCGCTTAAAAAAAGAAGAGGTAGAAGCCTTGTCTACTTATGTTTTAGATTTAAAAGAAAAACAAAAATTAACTTATATAGCTCCAATTCAAATAGAAGATCCTTATTGGAAAATGGCTTATACCTCTACTGGTTATAATAAATTTTTAACCAAAGAAGGTTATCCTGCCGTAACACCTCCATGGGGTACATTGAATGCCATTAATTTAAATACTGGAAAAATTGTTTGGAAAGATACCTTAGGTGATTATCCAGAATTATTGGCCAAGGGCATTCACTCAGGCACTGAAAATTATGGAGGTCCTGTGGTCACCGCTGGAGGATTGTTGTTCATTGCAGCCACCAAGGATGGCAAGTTCAGGGCTTTTAATAAGTACAATGGTAAACTACTCTGGGAAACCACCTTACCCGCGCCGGGTTTTGCTACTCCAACGGTGTATAGTTATAAAGGCAAGCAATATATTGTCATTGCTTGCGGCGGTGGAAAATTAGGTACGGCTTCGGGGGATGCATATGTAGCCTATGCATTACCTTAATTATTTATTTCAAAATCTTGAAAGGAAATTCATTTTTTAATTGGAAGGGACTCTTGTTGTGGAGCAATCATTTTTATGGAATTGCTGCTTCTTTGTTAACCATAGAATCAAGCATGGTTATTTTGAATCAATTACCTTCCTTTTTTTTGATCGCATTTATTTACATCGGTACATTGGTATATTATACTTACGCTTATTTTAATGAAACAATTACTGGCCTATACACTGAAAGGTCAAGTTGGTACCAAAGCAATAAGCGATATTTAAAAATTAGGCAGCTATTTTTAATTTTTCTTTGTCTAGTAATGGGCTATTTCAAATTGCACTTAATAGGCTTATTTATTTTATTACCCATGGGATTAAAAATAATTTTATTTATCACCTTACTGATTAGTTTATTATATTATTATGCGCCTAAAATATTTACACGAGTTACTATCAGAAACAAAGGCCTTTTAAAAAGCATGAGCATTGCCTGGGTATGGGTTGTCGTATGTTCAATATTTCCTATTGTAATCCAATCCCAAGGCAAATATAATTTTTTAGAAAATTATACCCTCCTACATTTGTTACAATTGTACTTGTTTATTTTAATTTTGGCAATTTTATTTGACATCAAAGATTTAAATAGAGACAATGACGAAAATACAAAAACCTTAGTAGCCAAATATGGCGTACAATCAACAATTAATAGATTTATTTTTCCTTTGATATTATTTTATTTAGGAGTTTCTTTCTTTTTAATTTTTAGCGTACATGCACCCTATATTTATTTAATTAATCCAATCTTGGTTGCCCTATTCATAGTCCTAGTTAGCTTTTTTGTCCAAAAACGTAAATCTATACATGAAAATATTTTATTGATAGATGGACTTATGCTTATCAAAGCCTTGCTTGGAATTTTATTAGTTGTAACTTTGTACTAAGCTTTATAAAATGAATATATTTTTACTAGAAGACGATCAAACACTATCCATAGAAATTGAAAAATTTCTTACTACAAAAAATTTTCAATGTGTTGCTTTTTTTGATGGGGCAAAGGCCATCAAAGAATTTAATAAAGATTTATACGATCTAGTAATTCTTGATATTAATGTACCCGGACAAAATGGTATTGAAGTATGTATGAATATCAGAGAAAAAGACAAGAAAGTACCTATCTTGATGCTTACTGCTTTTGGTGAAATAGAAGACAAACTAAAAGCATTTAACAATGGGGCAGATGATTATTTATTAAAACCTTTTCATTTCGAAGAATTACTTGCAAGAATCAATTCACTTTTGAAGAGAAGGGCAGTTCCTCAACAAGAACTTGACATTGTGGTGGAAGATTTAATCATCTCCAATGCTGAAATGAACGTAAAACGTGCGGGTTTAGAAATTCAATTAACACCAAAGGAATTTAAGTTATTGGCTATTTTAGCCTTAGCCAAAGGAAAGGTTGTTTCAAAAACAAGCATCAGCGAAAAGTTGTGGGATTATCAAGTCATCACCAATCAAAATACAATTGAAGTATACATCAATTCTCTTAGAAAGAAAATTGATAAAAATTCAGCTATAAAATTAATTCATACAAAGGTTGGATATGGTTATTATTTAAAAAATGACCTATGACATTAAGGCTAAGAATATCTTTGTTTGTTACTATCTTATTTACAGTACTATATGCAATTATAGCGAGCACAGTTATTTTTCTTTTTTCAGAATTTAGGTCTGAAGAATTTCAAGACCGATTAAGACAAAAAGCCTTATCCACTGTTGAATTATTGATACAATTAAAAGAAACAGATCAAGAATTAATTAAAAACCTAGACAGACAAAAGATAGATAATTTATTTGATGAAAAAACACTTGTTTTCAATAAAGACTTTAAGTTAATATACAGCAGTATCTACGACTCCTTATTGACTTGGGAAAAGCAAGACCTGCTTGCCTTAGGTAAGAAAAAAGAATTTTTTAGACGATTCAATGATACAGAAGTTTTTGGTAGCTATTATAATTTAAAAAACGAACCTTATTATATTTTAATTTCAGCCAAGGACACCGCAGGCCTTAGAAAATTACAATATTTAATTTATTTTTTTTTTTTTTCTTTTATTATTTTCTCCATGTTGGCTTTATTTTTTACTAGAATTACCATTGATAGATTATTGATCCCACTTCATTTTTTTCATAAAAAAATAAAATCAATTAATGAGAATAATTTAAGTGAACGCATAGAAATTAATTCAGAAAAAAATGAAATTGATTTATTAGCCAATGAGTTTAATTTAATGCTTAAAAGAATTGATGATTCCTTAAAGAATCAATTAGAATTTACTGCCAATGCCTCTCATGAATTAAGAACGCCTATTTCAAGAATGATGGCTCAATTAGAAAACAAATTATTAGATCCTAACAGTTCAAATGATACCAAAATTTTTTTAAATAAAATTTTATCTGATACCAATCAAATTTCTGAACTTATACACTCCTTATTAATTCTGTCAAAAAATCAAAAATCTATATCAGCTCAAGAAGAAATGCAAAGATTGGATGAGATAGTGTATACCTGTATTGATAAAATCAATCAAATATTTCCAGATTGTAAGATATATTTTGATATTCTTCTAGAAAATGAAACTGATGACATTAAGGAAATAAGAGGGAATAAAACTATGCTTGAAATTGTTTTTATGAATCTAATCAAAAATGCATACAGCTATAGTACTAACAAAGAAGTTAAAATTCAAATTGTACAACATCAACAACAAATCAACTGCATCATTTCCAACAATGGGCACACCATCAATGAGGCCGATCAAAAAAGACTTTTTGAACCCTTCATGCGTGGACAAAATTCAAAGGGTATCAATGGTTTTGGTTTGGGGTTAAGGATTGTAGAAAGGATCCTTAATATTCATCATTCAAAAATTATGTATCAGATTGGACAAGACGAGTACAATGAATTCATTCTTACTTTTTTTATTTAACATATAGTTAGTGAAAATTAAGGCATATTTAAGGTGACAATTAAGGCATAATAAAGCAAGAAGATTCATCTTTGCAACTCAATTCAAGCCTGCTTTAAATGTTCAAAAATTTAATACTATTTATTTCATTATTAATTAGTTATAACGCCATCGGTCAAACAGTAACTAGTTTAAGTGATTGCGAAACAATTTTTCTAAGAAACAATCTTAACTTGTTGGCTGCTCAATTTAATATTGACGGCACTAAAGCATTAATTATTCAAGCAAAGTTATGGGACAATCCATATTTATCATCTGAGTTTAATGCACGCAATCCAAAAAACGGCACCTATTTTGATATTGGTCAATCTGGTCAAAAAGCGGCTTCTATACAACAACTAATATACATGGGCGGTAAAAAGAAAGCTCAAATAGAACTAGCTAAAAACAATCAAGTGATTGCCGCATTAGAATTTCAAGATTTATTAAGAAATTTAAAATTTGAATTGAAAAGATCTTTTTACAATTTATATTTTAATAATCAACAATTAGAATTAAGCAATCAACAAATTAATAATTTAGATACTTTGGTAAAGTCTTATGGAATTCAATCTGCCAAAGGGAATGTTCCTATTAAAGATTATGTACGATTACAATCGCTTCTATTAGGTTTAAAAAATGATCGGATGGAAATCATTAAGAGCAATATTGAGGAAGAATCAAAATTAAATATTTTACTTGCAGATAGTATTCAAGTGAAACCAGTATTAAAGGAAAGTTTTTTTAACAAATACATGAATCAATTGCACTTAAATATTTTTGATCTTGAACAACAAGCTTTATTACTTAGACCAGATTTTGCAGTTGCACTACAGAATGTTAAAACCAATGAAATAAATATTAATCTTCAAAAGGCTTTAAGGGTGCCTGATATTACCATTGGCTCTTCTTGGGATCAACATGGGGGAGCATTTGACAATCAAATTAACTTAACACTAGGGGTTCCACTTCCTTTATGGAATAAGAATCAAGGAAATATTAAATATGCGGAGTCGATGACTGCTTTAGCTAAAACAGATCGACAATCGGAAGAATTAAAATTAAAAGCAGAAGTAACAAGTACTTACAAAAAATGGTTCGACGCCAATAATAATTTGAAACAATTATTAGAATCAAATATTGAAACCTACGAATCCGTCTATCAAGGGGTGATGTATAATTTTAAAAAAGGGAACATTGGGATTCTTGATTTTACCGATTTTTTAGAAAGCTACAATCAAATGAGAGCTCATTTTAATGAACTTAAAAAAACAGTAGTCTTGTCCAGTGAAGCATTAAACAATGTCGTGAACAAAGAATTATTTTAAATTTTACCTACTTAAACAGTTTTATAAATACAATTCAATGAAAAATATATTTACATTTCTATTGACCATACTAATGATTGATGGTTGCAAATCTGATACAGAAAACAAGCAAATTAAGCAAGGATTTGCAATGAGTAATAAAATGCTTTCTACTAGTAGTTTTGTTGAAGTTACCACCCAACAATTAAAAAACGAGTTAAATTTCTTTGGTAAAATTACAGCTGACAATAAAAAATTAATCGAAGTATTTCCTTTAGTGGGTGGAAATGTGACTAAGGTTTATGTTGAATTGGGTGACTATGTAAAAAAAGGGCAGCTGCTAGCTACTATTAGAAGTACCGAAGTGGCTGGATATGAAAAAGACTTAGAAGATGCTAAAAATGATCTAATTGTAAAGAAGAACAATTACAAAGTTATACAAGAGCTTTTTGAAGGAAAATTAAATGCAGAAAGAGATGTGGTAGAAGCCAAAAGTGAGTATGAAAAAGCTTTATCTCAATTAAATAGAATCCAAGAAACGTATCAAGTTTACAACATGAATAAAGGAGCTATTTATGAAGTAAGAGCACCCATGAATGGTTTTATTATTGAAAAGAAAGTCAATCAAGACATGTTACTAAGAAATGATAGATCAGACAACATCTTTGATATAGCTGAAATTAATGATGTATGGGCTGTGGCCAATATCAATGAAAGCGATATTAACAATATTAAAGTGGGCATTGATGCAGCAGTGACTACATTAAGTTATCCTGAAAAAATATTTACTGGTAAACTGGATAAGATATTTAATATCATCGATCCTGAAACAAAGGCAATGAAGGCCATTATTAAATTAAACAATCCAGGATTTATTTTAAAACCAGAAATGAGTGCCACCATTAAGCTTTCTTACAATGAGTCAAAGCAAATGATCGCCATTCCTTCCAACGCTATTATTTTTGATAAAAGTAAAAATTATGTAATGGTATTTAAGGATCGAAGTAATATTGAAACTAGACAAATAGAACTTTTTAGACAAGTAGGAGGTCTAACTTATATCTCTAATGGATTAAAAAATGGTGAAAAAATCATGACCAACAACCAATTATTGGTTTATGATGCATTAAATGATTAATTTCTTTTATAAAAATATTACACAAAACGTTCATGAATAAATTTATCAAAAATATTATTGCTTTTTCTTTAAAAAATAAAGCATTTACTTTCTTCTGGGTGGGCATTTTAGTAATAGCTGGTTTTGTTGCTTTTAAGAATATGCCGATAGAAGCATTTCCTGATGTAACCAATACGCAAATAATCATTGTTACACAATGGAATGGAAGAAGCGCTGAAGAAATTGAAAGATTTGTAACTACACCTATCGAAATTTCAATGAATTCTGTGCAGAAAAAAACGAGTGTTAGAAGTATCACTATGTTTGGTCTTTCAGTGATTAAAATAATATTTGAAGATGAGGTAGATGATTTTTTTGCTAGACAACAGGTCAACAATCAATTAAGAAATGTTTCCTTGCCAGATATGGTGGAGCCTGATGTTCAACCACCCTATGGACCCACTGGTGAAATTTTTAGGTATGTGTTAAAATCAGACAAAAGGGATACACGTGATTTATTGACTTTGCAAACCTGGGTGATTGATAGACAGCTAAGGGCTGTTCCAGGGGTAGCTGATTTGGTTGCTTTCGGTGGTCAAGAAAAGACCTATGAAGTTAGCGTAGATCCTAATAAGCTTGCCAAGTTCGACATTACACCTACTAAAGTGTATGAAGCAGTTTCACTAAGCAATATCAACGTAGGTGGAGATGTTATTGAGAAAAATAAACAGGCCTATGTGGTGCGCGGTGTGGGTTTGTTAAAGTCCATCACAGACATTGAAAATATCATTGTGGATGAAGCTAATGGGAATCCAATCTTAGTAAAAAATGTTGCTGAAGTAAAAGAAAGTTCTATGCCAAGAGTGGGTCAAGTGGGCTTGAACAACAAGGATGATGTAGTGGAGGGTATTGTGGTGATGAGAAAAGGAGAAAATCCTAAAGAAGTGTTGGCTAGGGTAAAAGAAAAGATAAAAAATTTAAACGAACATGTGTTGCCTAAAGACGTAAAAATGGAAACATTTTACGATCGGGACAATTTGATGAATTACACTACTGATACCGTCATGCACAATATGTTTGAAGGTATTTTATTTGTCACTGTCATTGTTTTTCTTTTTATGGCAGATTGGAGGACAACCCTTACGGTATCTATTATTATTCCTTTGTCGCTGTTGTTTGCCTTTTTATGTTTAAGATTAAAGGGGATGTCTGCCAATTTATTATCTTTAGGCGCAGTAGATTTTGGTATTATCATTGACGGTGCTGTAGTCATGGTTGAAGGTATATTTGTTACTTTAGATCATATTGCCCATAAAAAAGGCATGGCCGTTTTTAATAAATTAGCCATTGGTAGCATTATTAAAAAAACCGGTACTGGATTAGGAAAGGCCATCTTTTTTTCTAAGCTCATTATTATAACTGCTTTACTTCCTATTTTTTCTTTTCAAAAAGTGGAAGGAAAAATGTTTTCACCTTTGGCCTACACTTTAGGTTTTGCTTTATTAGGTGCCTTATTGTTTACCCTAACGTTGGTGCCCGTTTTATGCCATCTATTATTAAATAAAGATGTCAAAGAAAAAAACAATCAATTTGTTAATTTTTGGAACAATGCTGTTAAAAAAGGGTTTCAATGGACTTTTAAAAATAAGCGTAAAACATTATTGGTTTCTTTAGCCTTTATGCTACTTACTTTTTTCTCCGCCTCTTTGTTGGGTACAGAATTTTTACCTCAATTAAACGAAGGTGCACTTTGGGTGGAAGCTAAATTTCCAATGAGCCAAAGCTTAACTGAAACAGTAGCAAAAACAACTGCTTTACGTAAAGAGTTACAACAATTTCCAGAAGTTAATGGTGTACTTTCACAAGTTGGAAGAAGCAATGATGGCACTGATCCTAGTGGATTTTATTATGTTCAAATGCAGGTAAATTTAAAGCCCAAAGAAAAATGGGGAAGAAAAATTTCTATGGATGATTTGGTTCGTGAAATGGATGATTCTTTAGGTAAATACCAGGGCATTGGTTATAACTATTCTCAACCAATTATTGACAATGTAGCTGAGGCGGTAGCTGGCATCAATGCATCTAATGCAGTTAAAATTTATGGGGATGATTTGGATAAATTAGATGAAATAGCCAATCAAGTAATAAAGCAAATTGAACATGTAAGAGGTATTAAAGATGTAGGCATACTTAGAAATTTAGGGCAACCTGAGTTATCGGTTATTTTAGACAGACAAAAAATGGCTGCCTATGGTGTAAAAGTGGCAGATGCACAAGCTGTTTTAGAAATGGCTGTAGGGGGTAAAACTGCTACTGAAAAATTTGAAGGCGAAAAGAAATTTGCGGTAAGAGTTCGTTATCAAGAAGAATTTAGAAAAAACGAAAATGACATTGCTGAATTAAAAGTACCTACCATACAAGGGGCCAAAATACCCTTAAAACAAATAGCTGAAATTAAAAAACTAACTGGTCCAGCCTTTGTTTATCGAGACAATACCAAACGTTTTATTGGTGTTAAATTTTCAGTAAGAGATAGAGATTTAGGAGGAACCATTGCAGAGGCACAAAAAAATGTCGAAAAATATATTCAGCTACCTGATGGGTATTCAATTGGTTGGACAGGAGAATTTGAAAATCAAGTTAGAGCTACTGGAAGACTTGGACAAATGGTGCCCATTAGTTTAATAGGTATTTTTATTTTATTATTTATACTTTTTGGAAATATTAAGGACTCCTTATTGGTCTTAACCAATGTGCCTTTTGCCATCATTGGAGGCATCATTGCACTGCATCTGACAGGGATGAATTTTGGTATCTCTGCAGGCGTTGGCTTTATTGCTTTATTTGGAATTTGTATTCAAAATGGTGTCATCCTAATTTCAGAATTTCATAATAATTTGAAACTCAAATTTTCTTTGAATGAATCCATACTAAATGCAGTCATCGTTAGAACAAGACCGGTTGTGATGACTGCTTTAATGGCTTCTATTGGGCTCATGCCTGCTGCGATAAGCACCGGAATTGGCTCAGAGTCTCAAAAGCCTTTGGCGATTGTAATTATTGGAGGTTTGGTCACAGCTACTGTAATGACCCTATTGGTATTCCCCATTATTTTTTGGGTTTTTAATAGAAATTCCGAAAAAAGCAATACTAAATTAATTTAATAAAAACTAGTTAAGCCTTTATTTAATTTATTTTTGTTTTCTATTGAGAAAGTATCTATTTATTTTATTTTTTGTAAGTGTTTCTTTAAGTCTATTTGCTCAAGAAACAGATTCTGCATTTATCAATAAAAAATATTCATTTCATTTTCAAGGGACAGTAGTGAATCAATACAAGCCTAGTTTTTCAGTACCGTATTCAGGCACAAATAGTTTTTCAAATAAAGAAGAAAATGAAACTTCCTTTACTAGCACATTATACCTAGGAGCTAAATTAAATGCGCATACATTTTTTTTCATTAACCCTGAAGTAGCAGCTGGAGCTGGTTTGAGCAAAGTGCTAGGATTAGGAGATGCGCCTAATGGGGAAACATTTAGAGTTACTACAACAGAACCTCGTTTGTATATTGCTAGGGCTTACCTTAAAAAAGTTTTCCCAATTTCAGAAAACTCAAATCGTTATTTTGATTTAGTTCTTGGAAAAATTTCTCTTGCAGATTTTTTTGATAATAATAAATACAGTCATGACCCAAGAACTCAGTTTTTAAATTGGGGAATGATGAGCAATGGCGCCTGGGATTATCCAGCTGATACAAAAGGCTATACACCTTCTTTTTTAGTAGAATACTTTAATAAGCACGAAGAATACAGATTGGCCTATGCATTGATGCCCACGCTTCCTAATGGATCGATTATGGATTGGGCTATTTCAAAGAGTGGGGGCTTTAGTGCAGAATATGTAAATAAATACCTACTAAATAGGCAACCTGGAGCAATTCGACTATTGGCCTTTTTAAATCGTGCTTTTATGGGTAACTATGAAATGGCCTTAGTAAATTCTATTGAATCAACGAGATCCTATAAAAATCAAAAATTTGGTTTTGGTCTTAATATTGAACAACAATTCAATGAACAAGTAGGTGGCTTTTTTAAGACCAGTTGGAATGATGGAAAAAATGAAACCTGGGCCTTTACTGAAATTGATCAAAGTATAAGTTTAGGTTTAGAAATCAATGGACAAACCTGGGGGAATCAAGAAGACAAACTAGGTATAGCTTATGTTAAGTCTGGGTTAACAAAAGAACATCAAAAGTATTTATCAAATGGAGGACTTGGCTTTTCACTAGGTGATGGGAAATTAAATTACGACGACGAGAAAGTAGTTGAGTTGTATATTTTAAAAAACATTATAAAGAATAGATTATCAGGAACACTAGATTACCAGTCCATCCTCCATCCAGGCTTTAATGCCGATCGAAAAGGACCAGTGCAAATTTATTCCCTAAGACTTCATTTTAGTCTATAAGTATCTATTAAATAATACCCATTTTCGACTTAAATCAATTAATTTGCAGCCTTATTTAGCACCTTAATTAATATACCTATATGGAGGAACAAAAACTTAAAAAACAAGCCAATATTCGTAAAGTAGTCATCAGTGTACTTTTGTTGGTTGCGCTTTACTTTGGAGGCAAAAAAGTAGTTTTTTCAATAACACATGAAACCACTGACAATGCACAGATTGAAACATCAATTGTACCAATATTGACTAGAATTGGTGGCTATGTTAAAACCATTGCGATTAAAGATTACGATTCTGTGGGCCAAAATCAATTGGTCGCAGAAATTGATGATGCCGAATTGCAAATGCAATTGGAAGAGCAAAAAGCAGATTTACAACAATCTGCTGCAGAAGTATCTAATGCCAAAGCGCAATTAGACAATGCAATTTTATCTTTAAAGAATAACAAAGGGGTCATTGATTTAAGAAATATCAAACAAAAAAAATCTACCAACGATTTAACCCGCGATCAGAATTTATTTAAAGAGCAAGCCATTACAAGAAAGCAATTAGAAGAAACTGAATATCAATTATCTTCTGCCAATCAAGAGTTGAGCAATGCGCAAACTGAATTAGCTACCGCCAACAATAAGATTACGGTACTAAGAGAAAATGTCAATAGAGCATTAGCATTGATTGAGATGAAGAAAACTAAAATAAAAGAAACAGAATTAAAATTGTCTTATACCAAGATTCTCACACCAAGTGCTGGTAAAATTGGGAAGAAGAACATTAATATTGGACAGTTTGTTCAAGCAGGTACCCCTTTGTTTTCTATCGTAAATGATAGCAGTTACTGGATTGTAGCCAATTTTAAAGAAAGTCAATTGGAAAGTTTGCAAGAAGGTAAAAAAGTAAACATACGCTTAGACGCTTTTCCAGAACTTACTATCGAAGGCACCATATTAAGTTTAAGTGATGCAACTGGTGCAAAATTTTCTTTGTTGCCTCCAGACAATTCAAGTGGAAACTTTATCAAAGTGACCCAAAGAATTCCTGTTAAAATAGCCATCAACAATCAAGCTGCATTCAAGAATAAATTGAGAGCAGGAATGAGTGTATTTATCACCGTTGACAAATAGTTTGAATGGCAGCGCTTAAAGGTTTAGCAAGAACCATCATTGTAATTACCACTGTATCAGCTGCGATTATGGAGCTGATAGATACTTCTATTGTGAATGTTGCTTTAAATGACATTTCAGGAAGTTTAGGGGTAAGTATTGAAGATGTGAGTTGGGTGATTACTGCTTATGCGATTGCCAATGTCATCATCATTCCATTAACTGGATTTTTAGCAGAATATTTTGGTCGTAAAAATTATTACATCGTATCGATGATCATTTTTACTGCCGCCTCTTATTTATGTGGACAATCAGATAGTTTAATTGAATTAATTATTTGGCGCTTTGTCCAAGGTATTGGGGGTGGCGCATTACTATCTACCTCACAAGCCATTTTATTTGATGCTTTTGAACCAAAGGACCGACCCATGGCCGCAGGTTTATTTGGTATGGGTATTGTGCTTGGTCCCACTTTAGGGCCTACTCTAGGAGGTTGGATTATTGAGCACAATAGTTGGCCTTTAATATTTATGATCAATATTCCTATTGGTATAATTGCTACTTTTCTATCTTTTACTTTTATCAATAAAAAAGAAGGGGAGGGAAAAGGCAAGGATGCCATTAAGATTGACTATACTGGTATTATGCTCTTAATGGCAGGCATTGGATGTCTGCAATATGTGTTGGAAAGAGGAGAGTCGGAAGAATGGTTCAATAGCGAAACCATTCGTTATTGTTCTGGAATAGCTGTCCTTGGACTAGTCTCCTTTATATTGTATGAATTAAATATCAAACAACCTGCGGTGAATTTGCGGGTATTGAAAAATAGAAATTTAGCCTTCACTACCATTTTTACATTTGTAGCAGGCTTTGGTTTATTTACTTCGGTATTTGTTTATCCGGTTCTCGCACAAAGAATTATGGGTTATACTGCTTTTGAAACAGGTATATCCTTATTACCGCCTACACTGGCGGGGGTAATTATGATGCCCATTATTGGAAAATTAATGAGCAAAGGTGTATCCCCAATACCCTTTGTGATTGTAGGATTTAGCTTGTTTGCGGTCTATGCTTTTTATAGCGCTGCTATGCCACTTGATGCTGGTAAATGGGATTTCTTTTGGCCTTTATTAATTCGAGCCTTTGGTATTTCATTGAGTCAACTCCCTTTAATTAATCAAGCGGTAGTGGGCTTGGCCCCAAAGGATTATGCTGCCGGTATTTCTTTAAACAATATGATTCGTCAATTGGGTGGTGCCTTTGGTATTGCCATGGCCAATAACTATGTGGCTAAACAATATTTTCAACACCGGACTAATTTAATTGCACATATGCCTGTTGATGGCGCACAGTGGCAGGAAAGGTTTACAGCAGTGACACAAGGCATTGCCTCTAAAACCGGAGATTTGCCGGGTGCAACACAAAGGGCTTACAAAATGATTGATATGTCAGTGGATAGACAAGCCTATTATTTATCTTATTTGGATACATTTAGGTTGGTAGGAATTTTCTTTATCGTGGTAATACCACTGGTATTTTTCCTTAGAACCAGTAAAAAAATGGATAAGGCTGCCGCTGAAGCTGCAGCAGAAGCACATTAAAACAGCGGATGGACAAACTTTAAAGTAAACGAGTTATGAAAAAAATAATCTTATTGTTAGGGGTAGTGATCATTTACCAACCTTCTTTTGCTCAAAATTTAATCAATGGGGAACTTAAAAATTTATTAAAACAATCCTTGATTTATTTTCCTAAAGTAAAAGAAGTACAAGAAACAGTTGAAATGGCCGAAGCTAAATTGGCATTGACCGAATTAAATAAATACCCAGATCTAACTATTGACGCAAGCTATGCCTATATGCAACCAAAAATTGAAGTTCCATTTGGCGATAAAACTTTTCAATTTGCGCCAGAGCACAATGTTTCAGGTGCTTTGAATGGTTCTTATACTTTGTTTGATTTTGGACGACTTGCTGCTAATATAAAAAAAGCAAAATTAGAATTACAAACTTCTAAACATCTTGCAAAACAATTAGAGCATAGTTTGTTTTTTCAAATAAGCCAATTGTATTACCAAATCATTTATGCAAAAAAAGCAATTGATATTCAAAATCAAGTGGTTGCCTTGTTGTCTGAAAATAAAACTGTTGTGGAAGCGCAATTGAAAAATGGCAATGCCATACAATTAGATTTGTTGACCATACAGTCAAAGATTGACAATGAAAACAATCGCAAAATAGATCTGGAGACCAACTTGAAAAAATTACTCAACCTGTTAAAATATGCAACAGGGGTAAATAACATACTAGAAGGAGAATTGACCATTGCATTTAAGAATTATACTTTTGACGAAGCATTGCAAATGGCGATACAAAACAATCCAAGCTTGGCCATTGCGAAGGACAAAGTGAATGTGTCCAAGGCAGAAGTAGCCATTGCAAAATTAAACGAGCAACCATTTATAGGTTTTAAAGCAAGTGTGGGTTCTAGAAATGGTTATCTACCTAAGATCAATGATCCTCGTTTTAATTACAATGCGGGTATAGGTTTTTCTATGCCCTTATTCAATGGAGGAAAGATCAAGCAACAAATTAAAATACAAGAAAGAGCCGTTGCATTGAATGAAACTGGCGTCGCTGCGCAATTGCATGATTTTGAAAAAGACATTCAAGCAGCATTAATTGATATCAATAGTAATGAGCATAGAATAAAAAATGCAGCTTCTCAAATTGAGCAAGCTGCATTGGCACAAAAATTAAGTGTAAGTAAATTGAAAAATGGTACTACTACACCGATTGAACTTACTTCCACCAATGCAGATTATCAAAGGGCTTTATTGAATCAATTACAATATCAATATCAACTTTGTAATGCGCAATTGGAATTGGTTAAGTTAATGGGTCTTAATTTGGTCGATTAAAAATCGGCGTAATCACGGGCACTCATTAATACAGTTTCATTTCTGCTCACAGATTTTAAATATTCTTGGGCTACAGATATTTTTTTCCAAACTGCATCTTCAACAAAGGCTTTCCAATGGGCATTTCGATCTTCCATATTGTTAAAGCTGGTCATGTAAATTAAGTTGGGCATCCTGCTACCTGCAATTACTTTAGAATAAAAGATAGCGTTAAAATTAAGTCGCTTAAAAAGAGCCACTTCTCCTCCTTCATTAAACATATGTACCTTTCTTAAATGTAAATCTTCAGTTGCACTTTCATAACTTCTATATTCATACACACGGTTATTTGATTTAGTTAAGCTTGACTTACTGGCATAATTAGGTTGAAATTTAAATGCCTTGGTTAATATCTTTTCAATTCTATTGTAAGGTAAACTACTGTCCGCCATTTCTAAATGAATGACTGGATCTTTGCCCATGGGGTCTAAATTTTCAATTTTTTGATCCAATACATTTACATCGTTGATGGATTTTAAAGGAATCCATACATATAAACGTTTATCAGTAGCAGTATCATTCTCTAAAGGAGCAAAGACACCTACTTTTGAAATATTGTTTTGATGTAAATAAGGCAGATAGGAATTTTTTAAATACATATCTATTTTGGCAATTTGAGCAGGGCTAGAACAGTGGTAAATTTGAATTAAATAAAAGTCGCGCATTGAATTTTTTGGAGTGTTGGCGAAACTTACAAATAAGACAAATGAACCAAACATACTGAATAGAAATTTTTTCATTGTAATAAAGGTTTGAATTTTGAATGTTATCAAATTTAGTGCTTAACTAGCTTAAAAAAATGCTAAGGAGGTATTTTTTGTTCAAATCTAACGGATAGATTATATTTAAACATAATTTATAAAACATGCAAAAATCAAAATCTGAGCTAATTCCTTTTGTATTAATTACTTGCTTGTTTTTTTTATGGGGCTTTGCACACAACCTGGATCCCATTTTAATCCCTCATTTAAAAAAATCATTTACACTTACCACTACCCAATCCACCTTGGTGGATTCTTCGGTTTTTGTGGCTTATTTTTTTATGGCTTTGCCTGCAGGCTACATCATGAAAAGATGGGGCTATAAAACAGGTATTATTGCTGGCTTATTGTTGTTTGCAATCGGTTCTTTTTTGTTTGTGCCTGCGGCCAATCATCAATCTTACAATTATTTTTTATTTGCCTTATTCATTATTGCTTGTGGCTTAACGATTTTAGAAACGGCGGCTAATCCCTATGCATCCTCATTAGGCGATCCTAGTACAGCAACTCAAAGACTAAACCTAGCACAATCCTTTAATGGATTGGCAGCGGCCTTGGCACCAGCCATTGGGGCAAGAATCATATTAACTAAGGGCTATACCAACGCTGAATTAAGTAGCATGACTGCTGTTGCACAAAAAGCTGCCTTGGCTGCTGAGGCTTATACAGTTAAAACACCCTATACCATTTTAGGTATTATTTTAATTGTGGTTGCTTTTTTATTTTACAGCATACAACTACCAGACATCAGAGAAAAAAATACCTCCAAACAAGATCAGTCTTTGTTGTTAACTTTTAGACATGCACATTTAAAATGGGCAGTCATCGCACAATTCTTTTATGTAGGGGCTCAGGTTTGTGTTCTTAGTTTATTTATTTTGTATGCCACACAGTCTGCAAAAATTTCAGAAGTACAAGCCGCTGATTATTTAAGTATTGGAGGCCTTGCATTTTTATTAGGCCGATTTTTAGGAACAGTATTAATGAAATATTTTAAGCCGGAAAATTTACTTGCAGCTTATGCCGTGATTTGTGTACTACTTTGTTTTGTGGCCATTTTTGGTCATGGCTTAATTACTATATATGCATTGATTGGCATTTGCTTTTTTATGTCCATCATGTTCCCTACTATTTTTTCTTTGGGCATCCAGCAGCTTGGTCCTGATACAGAAATGGCCAGCAGCTTAATTGTCATGTCCATAGTCGGTGGTGCAGTCTTGCCTCGAATATTTGGGTTGATTAGCGATGCCACAGGCAATATACAAATGGGCTACATTGTACCACTGATTGCTTTTACAGTAGTCGCTTATTTTGGATGGAAGGGGAGTAAAGTAAAAGCTAACTCCTATTAATGCTTGTATACCTTACCTTCTTTCATTACCCAATCTACATTTTGTAATGCGCTAATGTCCTTGGTTGGATCTTTTTTTAAGGCAATGATGTCCGCAAAACTACCTTCTTTGATTTCACCTATTTTTCCTTGCATGCCTAAAAGTTCGGCAGCAGTAGTAGTGGCAGTTTGAATGGCTTGCGCTGGGCTCAATCCCCATTCTACAAAGTAGGTAAAGTCTTTGGCTTCAGGTAAGTTCCAGTCATAACCACCAATATCAGTACCATAAGCTAATTTCACACCGATCTTAATGGCCTTTTTAAAAGTAGCTTGAATGGATTGTTGAAAATATAAATTGATTGGACTTCCTAGTTTGGCTCTTCCTTCAGCAACAAATTCATTCACAAATAAAGTAGGGCACCAGTAAATTCCTTTCTCTGCCATTACACGCATACATTCCTCATCCATCCCACTTCCATGTTCAATACTTGAAGCGCCTGCATTGATCGCTGCTAAAATACCATCTCTGGTCATCGCATGTGCAGCCATTTTTTTTCTACTGGTGATGGTTTCGTCACCAATGGCTTTTATTTCTTCAGTAGTAAAATTAGGGATAGATCTAAAGGATCCATCAGCTAAACGATAATAACCACGATCTGCATAAATTTTAATCCAATCAGCACCTTGTTCTATTTGTTGTCTTACTGCTCTTCTGGCTTCATCTGCACCAGTGATTTCAATGACACCTTTTGGAAGATGTAATTCCCAAGCGTAATCTCCTGCTTTAATTGGATAATGCCCAGTGGTATTCATGGCTAAGGTAGAAACCACCATTCTTGGACCGCTAATGACGCCTCTATTGATGGCTTTTTTTAGATCCACATCTGCAAATCCTGCGGCCTCCGTACCTAGATCACGAATGGTTGTAAATCCATTCATCAATGCTTTTTCGGCACTCTTGGTAGCTCTGATGGTTCTATAAGGGATAGATTCTTTCAATGCTTGTACATCATAATCTTCAGAAGTGATGTCGCCTTGTAAAAGCACATGGGTATGGCAATCAATCATACCGGGCATGACAAAATAATTACTTAAATCTATGATAGAATCTGCAGGCACTACACTCGCACTAATAGATAGGACTTGATTGCCTTTGATTAAAATATTTTGTTTTTCAGTGACCATGCCTGTTTTGCTGTCCAATAATTTACCACACTTAATTAGAATGGTTTTTTGAGCAGCTATATTCAAAGAAGCAAAAAAGGCTAAAGTAAAAATTAAATAACGCATAGGTTTTTTTTTAAAAATTTAAATCCCAATCAGCATATAATATGGGACTATAATAGTAGAACAATTTAATTAATAATTTGGTTTTTGTGTAACCATTCTTTCAATAAATTTGGCCAATATACCTCACTAGTCGGATTTTTCATCCCAAAACCATGGCCCCCTTTTTCATACAAATAAATTTCGGCAGCTACTTTATTTATTTGAAGCGTTTTGGCATAAATAGTTGAATTGAGCACAGGCACTGCGTCATCGTCTTTAGCGTGTACTAAAAAAGCAGGTGGTGAATAGGTATTGATCTGTTCTTCATTGCTAAAATAATGAATTGCCTCCTCAGTCATTACTGGTCCAATAAGATTGTTTCTAGAGCCACCATGACCAAAACTTTGAAAACTAATCACAGGATAAATAAGGATTTGAAAATCAGGCCTCAAAGAGATATTTTCTGGATTGCTAATTTTCACATCGTCATAATGCGTAGCTAAGCTTGCTGCCAAATGGCCTCCTGCAGAGAAGCCCATAACCCCAATTTTTTTTGCATCAATGCCCCAATTGGCTGCATTCAATCTGCACAAATACATGGCCTGTTGAACATCTTGTAAGGGCGCAATGGTTTTGTCTATTTGATTGTCTACATTCGGAATACGGTATTTTAAAACCAATGCATTGATGCCAATGCTGTTGAAAAATTCAGCTACATCAGAACCTTCATGTCCGGCAGCTAAAATAAAATAGCCACCGCCAGGACATACAATCACACAGGGCCTATTTTCATTGTCTTTGCCTGCTCTATAATATTGGTAAGTAGGGGAGGAAACTTTTTCAATGATCAATATTCCAGATTGCGAACTTGAGGCTTCTTTATTTTCATGTTTTTTTTCATTGGGCGTTACACTGTACAAGGGTTTGAATTGTCCCATAGTCGTATTCATTTTAAAAAAAAGCAGTATAAGAAAAAAATAAATCTGGTGGCTTCTTTTCATAAAATTTATTTTGAACCTTGAATTAATAAACTAAAAAACTGAATGCCTTTTTGAAAATCAGTCACTAGCATGCGTTCATCAATGCCATGATAGCCTTTGCCATTGGTAATAGGTGTAAAATTGATGACCCCATCACTTACTTCTCTATAATTTCTAGAATCAGAAGCGCCTAACATGACCATGGGCGCTACAATCACATCATCTACAACCGCATTGATGGCATTTTCCACTCTTTTAAAAGCCTTGCTGTTGATGTCTGTGGTAGGTGAAGGCATCGTGCTGTAATTATTGTAGTAGGTAATTTTAATATTGGTATCATTCACTGTTTTTTCTACAAAATTATACACGTCTTTCTGTGTTTCACCTGGTAAAATTCTACTGTTCACATAGGCGGTTGCATAAGTTGGAATCACATTGTCTCTAACACCACTGTTGATGATTGTAGGTACAATGGTGGTTCTTACCATGGCATTGGTGTTGGGTGCATCAGCCATTGAATTCATGACTTGTTTTTCAAAAAGCCATAAGTTAGACAGTGCCATTTTCTTCCCAAAATTTTCAGTGTAACTACTTACCCTTTCTAAATAAGCTCTAATGGGGGGTGTTAATTTGGCAGGCATTTGATTTTGTCTCAATTGATACAAACCTTTACTTAATAGATCAATAGCAGTACTTTTAGCAGGGATGGAAGAATGTCCACCCGCTATTTGTACCGTTAAAATTAAAGTAACATATCCTTTTTCTCCCACCCCCACAGAGGCGATGGGTCTTTTGACATCTTTCATGTCTTCTGTAGAAATTTCACCACCCTCATCCACTACAATGTCAAATCTTTTATTTTTAGATTTAAAATATTTCACCACTGCAGTAGCCCCTTTGCCGCTAGATTCTTCATCAGCGCCAAAGCAAAGTAAAATAGTTTGTTTGGGTTGAAATCCTTTGGCCAATTCAGCTTCAGCAGCTTCTAAAATTTCAATCATACTAGATTTATCATCGATCACGCCCCTGCCCCAGACATATCCTTCTTTCACTTCTCCTCCATAAGGAGCTGCATGCCAAAGTTTCACTGCAGAAGCTTCTACTGGCACCACATCGTAATGCGCCATTAAGACCATGGGTAAAATACTGGTATCGGTTCCTTTCCATTCATAGATGTAATTGAAACTATCTACTACCGTGCGTGGTAAATTTTTATGTACCAAGGGGTATGATTTCTCTAAAAATTTTCTGTAAGCAAAAAAGGTAGCTGTATCAAATTCATAAGCATCATTGGGTGTCTCCGTTTTAATTTGAATGGCCTCGCTCATATGGGCGATGGCTTCTTTTGTCAAAGGCGTTAATTCACTACTTTTTTGATGTGCACCCGGGGTATTGGAAAAAGTTTTAAATAAAACTATACCGGTAATAGCCAATAGGACTATTCCAATAAATACCGCAATCTTTTTCATAAAAACTATTTTAGTTAGAATCTGTAATATACGAAAAACTAAGCTATAAAATAAAAGCGCCCCTAGTGGATACTAGCGGCGCTTTTGGGTGTAAAGGGGCATTTATTTTATTAAAAACCCCTTCTTTTATTCATTTCAAAGCGAATTTTATTTAAAAATTCCCTTTCTATTTTTAAGGCTTCGTTTACTCTTTCATCAGATTTTAAAATTGGCTTTAAATCAATTTTGTATTTTTTTCTGGCCACTAAGAGGGCTTCTTGAAATAAAATCTCATCTTCGGATTTGGTTTTAGTGATCTCCTTGACTGCTTTATTGTATTCCTCATACACAGGCCAAAAGGATTCCGCTTCGCTAGGAGTCAAATCTAATTTTTCTGTAATAAATTGAATTTTAAATACCTCAATGCGTTCTTTGCGGTCTTTTCTGTCTTCACCTTGCATGCGAGGACCTCTTCTTTCAAACATTTCTTGGTCATCTCCTGGTGGTGGCGGTGGTGGCGGTCTTCGATTGGGACGGGGTTGCGAGAAGGCATTCAACAATAGCAAATTAAATAAGCCTAATAAAAAAATTTTTTTCATATAAAATTATTGAATGATTGCTTTTTGTATTTCTTTAAGTTCTTTTTCTTCTAATTTTTCAAGTGAAGCATTTTCTTTTTTTATGATGTAGTCGAAATCTAATTCTGCAATGGCTTCATTGTTGTTGACATAATTTTTCATTTCTTCTATCGAAATTTCTTGAATAGAAACGGTTTCTGTTTTTGCTTTATTGGCAGTACTAAATAAATAAGTACCGGCAATAATTAAAATAAAAGCGGCAGCTATAGCTATTTTACCATAGGGTTGCAAGAAAAACATTTTTAATAAAGACAGATTTACTTTCTTATTTTCCTCCATTTGAATCTGCGCCATCAATCGCTCAGGAAAAGATTCAAAATAATTAATGGGTGCATCTGTTTTGGTTGAATTAAATCTATTCAAATGGTCTTTTTCAATAATAGATTCAACCCATTGCTGGTCTTGCTTTAGTAAATCCTGCTCTGTCTGCATTTTCATTGTTTTAATTGGATGGTCTATAAGTGTTAAAGTTTAAAGCTTTTTTACAAATCGCTCAATTTTTTTTACTGCTTGATGAAAATTGGCCTTGGCGCCTCCAACAGTGGTACCCATCATGGAGGCTATTTTTTCATATTCGCAACTATCAAAATACCTTAACATGAACACAATTCTCTGTTTTTCAGGCAGTTGTTTAATGGCACTGTCTAGGGCAATCTGAATTTCGGTGGTTTTTGGTTCGTCGCTGCTGGCGGAGGCAGTTTCATAAATGAATAAGTCATCTTTGGACAGCCTGCCGCCTTGCTTTTTTTGTTTTTGGAGATAATTCAAGGTTTCATTGTAAGCAATACGGAATAGCCAGGTGGTGAACTCGCTTTCCATTTTAAAGCCATCTAATTTGTTCCAAACCTTAATCCAAACTAATTGAGCAATATCATCCGCATCTGCGTGTTCCAATACCATTCTTTTGATTTGATAATACACTTTTTGCTGATGCTTGCGCATGAGCTGGGTAAAAACCGCTTCTTTATCGATGGATTGCTGAAATTGAATAATAAGCTCTTGGTCGCTTGACATAGTTCGCTAATTTAGACAATACTTTTTGAACTAACCTAAGATTTTATTACACCTAAAAAATGCCATCTCTTTGAGGGGAGATGGCATTTAAACAAATAAGTTATTCTATTTTTTAGCTGCTTCTAATTTGTGAAAGCTGCTATAGGAAACTAACAATAGACCAAAAAACACAATCGCCATAATGGTATTGCCCATGGGGTCACCCACAGAAATATGCGCATTTATTGCAGTTAGGTACATGATGCCAAAGCCAACATAGGCCCATTCCTTGAATCTTGCAGGAACTGCAGGAACAATTAATAAGACCAAGCCTATCAATTGACCAATGCTTACTTCTAATCCAAGGTAATGAGGGATGCCCAAATGGGTGGCGCCGTCAATGGCCATTTTGGTATTCATAAAAATTGCTGTAGAGGCAAACAAGCAAATGATTGTGGTAGAAATCCAGTAAATAATTTTCGTTCTTTTCATAGTTATATTTTAGTCTTAGTGATTTACATACTTTCAAATTCTCCTCTGCTGGTGTTTTTTATAACTTTATCTGCTTCAAATATTTTTCCATTCATTGCAATAAAAACGCCAATAGGTAAAACCTGAACAAAGGCTAGGGCGCTTCCTAAATTAAACAGCCCATCAGAACTACCAAATTTATAGGGCACCATGGCCCCTGTTAGCACAATGGTTTTATTAGGACAATGTTTGGCTAAATAAGAGGCGGTATTGGTCATGGTATCAGTGCCATGGGTAATTAAAATTTTACTTGGCGTTGTTTCGTTGCAAGCGATTGCTATCAATTGTCTATCTGCCTCTATAAAGTCTAAACTGTCTTTTAGCATTAAGGTATGAATGGATAAATCCAACCTGCTTCTACCAAGGGTGAGCATTTCAAACAAATGTGTTTCATTAAAATACAAAGTTCCATTTAGTTCATTGTATTCTTTATCAAAAGTTCCCCCAGTAATAAATACTTTAATTTCAGCAGACATTATTTTATTTTTGACGAAAGTTATCTCCAATAAAAGAAAGTGCATCAATGATCCCTGTTCTCCAATAAGTCCAATTGTGGCTACCGTCCCTCATTCTAAATTCATGTGGTACTTTCTTATTGGTCAAAGCAATATGTAATTCTGAATTCCCTACCGTTAAAAAATCATCGTCTCCGCAATCAATCCAATATTTTACGGTAGATAATTCTGCTACTGTTTTTTTCTCAATAATACCCATTGGGCTATTGGCGAACCAAGCAGCAGTCAATCTGTCTTTCCCTTTTAAATTTTTACCCATGGCAGTTCCAAATAAGGAATTGTACATATTATCATTCGAGTTTATAATATCATTGTCTGTCCAAACAGCGGCACTTAAAGGAGCCGCCGCAGTAAATAAATTGGGATATTTTAAAGCATAGATCAAAGCGCCATATCCACCCATGGAAAGACCTGCAATGCCTCTGTATTTTCGCTCTGCTTTTACTTTGTAAGTTTTTTCAATATGAGGGATTAATTCTTTGATAAAAAAATCTTCATAGTTCATCGTCCCATCTGCTGAGTTAATGTAAAAGCTGGTAAAGCCATCCGGGGTAACAATAATCATGGGAGGCATTTTACCTGTGGCAATGCCTTCATCTGCCAAACGATTAATTTCTCCAAACTGAATCCAGCCATCATCTGCATCTCCATAGCCATGCAATAAATAAGTGACAGGATAGGCACGTTCACTCGTGTTGTAGTCGCTTGGCAAATAGATAGAATAATGCACTTCTTTATTTAGAATAGTGCTTTTAATGACTTGTTTTTCTTTCACGATACCTTGTGCAAATAGCCCGATGGCAAAAGAAAAAATAAATAAAATAAGTAGTTGAATTTTTTTCATAGAAACAATTTTTTATATCGAAATGATTTAATTAATAAGTATCATCGTTGATTTCAATCCAGTATCCATCTGGGTCTTGTAACCATATTTGATGGATGCCATCGGGGCGGGTAGTGATCGCATTTTTCTTTCCACTGACATCTTCAAAAGTCCAACTGGCTGCTCTTAATTTGGCGATGAATGCATTAAAATCAGGCTCGGTATAACAAGTGTGTTGATTTTTATAGTATTCTTTTTTTTGAGTGGAGCCTTGTATGACATGCAGTTGACTGTGCTCTCCAGTTTTAAACCAAAGATGTTGTCCATCGTGAAATGGTTCTGGAATAGGTTCAAGGCCAATAATTTTTGAATAAAAGTCCCCGGTTTTATTCATGTCAATCACAAAAACCGCAGTATGGTTAATGTGCACTTTTGTATTTTTTGGTTGTGCTTGTATGCTTAATGCAAAAAATAAACAAAACAGGGAGTAAATGGTTTTCATAGCGCAATTCGTTTTTTGTAATTCTAAGATACTAAAAACAAATTGTCAAGATTGAATTATTTTATGGATGCTTTGGAGGATGACCAAACATATCATGTTTGTCTAAATTGCGGTTGTCGCCAATGGCTTCTTTTTGAATTAAAGTACCCATCATTTTTGGATTGGAAGAAGTACTATTGGCTTTATAGGAAACAGGTCCAATTACGTTGAGTGCTTTACTCAATAGGGTTTCAGTAGGGTCTCCTAATAATTTAAAAGGCAATACATTGTCTGTCACCAATATATTTGGTAGAAATCCATTGACGGTTCCATAATCAGATTGATCAAGAGAATTGGCAATTTTAAAAGTAATAGGTTGAAGTCCATAGCTCCATCTATTTTTATCATCAGTGATGGTAAAGGAACCCACATTTTTTCCATAAGTATGGTCACCCACCAAGAAAACTTCCATAAATGGTTTTAAATTATTGATGATGAGTTCACTTGCCGATGCAGTACCGTTGGAAGTGAGGATAAACACTCTATTTATATTTCCAATATTATTGGCTTCGTTTTGAAAATTAGTCACGAATGCACTGGTGCCATTTTGTTTGGTTAAATATTCGGTATAGGTTGCATTGTAAACTTTTTTATTCATCACTTTGTTTACTCTGGCACCTAAATCTTTCACCATTAAATTGGTAAGAAGGTCTGCAGAGGTCACGTAGCCGCCTCCATTGTAACGCAAATCTACAATGAGTTCATTCACTCCTTTGGTTTTAAAACGACCAAAGATTGCTCTTAAGCTATCATCAAAACTTGTTAAAAATTGAACGTAAGCAAAATAACCTACTTTTTTTCCTGACCAATTGAATACAGTATCAGTAAGTATTGGATTGGTTTGTAATTCAACCTTGGTTAGCGTTAAAGTTTTACCACTGCTAGTAAAGGCATTGTTGGTATAAACACCAAAACCCAATTTCAAAGTTTCATTTTGTAAAACAGTAGTATAATTTTTAGCCGTCACCATTTGATCATCAACAGATAAAATAATATCTCCTCTTTTCATCCCTGCTTTTTCTGCAGGGCTTCCTTTTAAAACATAGGCAATGACCAAGGCCACATCGCCATCTGGTTTGGCATTGTCTACTAAAAACGCATTGATCTTCACGCCTAAAACTTTATTTACCCCATTGAGTTGATTGATTAGATTGCTTGAACTACTATCTATCCAAGAAAAACGATCTGTAGCTCCGTAATCATACAAGATGGAAGTATAATAGTTCATTGGATTCAAGTTCAGATTGGTTTTAGCCACAGTAGGCATATTGGTAGACCATAAGTAATAACTACTCATGGTTTGGTGAATCCAATTATTCACATCTGCATTAGTGACTGTATTTGTAGGATTGTTTACAGCTACATCTTTTTTAGTACAGGATCCCAATATCAATAAAAATAAAAATAAAAAAGGGCAGCTAATTTTTTTATAAGGCATATGCTTGATTTCTGACAATAAATTTACAACAAAGATGGGTTAATTTTTGTTAAAATAGTTTAAGGTTTTTAAAAACTTACCTAATTAAAGCTGCTTCGAAAAGCTTAATTTTACATTGATTATTAATCAATCACTCTAATAGAATTTCATGAAAAAATACTGGCTACTCCTATTAATTATATTACAACTGAATACTTTGTATAGCCAAATGGGCAAGAACTATGTCAAATCCATCAATGATTGGCATAGAAACAGAGAAAATATCCTAAAACAACCCAATGGTTGGTTAAATTTAGAAGGACTTTTTTGGTTAAAGAAAGGAGTGAATAGTTTTGGTAAAGCAGCAGGGATGAACAGCAAATATGCGAACAATGAATTTCCAGATTACCTAGGTGATTTTATCTATGAGGGGGATTCAGTGCAATGGGTGAATAAAAACAACAATAGTATTAAAATCAACAATAAAGAAGAAAAAGGGGTGCAAGCTATGACTGTATTTAAAGCGGATGGAATGGCTAAAACCATGGACTGGTCTCATTTTAGCTGGGTGGTCATTAAACGTGAGGATAAAGTAGGTATCCGATTTAGAAATTTACAAGCAGCCACTTTAAAACAATTTAAAGGCATTGATCGATTCTCTGTAGATTCTAACTGGAGATTTAAAGCTGCATTAGTGCAACCTGAACAAAATTTATTAATGATTACCAATGTGCTGGGTCAAACCACTGCTCAAAAATATGCAGGCCGATTGTTGTTTACGATTAAGAATAAGGAATATACTTTAGATGTAATTGATGAAGGCGGACCTAATTTGTTTATTGTATTTGGCGATGAAACAGCTGGTAAAACTACTTACGGAGCAGGACGTTTTATCGATATTCCAAAACCTGATGCTTTGGGCAATACCGAAATAGATTTTAATAAAGCGTACAATCCTCCCTGTGCTTTCACTGCCTTTGCCACTTGCCCTTTGCCTCCTCCACAAAACAGGTTAAAACTTAGCATCACGGCCGGAGAAAAAAATTATGGTCATCACTAAGTAGACCATTAACTTTGGCTGGAAATGAACCATTCACCTTATACATTGGATACCATTGCAGTTATTGGCTTAGGCTATGTAGGCCTGCCTTTGGCGGTTGCTTTTGGAAAAAAATACAAGGTCATTGGTTTTGATATTGATGCAAGTAGAATAGAAGCATTGAAAAATGGAGTAGATCTTACATTGCAAACTACTGACGAAGAAATTCAAGCAGCAAAACAATTAGAATTCAGTGATGAATTAAATGAAATAAAAAATTGCAGCATATTTATAATTACGGTACCTACACCAGTAGACACAATAAAACAACCTGATTTAAAACCTTTATTGAAAGCTTCAGACATGATTGGAAGTATTTTAAAAAAAGGAGATTTAGTTATTTATGAAAGCACCGTGTACCCTGGTTGTACTGAAGAAGACTGTGTACCTGTTCTAGAAAAAGCCAGTAAATTAAAATTCAACCAAGATTTTTATTGTGGATATTCTCCAGAAAGAATCAATCCAGGAGATAAGATCAATATACTAACAAAAATTATTAAAGTCACTTCTGGTTCTACACCTGCCATCGCCGATAAGGTAGACAATTTGTATGCCAGCATAATCACCGCAGGAACGCATAAAGCACCTAGTATAAAAGTAGCAGAAGCTGCTAAGTCAATTGAGAATGCACAACGCGATATCAATATTTCTTTTGTAAACGAACTCGCCTTGATTTTTGATCGAATGAATATTGATACGCAGGATGTATTAGCTGCTGCAGCTACTAAATGGAATTTTTTACCCTTTCAACCAGGCTTAGTAGGGGGGCATTGTATTGGGGTAGACCCTTATTACTTGGCACATAAAGCAAGTAGCCTAGGCTATCATCCACAAGTCATTTTATCAGGCAGGCATGTGAATGATCAAATGAGTGCCTTTGTGACGAATAAAATAGTTCAATTATTAACAGCCAATAAAATCAATAGCAGCGGAGCCAAGGTTTTATTATTGGGCGTTACTTTTAAAGAGAACTGCCCAGACATTAGAAATTCAAAAGCCTTTGAAATACATACCCAGCTGATGGCTGCTGGTATGGAGGTAGATGCCTTTGATCCTTATGCCAATGCAATAGAAGTAAAGCAAAAACATGGCATCGAATTAGTGACTACTTTAGGAAAATATGATGCGATTGTACTTTTAGTAGCCCACGATTTTTTCAAATCATTGGATTATACAAGTCTCAAGCGTTCGGATAAAACTATCATCTACGATACCAAGGCCTTCTTGGATAGAAGTATTGTAACAGCCAGATTATAATACTTACTGAGGATGATAAGTACGCGCTGCGTTTTTTAGCACTTCGTTTTTATCTAAGGTCATTTTCTTTACTTGCTGCGCTTGATACATGGCACGTTGGTCGGCATAATGTGCATCTCCCTTATTTGAACTTGCTCCAAAAGTATTCACTGATTCAATAAGTGGCAAACCTCCGTCTTTAGGAAAACGAACAAATTCAATATAAGCATCCCCGCTATTCATCTTGCGTTGTCCAGCACCATAAGGTTGCGTTTGCACTGCTGCAAGTACATCGGGCATACCGCCTTGTGGCCAGTTCTCCTCACCTCTTACAAGTCTTTGCATTTCACCTAAGCTTACATCTAGTCTGTTGTAATTTTTTATTAAAAAATCATAAATGTATTGATAGGTAGCAACTGCTTCTTGCATGGTTAATTTATCATTTTTTCTTCCCTCCATTAATTTAGGTATTTCATAATAAGCTAAATTATAAATAAGCGCCCCATTGCTTTCAGGATTGGTATTGTGGTCCCAATTCTTTAATGCTTTAATAAGTGGTGCAAGTGTTGGATATTTATTTTCATTAATTAAAAACATAGTATCTGCTGTAAAGCCATAAGGAAATAAAATAGTGGATGGTAATTGACGATCAAATTTGATTCGCTTTAAATCGGCGTAGGAAATTTTTTCTAATGGGTCTATTAAATCCTTGGCACGACGACTTCTGTTGTCGTGGTATAATTCATAGCCATCTTTAGGATCAAAGTTTTTAGGATCTAAATTTTCACTTTCTGCAGTCGCTAAAAAAGGAGAATGGTTCATATTCATTAAATACCCACTTTTAGGATTCGTATACTGAGGGAACTCGTTTAAAGGTTTAAACTTTGTCCAAAGTGTAGCCCTTGTATTGCCCGGTACTGTTGAATTCCAGTGGTAGCTGGTATCTGCATTACGATAAGGCATTTTACCACTAGAGATATAAAATATAGTATCACGTTTGTCGGCATACATAATATTAAACATAGCTAAATGGTTCTGTGCCACCGCCGTTTTAAATTCAGTAAAATTAGTAGCCTTATTCATTGCATACCATTGTTGTAAAGCGCCTGCATCCATCAGGGCAGGTAAACGCATTGAAAAATATTTTCCTTCAGGGGTAACAGCGGTTGGTCCGTAAATAGAAGTGTAAGCCATTTTAGAAATAGGAAATGGAATGCCCTTGATATTTATTTTTATTTTTCTTTTTTCAAGTGCAAGCCACTCACCATCTACTTTATATTGTCCTTTATGTGCTTTATCGGTTTCTAATTGGTAGATATCTATTTTATCTTGAAAGTTAACGGTATGTGCCCATGCTAAATTAGGGGTAGTACCATGAAAAATTAAGGGAGCTCCTGGGAACAAACCGCCTAAGATATTCCAGCCTTCTTCACTTTGTAAATGTGCTTCATAAAAGGCAGTGGCGCCTTCAATGGGTTGATGGGCGTTAATCACCAACATATTTTCGCCCGTTGTAGATTTACTTGAATGCACTGCAATCGTATTAGAGCCTTCGCCTGTCATACCTGCTAAATGTGCAATAGAGCCATTGAGTATTTTAGGTAAGGATCTATCCACTCCACAAAAAACGGCTACTGAAAAAACAGTAGTAGCTAAATAGTCTTCAATACTAATTGGAAATACATGTTTATTTAAAACCTTATCAGGATGTGCTTTGGCAAAAGCTTCTAAGCCTGCTAAATAACCTTTCACCAGTAAAATAAATTTAGGATCTAGGCTATTCATTTGTTGTAGCACAATAGATTTTGTATTTAATAAACCAAATACATAATCAACAGGAGCTCCTTTTGCACCTAAATAAGTAGCTAGTTTTCCTTTACCCGTTAAAATAAGGGTTTGAATGGTGGTAAAATCGTCTTCGGCATGGGCCCAGGCCAAGCCATAGGCTACTTCTGGGTCGGTAGGAGCAAAAATATGCGGCACTCCATAAGTATCTCTAGCAATAGTAATTTTATCAGTACGAATAAGGGGCTCATTACTTGACTGAGCAATAGCAAATTGTTGTAATAAAATACAAAGTGAGATTAAGAAAATACGCATGAAGAGTTTTTTTAGGCTTAATTATAATTTCAACAGTGTAATTTATAGAAACTATCTAAATTTGTAGGAGTTAATAATTTAAATTGACAACAATGATTGAGTCTAAAAGGTTTGGTTCTAAGAAAGCATTAATTGATATAGATGAAACGATCTGCTTTTATACAGATAAAAGAGTATATGAGTTAGCCGAGCCTAATTTTGAAAATGTGGCAAAGATTAATAAACTATATGATGAGGGCTGGCACATTACTTATTGGACAGGCAGAGGAGAGAGCTCGAAGCGTGATTTAAGAGGCCTTACTATAGAACAGTTAACTCAATGGGGTTGTAAGTTTCATGACTTAATTACAGGTTACGACCCCAACGGAGGCCCTACAAAACCCAACTTTGATTTAGTGATAGACGATAAGGCTAAGCGGATAGAGGAGCTTTAATAGCTTGTTTATTTTTTTTAGCAAAGGGCAGGTATGAAATCCAGAAATGAACTAAGGCCACTAGTTCTAATACTAAAATATAATAAGGCCATTCTCCTATTACAAAAGGGTTACTTACTTCTGGCTTGGCAGATAGATACATATAATTAGCACCCACCGTAAAATTAATAATACCTACACCAATGGCTACTAATTGTGTGTAGCCCAGTACCCATAACCAAGATTTTGGACGGGGTACAAATTTCAAATGAACTATCATATAAGTAATGACTAAAAGCATGCCACCATGGTCTATAAAATAAGCATAAAAATTATAACCTTCCATACCTACGGTAAATTCAGGAGTTAATAAAGATTGTATACCGCCCGCTAAACCCCAATAGTAGAGGCATTCAGCCAACCATTGCTTATAGTTTATGAGCGTTGCTATGCATAAAAAATAACTTATACTACATAAATGAAAAGGCAGGCTTTGTTGGAAGTTCCAATAACCTGTTGCATAATTGTAATAATTTTCTACTATATAATTTAAACCAAAAAATAAGGCAATAAAATTAGCGTAGGTTTTGGGTTGAATTTTTTTAAAATGCAAAGGGGCGCTTACTACGATAGTAATAATGAGTATGACCATTATAATACATTCCCACCAAAAAAGAGAGAAAGTTTCAATAAAAGCAGCAGGATGAATTTTTCCCATATTTAACAATCATTACTATTAAGATACGAGAAAAATGGGATATAGAAACAATGAATCCTAGCCTTTGATTTTAGCAGTACCTTCTATCAAGCCTCTGCATTTGGGCGAACCGCAATTACAATTAAATGGCTCCATGGTTTCATCTAAGAAGCTTCCGTAATCTAGCGTAAGTTCTTCGCCTTTTTTAATGGCTCTGTTGATGTATAAGTTCAATCCTTTGTAAGTACAGTTGGCATCGCAGTGATGATTTTGCGGCGACCATTCTTCCGGTTGCAAATCCCATAAAATATAAACATCGGAACCAATGGGATAGGCATATCTTCTGAAGTTTAATTTTTCACGCTCGTCCCAGTTTTCATCTACATATTGTTTACTCACAATTCTTTGCGATTTTTCTTCGCCTTTAAACAACAAAGTATTTTTAGCTAAGTCTCTATTGGCATACATACCATAACCTGCAATAGCATTGCCTTTGATGGTAAATAGTTTTTCTTTTCTACGGTACCTTGCCATCCCCTCTATAATAATCCTTTCTAAGAACCCACGCTGACCTGCCCCATCGTGTAATAAAATATAATCGGCGGATCCTTCATAACCCGCTGCATAAAATACAGAACAAGTAAAATTTATTTCCAAAAAGAAAATCTCTCCTTTATTATTCATTCTAAAATCCATTCTTCCATAACCCACGCCATTAAATGACATAAATACCTGCTCAGCAATATTTTTTAATTTTGTAGCCAAGGCAGCATCCTTCACAGGGATATTGGCTGTTGGATGTAATTCAGAAGTTTTTAAAGCATAGGTTTTAAAACTAAAACCTTCTGGGAAGATATATTCTACAGGTACAAAACTGGTACAAGTTTTTCCATCTTCATTGCCGCAAACGAGCACCGTGAATTCACGTCCATCAATGTATTCTTCTACCAAGGCCGAACCAAATTCAGCTACTATACTATTAACTTTTACAATCAAATCTTCCGTATTATTTGCTTTAGATGCATCATCTACGCCTAGGCTATCTCCCGCTTTAGCGGGCTTGACAAATAAAGGAAATTTTAAACTGCCAGGCAATTGATCTAAATCATCCATAGATTCTATCAATACATGCGCAGGGGTGACCACGTCTTCACAAAAAGCCAAATACTTCATGATGGTTTTGGGTGGGTCATACAAATTGGCATTGGGCCCCGTATAAGGCAGGCCTAATAGGTCCATACTTATAATTACATCAATAGAAGGGACTTTCCATTCCAAATAACCCTCACATAAATTGATATAGATATCGTACTGCTTGTCCTTTAAATCTTTTAATTGCTGATAAGTACTTAGCTTATTAAGAAACACATGGTCTATATGCGCTTCCGGCATAATGGCCGATAGGTCACGCTTAGGATCGTAATATTGGTAATCTACTCCAGAAGTAGAATAGTCTGGTTGTAGTACACAAATTTTTAAATCTTTAAAACTTTCAGGACGGTTTAATATAGGAAGAGGGCGCATAATTTTATTTTTTTCTTCTAGCAAATGCGTCATTAATAATATGAATGACTAGCTCGGTGAAACTTTGATTGGCATAACGTAAAATAGCACCAATAGAAGTAAAGTTTTCATCTTCACTAATACCGCACTGCGCATTCACTTCTAAAACATAGGCCTCGCCAGTTTTGTTATCTATGCGCACATCTACTCTTGTATAACCCGTTCCATTACAAGCCACATAGGCATCCCAAGAAACTTTTTGTACTGCCATTTGAATGGCTTCGTCACCTAATTGGTATTGGTAAAAATTTTCATCTTCGGGCATAGGGCTTTCTTCTTCATAAATTTCCCATAGTCGATCAAAGGATAAAAATTTTTCTTTTTCAGGAAGGGAAGCGTGAAATACTCTTTCAATGGGCGGATAAATTTTTGCATATTCCGGATGGGTATGACTGCCTACAATCATCACGGTATATTCTGGTCCCTCAATGAAGGTTTCTGCTAGAATGCCATCTGAGGCTAGGTTCCAGCCTCTATAGCCTTCAAACATTTTAGCCAATTGTACTTTTAATTCTGCAGCATTTTCTACTACATTTTTTATACCTACGCCTAGGCTACCCCCAGATACAGCAGGCTTTACAATGACAGGACTACCTAAGTTTTCAATTACCTCCTGCGCATTTACTTCATTGGTTCTGATGGCTTCCCATTTTGGAGTAGGCACACCAGCTAAATCAAAAGCTTCCTTCATGGGAATTTTAGAAGTGGTGATCTCGTAAAAATAATCATTGGCACCTGTGTACACCAATTGTTTAGCATCTAATGCTTTTATGACCGAAACACCAGGTGCTCCATTGATTTCATCTCCATCACATAAATTTAAAACTACAGGAAAGTAAATTCCTTTTTCTCTTTCATGTGCAATTTCTTGTACAATGGCCTTATAAGTTTCCAAAGAAACCGGTTGCCATTTCCATGGCAAATCCAATTGTTCAAATACGCGCGTATATTCTTCGATACTTTGAGTAAAGTCGTAATAGTAAGCCAAATTGGGATCTGGATTGTCCAAGGCTGGGGCCAAGACCCACACTTTCAAATGTCCTACTGGAACAAAAGGGTAAAATAAGTTACGAATGGTTGTCAACGCAGTGCAAAGGGGTTAGTAT
>Ga0304728_1000460_pt1 | contig 34781 bp, 40 predicted proteins | sample C_130625_MF_Meta_FD_190476 | JGI IMG/M metagenome (GOLD analysis project Ga0304728, IMG submission 190476) | Freshwater microbial communities from Lake Croche, Canada to study carbon cycling - C_130625_MF_MetaG (v2) (version 2) | ecosystem: Environmental > Aquatic > Freshwater > Lake | place... | reverse complement strand
TACTGAAGTTAAGTGCTCCCCATAACCAAAGCCACTCCGTGGCTTTGTATCATGGGGAGCACTTAACTTCTCGTTCTAGCCAGCAGAGTGGAGTACTTAATTTAAGTACTCCACGGTATCTAAAAGATACAGTAAAAAACTGTAACCCTCGTTAACCCCCTAAAATTGAATATTCACCTCCTCAGCCACCCCTCTAACAATGGACTTCAGCCGCACTGACGTCGAGCGACTCTTTAATGGCATCGCTAATACTATTCGAACACTCTATAGGTCATACTGTCGATACGATGAGATTGACATTCAAATCTTTATCGACTCCTTGAAAGCAGTTGATAAGATGGAGCTGTACCTTAGAGGCGACTTCGAAACACTGCGAACTATCGAAGAAGAGGAAGCTCGCACTGTAAGAACTCGCTATGATACTCTGAACCTGATGGAGCAGGGCCTTCTTCCTTCATTGCCCCCTTCTCCTACGGGATCTGTTGATTTCAGTTTTAATAATGACGTATAATTAAGATGGCTGAGGGCCGAGAAACTCTCAGAAGAACCGCAGGACTACCTGCAAGATTCCGAGAAGAAAACGACCCAACTACCACTCGCAAGGCCAAAAAAATCAGTTTTTTACCAAGTCGTAAAAGCCTGAAGTCACAGAAAACAGCACGTTCAATTCCGCAGACTTCACAGCGCTCTACACAACGTACGCAGCGCAGAGGGTTTTTTCCTAAAACCCAAAAAAGTAGACGAGGATTAACTAGTATATTGAATTACATATACGGCGATGAGTTTATGGATATCCTCGCTAGCCATAAACTAAAACCCAGAGAAACTTTGGAGCACATTTTACCCGACGAGCAATGTAACGCAATTATTGGACCCATCGTATATGACACGAAAAAAGGCAAAAGCGCGCAAACCCCCGAGGCAACCAAATGTTGGTTATGCGGACTAACCCTAATAAAAGATGAGGGACTCAAGCCAGAGTGCGAGCACATTCTACCAATCGCCGAGGCCGCAATGTTTTTAGAGTTATATGAAAAGAAGGGAATCACAAAGTTAATGCGAGAGGAATATCACTGGAGTCATCGCATATGTAATAGAGAGAAGTTGGCGATGTTTCCACTGTCAGTCTACGATGATAAATTTGTTATAAATGATAGCCTCATAAAGGATGTTCTTAGAAAGATTTTTAATAGCCGCATGCCTCACGCGGATAATCTGAAAAAGAGAATACTTGAGAAGTATCGTAGCAAAGAGAATTTTATTAAAGTTCGCACCGATGCTATGAAACTAGTCTATAAACGTATAATAGATGCTATTACACACCAGGCTAAGGGCGCGCGTCTAACTCTTCTAGCTGCCGCTTCCAGACTACATAATGCTCGAGAGAACGGACCCTTGAAGTTACCTGCAACTGCTGCTGCTCTCCCTCTCATAGCGGCTTCTCGTGCCGCTGGTACGCTCTGGGACCCTGCAAAATACGAGTCTTTAATGGAAACTAATGAATCTGAAAGTGGAAAGGGCGCCTTAGCATTAACAGAAATTAAATCTAAAAGAAATCATCATACAAGCGCAAAACATCGAGACGCTTCCGAGTCTGATGAAGAAAACTCTGTTTAATCACAGCATCATAATTGGTCGTATCAAGGCGCTCTAAGAGGTCCTCGATACTATCAAAAAATAGAACGTTCTTGAATCCAGTGAAATCGCAGCGCGAAACGAATTCGCGAATTGTAGCGGGATTTTTGTGCTGATCTGGATATTGGGCGCTACCATCATCTGCAAAACAATACCAAGAGAGTTCGCTGTACTCCAACAATATCTTCTCTAAATACGCTGGACTCGGTACCCAAATTGGAACATTTGCAGCGGCCTGCTCGAAACAGCTCATTGTACTGATATTATAGGGAATGTGGATTACTGCTCTATAAGCTGTAAGAAGGTCATCGTCCAAATATGAGCCCTTGTCAATGCAGAGTTCAGAGGTTGATACAGCCCTACTACCCAGGGCTTCTGATATCTTTAAAAGGGTTGATGACTTTTCATCTGTTATATGGAACCGCGTGTCCCAAATTAAAAAGGTTCCTGGCTTATCTTCAATTCTAAATCTCAGAGCGGAAGTACAGAGACTGGGAATTACTGTACCTCCATATACCGTTTTAATATACTGATTAAAATACCACTTGTCCGCCTCGTTGTTATGAATTACACGGAGTTGTCTTGAATTCACGGCCGCCTCTATTTTTTCACAGAGCCCCTTAAATTCTGGAGTAGTTGTAATTTCATTTCCAAACCGCGTAGAATTCACGTGAATTAGAGGAAGACCCGCCTCCAAAAAATGTAGCGGGTATCTCATACAATGAGAGGTTACCACCACGTCATAGTTTCCCTTGATAAAATCTATAACTGGCTGAGAGGCGCCAATTGGACCCTTGAGAAGTGGAACAGAAGACGTATACTCTCCAAGAGTCGAAGGCCATTCGCCTCCCGTTGGACCCTTACCATCAGAGAGCCAAAAGAAATCGCCTTGAATTCCTAGAAACCATAGTTGTCTTCTGAGATCTGGAAGGACCCCGCAATGGTGACATATCATAAAGGCCTTCTTGGGGGGATTTACAGGAATCCATTTCCATAGAATCCAATCGGTACCTGGACCCTCTAGACTAGCATCATAGGATGCTACTTGAATCATCTTGCCGAATTCAGAATATGCTTGCATCCAGGGGAACAAAAGAGTCCCTCTAGAAAGAAGTGCTTGAAATGGTCCGGTGTGACTAAAGGCTCTATGTGCGTCGAAATCCATTGGAATCCATTGTGATTTAAAATAGGGATTTATTGGGGGTGCGTTTTTTTCGGAAAACCACACAGACCTTGGACGAGTTGCTGGTGAATCTTGAATCCACGGAAGTCCGTTTTGATATAGTAATCTGTAATCGATAGGGTCAATGATACCGAGTTCGTTTATACCAGATAAGTCATCAAAAAGACCCATTCTATCCTAACTATAAATGTGTGTTTAAAGTATCCATTTAAAACAGATATGGAGAGTCCACAAGAAAAGGATGAGACTCAGAGTGAAACATCCACTGAAATAGCTAATACGTGGAATACAGCGCAGGAAACACTCCTCAAAAGTATATCAGAGCGTTCGAATTGCATGCGTTGGCTTCACACTCAGTGCAACTACTATTTTGATTCCACCAATTTCTATTTGACTATTCCAAATATTATATTGTCGACATTAAATGGTGGATTTACTATGAGTCTTACCTCTGTTTTTCCAGACGCTGCCTCTCAGCACATTGCCACTATAATGATTGGAATAATAAGTATTTTTTCGGCTGTTCTCACCACCCTTAACCAGTACATAAAATCACAACAGATGATGGAGGCCCATCGCGCTGCTTCGATATCTTATGGCAAATTGAATCGTACTATTAATAACGAGTTGGCGTTACGTCGAGACCAGCGTATAAATGCGCTTGATTTTCTTAAATTGGTTCGGGCCGAGCAGGACCGCTTAGAAAACACTGCGCCTTCTATTCTTCCGCACGTGATTTTAATGTTTAATAAGCAATTTGCTGAGCGGGATATAGAAAAACCTGAAATCGCGGGGGACCTTGATTCAACAAACATAAATATGTCAACTCGAAACAAGATTGTACCATTATCTATAAAGGGGCAGAGAGTCGACTCTGATAAATCAACCTACACGGGACTTAGAGATCCATTAATAGATGCTGATGCAAGTTTATTCCCGCCGAAGTAAATTAATACCGTGGAGTACTTAAATTAAGTACTCCACTCTGCTGGCTAGAACGAGAAGTTAAGTGCTCCCCATAACCAAAGCCACGGAGTGGCTTTGGTTATGGGGAGTACTTAACTTCAGTACTAGACGGTACCGTGGAGTACTAGACGGTACCGTGGAGTACCGTCTAAAGTTCACCTTTTCTGCCTGCACCAATTAGTGAGATGGCATCGCGTAAATCAAAGATTAGCCCACAGCGCTACGCTCGAGAAGTAAGAGACACACAGGAGTGGCAACGTAAGGATGCAGCTAACATTACACGTCGCGCTACCCGCAAAAATGGAAAGATTCCTGCCAATGTGGTACTGACATTCGTATCTGAGAATCCCGAATATCTGCCGTCACATGAAAATTATGGGGGCTACCTGACTGAAGAGGAAATCGTGCGGGTGCGCTTGATACTCTGGGATACGAAGGCCCGGCGCGCGCGCTTCGTTGCTCTTACAAAGGCTCAGAATGTTACTAACATCTCTGAGGCTACCTTAGTTTCGCTGATGGCGGCCTCGGTACAAAAAAAGTATCGTGAACGGAGCTCACCACCGTTTTCGGCGGCGGATCTCTGTGGAACGACACTCAAGGGAAATGATGGTGCAATGTATTCTGCTGTTAAAAATGCGGCTGGTGTTTGTGCGTGGAAGCCTATGCTATAAGAATTTTATAGGTTCGCGCCTCTTAATCCAACTCTTTTTTATCCCCTGTAACAAATGTCATGCCCTTGTAATCTCCCAATGGAATTGTACCCCGAAGCTGCGGAATGGGGGCCTCTTTTATGGACGATTTTACACGGGCTCGCAGAGAAGACGGGCAAGCCAATTTCCCCAATCTACGCGGAAGATGAACGCCGAGCCTGGCTACAGTTTTTCAAGCTCACTGGTGATATCATCCCGTGCCACATCTGTAAGGAGCATTTCCAGATTTACCTGAGAGAGCATCCAGTGGATCCGCTTCGAAATCTCCCTCTAATCTCTCTCAACGATTGGGTTCGTACGTGGTTCTGGGAGGTCCATAATTGGGTAAATATGACTCTACAGAAACCGACCTTTCTAAAGGACCAACTCTCGGCCACATACGGCTCAGTAAATATTCGTACATACATAAAAAGATTAGAAGCCCCTCTAAAACGTGCAATTATGTTATCTGGGAACCAGTTTATTAAATTTACTGAATGGAAGGGGAAGCTTCTCATGATGCTATCTATGTTTGGTGTCTAACGTATTAAGACCAATCAATAATGATATACGAATCATCATTGACAGTACTTACAAGATGGAGGTCCTCATCTCGAATCTTTGAAATATCATATAGCTTTCCATTTGAACCACGTGAGACAAGCGTGTGCGAAACACCGCAGTCTGGAAAGAGTGCTTCAAGACGATTCAGAATGGCCGGCATATTTGCTCTGTAAAATGGCTCAACGCTTGGCACTAGATAATAGTATGATTTTTGCTGAGACGTCTTTGCAGTGTTAAGCGCATGAGAATAAATCGCAGAAACAATACCCCGAAGTTGAGATTCAGTTTCAACGATTCTCATTTGGTTCATCGCCTCACGAGACATAGGTGTGAGAGACATCTTTATGATATCGAGGTAGCGCCCAAGACCGTTCGAATTTCTTCAGCGAGCAAGGAAGGTCGTGGCCTCCATGCTTCTAAAATACGTCATCGTGGTGTTCGTCATAAACAAGAACTTGCCTACCTCACTTGAAAGTGAAGTAATAAGATTCTCGGACGTCTGAAGACACGAAAGTATCGCTATGAACTCCTTGTACGTCTCTAGACGTAGGCGTCCCTGCTGTCGCTCAAAGGTCTGAACGGAAAAGCCACTTACATTCATATTTGTCTGGGGAATCATAAAGACCTTCCAGTTCGCCGCAGCCTTAACTAGAAACTCCTGGAGCAGTAGTGACTGCTCGGCGACAACGAATACGTTTAGAGTGGGCTTTTTTACACGTGTATCGACCTCACGAATCGCGTCAATATAAGCAGAAACAACTGAGCTGACATCAGATGCTCTGAGGGGTCCTCTAGAAGCCATGTGAACTCCCACGTCAATAACATCTGGAATATTTGCACGAGTTCTAATGGCACTTATATCCTTTATCATAGATGGACTCCACTCAAGAATACTCGCTGCAGATGACTGGAGTTCGTCTTGTGGTAAAGAGTTTACATAGGGAATTACACGAGTTCCGTCGTGCGCGTTAAGAGTCGTAACATTTGGCATCATAGAATCTGTGAAAGTTGTGCCAGGGACTTCAACGAAGGTCTCCTTGATAAGGGCGTAAGAGGCACCGAGAGGATTTGTCATATCATATACAGCAAGAGGACGCTTCACAGATTGCGCATAAAGAGTTGTGTAAAAGTACTGATTGAATTCATCCGCGAATTCTGCAGAGCTCGTCTTAAACAGAAAGGGTCTTACGGTGTCCTCTGTCTTTTTCTTTGGGGGTACGCGAATCCAAGAAGTCATATAAGTGATTATTAGGCGTATTGGTTTAGACCAGGCCGAGAGTCGCGGTTTTATAAGTAGAATATTAAGAGGCTGTATAATAAATGAAATACTGTGTAATGGTAATCGCAATTGGTGATGTTTTCTACAAGGCAGATGCCAAGGAAGTACTCACACATTATTTCAAGAAGCACGAGATTCCCTATGTTTTTATTGAGGAAGGCCCCACTCACCTAAATCCAAAGGGAGTTCATCCAAGCTGGCTCAAAATGATATGCCACCGTATTTTAACGGGCTACGACGCAATTATATGCTGGGACCTTGACATGCTTCCTACGTCACCTGATACCATCGTAATAGATGATTTTGATATGAGTAAAATATGTTTAGCATATGATTCTGTAGCAAAACGCATGATAGCTGGCGAGAATCGTTTACCTTTTTGCCCTGATTTTAAATATAACGGCGGTCTAATATGCATACCGAAGGTTCATAGAAACTTTACCGAACATATATATGATACCTTTGCCCCTGGCACTCTGCCGTCATGGGAGCAGTATTATTTAAACAATATGATTGTCGATGTCGAAATGGATATTCATGAGCTTCCTAGCGACATTAATGTTTTATATTCATGCGAAGGGTTTGAAAGCGCTCGCCTTAAGCATTACACATTAGGTGATTTTGCAAAATATTATATACCATCTCATAAACATCGCTATTTTTCAGATGTGAGTGGATATCATATGCCTAAAGTTTATGATAATCGCATTGATATGATATTTGACCTAGTTCCTAAGGGCGCGGCAATATGTGAGATTGGTATTTTTAAGGGCGACCTTGCAAAACAACTCTTAAAACTCGAGCCTACGCGACTAGTTTTACTGGATTTATTCGAAGGTGAGTGCGGCTCTGGAGACCAAGATGGTAATAATTTCGAATATATTAATCTTAATGAATCCTATAAGAAATTACGTGAGTATTTCCCAGCTGAAGTCTCTATTGTAAAAGGTGACAGTTCAAGCTCTTTGTCACTTGAACCAGATGACTCTTTTGATATGATATATATTGATGGGGATCACAGTTACGAGGGATGTAAAAAGGATTTAATGGAGGCATATAAGAAGGTGAAGCATTGCGGCTGGATAATGGGACACGATTATGAAATGAATATGAATAAGGCTAAAAAGCCATATAAGTTCGGAGTTCGTAAGGCGGTGGATGAATTCTGCGCTGAATTCTCACAGAAGATTTTTGCCAAGGGTAACGACGGATGTGTTTCGTATGCTATAGAGATATCTAAAGCATAATCCAATAAAATAGATAATGTCAACAGTCTATATCGAACTCCATTCAGGGTTCGGTAATCAAATTTTCCAATATGCTCTCGCTGTCGCTCTCAAAACCGACTTCGGTTTCAAAACGTATTTACTGCCCTCTAGAGGAAATACACATTCCAATAAGAATTACCAGGAACTTTTCAGACTTGTGGCACATTCTGCAGAAGCTCACGGCGCCGTCGTCATAAGTAAGAAAACGGAAGCTTTCAAGTGGTGGGATGTAAAAACACTGGAGGCCTTCCCTGTGGTAAGACTCTCAGGATACCATCAAAATTATCAACTTTTCAGAACGGCGATTCCCCAGATTGGTCGAGAACTCTACGCGACCCTCCAGAGGATGTATGGTTCAACTACATGGAATCCTGAGAGTACTGGCTTCATTCACGTGCGTCGCGGCGACTACCTTCTGCCGCATATAAAAATGTTTAATCTTCAAATGGATTACTACAATGAGGCAATCGATTATATTCAATGTAGAAATCCCGGGATAAAGTTTGTGGTTTTTAGCGATGATATGGAATGGTGCAAGGCTCAGAGCTGGCCCACCATTTACCCAGTCGAGTTTTTCGATTCCGCCGACGAACTAAAAGTGTTCTGGAGCCTCTTGAATTGTAGGGCTGCGGCTATTATTGCGAATTCAAGCTTTAGTTACTGGGGCGCTATGCTAGGAGCACACACTGTAGGGTCCTCTGTTATTTATCCTGTTGCGTGGCATCTAGAAGAGTCAGTGGATCTCTTCCCAGAGAGCTGGCTTGGTCTAAAGGGAGAGCGCCTAAAGATTCCGTCTTAAATACTTTTAAGAGAGCCTCTGCCCCTCATGGAAGTAACTTTAACCCTACCAATTTCGTACAGTTTGCCCTCATTTTATGTCGACGCTGACCCAAAAGTTATTGCTCTTGCACTATCTCTTGGTGCAGAAGCATATAGTAGTCTAGAGGGTCGCGCGGTGGCCCTGGCGAGATCCGAGACGCATGCTGCGGCAGTGGCCGCAGCCACTGCGGATTTCAAACAACATATCGAGGATATACAGGCAGACTACAAGCAGCAACTGAAGCGGCTGGCCCAAGAAAAGGCCAGGGCGGAGGAGGCCGCCGCAGCTACTCAGAGCAGTCTAGCAGTACTTGAATCGCAGCAGTCTGTCTCACGCTCGCAGATTCAGAAGGAGACGAAGGAATCCTATTCGGAGCTTTTGAAGGCGAAAGAGGAGCAGATTACGACTCTCCAAAAGACTCTAGAGCAGCAGATTGAGGGCATGAGCGGAAAGGTTGAGATGTTACAGAATTCAATCACACGGACCTTCTCATCCTCAAAAGAAAAGGGTACATATGGTGAAAACTTCGTCGAGGGAATGCTAAAGAAGGCATTCGATTGTGAGATTCAGGTGGTAAGTAAGGATTCTCAGAGTGCCGATATTCGTATGATTCGTTCCGAGGATACCCAGTACTTCTGGGAAATCAAGAATTACGGGCGTGCTATTACAACAGAGGAGGTCGAGAAGTTCCGTCGCGATATGCGTCTACACCCAGAGGTCTGTGCCGGTTTCTTCGTGAGTCTGAAAACGGGTATTACGGGCCACAACCGCGGTGGTGATATTGATATCGAGCTGATGGAGGACGGCCGGTTTATTGTCTATATCAGTAATCTGATGATGCGAGAGGACATTGTCTTCTATCTACAGACATTGCGACCCCTTCTACAGGTCGTGGAGAGCGCTGCGAAGCCTGTGAAAACCGACTCGGATGTCGTACGGGCCCTAGAGATGCGGAGTGCAGTTATCACGAACCTGCTGCGTAGCCATGCAGTTTCTATCGCCAAGCACAAGAATTCTCTAGTTTCGCATCGTAAGCGGACGGACCAAATGTTCGCGGAATTCCAAGCCTATCTCATGGAATCCGATACACAGCTACAGAACGTTCTGCGGATTGCTATTGGCACTGAGGAGGAATCAGAGGAGATTCAGCGAGATGCCGATACGTATTTACCAGCCATTGTATTTTGCAAGGAGCGCCTTTCCGACCTAGAGGGGCGTACGAAGTCATTCGCAGGGTGGCTTATGGGGGTCACGGAGGTACGCGAAGGGGGGAACATTAAGATTAAGGACCTTGTTGATAAGGCGAAGGAAAAGGGGTTTTCGGAGAAGTTTGTACGTGAATCACGGGATTTGTTCCAGCCAACGGCTTGGGCGCTGCGCTCGCAGATTATTGAGGGACTCGTGTGGAAAATATTGGTCTAAATTAAGAATGGGCCAGACTCGCAAAAAACACAAGGGTGGTGACCCACATAAATGTATTTTTATACATCTTGGCTATAATGGCTCTGGCCTAGGAAATCAGCTCTTTGTTTACGCGGCAGGGGTTATAGCGAAACTAAAAACAGGTCACAAACTCTGTATGCACTGGTCGAATGAAAATCCACACTCTTCAATAGATTATAGGCCCCTTTTATTACAGGGTGAGTCAGTTGATTCAAAGGATCCTCGTATTCAGTTCTCAATGCCCTTGCATTACGGACTAAATCAGTATAATTCATGGTCTGACAAAGATATACCAGATATTTCTACAGATTATTACATGCACGGCTCATTGTATCATACATATGAGCCTATTAAAAAGGCCCTCCCAATAATTCGAAAGGATTTTAAGAAAGTATTTGTAGAGAAGTTTCCAAACTTTAAGATTAGCCCTGAATCAGCCTTCGTTCATGTTCGCAGAGGAGATTATTTACGTGTATTTCCTAAAAGTTTACACCCTATAAAATACTATAAAAAAGGTATTGAAATGCTAAAGAATAGCGGTATTAAAGACATATATATAGTATCAGATGATTTGAAATGGTGTAAGAGGTATTTCAAGGATCTAATACCATTTGAAGGTGATGAACTACAAACACTGTATTTGATGAGTATGTGTAAGGCTGGGGCGGTCCTGTCACCTTCTACTTTTAGTGCGTGGGGTACCATGCTAGGTCCTGATGAAAATAAGAGGTCAACTATTATTTATCCAAAGGAGTGGCTCGGTAGAGTAGATAATCCTCATGGATGGCCTGAGCGCTGGACCGCAATCTAAAGGGTCACTGCTCTATATATTTAATGACAGCACGACTCCTCGACGGCACCGGTTCAGTAGAGCTCCTCGGTACCTTCGGCGATGATCTCACGGTTGTTAACGCGGCGCGTGTTTCATTTGCCAAGGAATCGACTGTTATGGATGAAAAGGACGGAAAACTTATTAATTATTTGGCGAAACACAATCATATTACGCCCTTTTTTCACCCACAGGTTCGGCTTCGCCTAAAGATGCCGATTTATGTGGCGCGTGAGTGGTTTCGGCACACGGTAGGCTTCGCACGTAACGAGGTGTCTCGTCGTTATGTCGACACCGTACCTGAGTACTACATGCCTGGCTTCGGTGACTTGAGAGAGCGTGACACTAATAAAAAGCAGGGGTCGAAGTCAACTGCTATTGCTGACGAGAGCATCTGGCGCGAGATGATCCAAAAGAGTTGTGATGAGACTGTAAGATTGTATAATGACCTCCTAGAGAATGACGTGGCTCCAGAGGTTGCCCGTGGCATTCTTCCACAGTCGATGTATACGGAGTTTATCGAGACGGGTTCACTGTATGCGTATGCGCGGCTTTGCCGACTTCGTCTGGATCCCCAGGCTCAGGCCGAAATTCGGCAATATGCTGAGGCTGTAAGCATGATGCTATTAGAGAAGTTTCCTGTTTCTTGGGCGGCTTTGCAGGCTTGACAAAAATAAAATTGATGTGGGAATCCTTGTTAAAGGATGATAAAAAGATGGTAAATACTATCGTGGCTATGAAGGCTCGCCCTGAGAAGGACATTGGCGGTCAGGGTATTATCGACTGGTACACGAATAATGGATATCTTGGCGAATTCCTAGAGGCGTATGCAGCTGGTGGATGTGGTGAAATGACCTACAACAAGGTGACAGGACTTTATGAGATTTACTTTAACCATTCAGAGGCTTGGCCGAAGACGCTAGAGAAACAGGCCATTGAACTGGATGTTTACTTGGCAAATCCTGATGACGATGGGAACTATCCTATTGATGGGTATGTGGTCGAGTCTGAGATTATTTCGATTAATGGGGAGGATGTTACGAAGCTTCTGTGGCGCTAAGCATCTACATCAGAATCACCATACGCCGTTTCAATCTTATCCGCCTTGCGATTATAGCGCCCAAGATAGTTATACTTCATATCGTACACCTTATCTTTTACGCTACTCAAATAGACTGTCCTACCGTCTATTTCAGTGGCCTTAACTTTCACAGTGACAACCTCGACCGGCTCACCTTTTTCTAGTACGGCAATAGGCTCTGGCCCCTTCTTTACAGCCTTTTTTACTGGCTTTGTTACTGAACTCGCAGCGGCGTCGCGCGCGGCGACCTTCTTAGGCATTTCTATTTTTAGCATCTCAACACCCGTATAAGCCTCCTCCGCAATACGCTCTGATTCCGGCGATATACTCCAGCCAGACCCTATTTTTTCCAGATAAAACGGACCCTTATATATCCGGCTCCATTTTGGAATAGCTTCTCCTATCATCCCATGAACCTGCTCCGACTGATTCTGCATAGACCCCTTCCACTTCTCTAAAAGGGCTGGAATACGCTCAACGCGTTCTAGACAGGAATCACAGAGTTTTCCCGTGGTATTATTCTTGCATCGCATCGGCAAGAAGAATCCGAACTTTGGTTTGTTTTCGAACTTTAGTTGAGGTATGTTTTTTCTTTCAGCCGTGTAACGCCCAAGGCATTGCATTTCGTTAATTCATTCGAGAAGTCCTAGCTCAATTTTTATTTGTTTAGTATAAATATAATGGCTAACATCGCTCACAACATTAAGGAGCGCGCGGTAAGAAACTACATCACGGCTGGCTCATTTAACGGTCAGTTCTACAACTACACGACATCATTCAACACGACCACGCTAACGACGACGGGCGCTCTATCCGCCGTTACTGGTGCCACGGCGGCCAACTGCCCTCAGGGACGTATTCTCCGTGAGAACGGAAAGAAGCTATTCCCAGGTGGCGCATACCCTGGCATTTCCACGATGATGGTGGGTGTATATGATTCTCTATCACTGCTATCTGGCTTTATCGACCCTAATTCATCCGTCTTTGCTATGTACAATACGGATAAGCCCGTTGATGTAATTGATGGTCTTGACCTAAGTGGTAACGTGGTCCACAAGGGGCAGCCTGTCTTCACGCTCGGTGATGTGATTGCTGGGCGCCAGATCCGCTCGACGGGTGGTGGTGCCCTAGCCACAAGTGGCACTGTTAATATAAACGCGAATCTAGGCCAGGTCTTTACTTGCGCTCAAACGGGTGCCCTAACTTTAACAGGTAACGCAGGCTCTGCTGGATCTATAGTATATCTAATTATCGCGGCTGCTACGGGAGCTACAGTAACACTTTCAACAGGTATCAAAGGCCCTGCTATTACTACTACGATAAGTGGTAAGACTACAACAATTACGTTTGTTTCAGATGGAACAAGTCTAAATGTTTCTGCAGTGGCGGTACAAGCGTAATCACCGAGCAACCGTAAAAAAATTGACACCCTGGCTCTTATATTTTATAAATATAAGAGCCAAAGATGAATCTTCAGATTAATATTGCCGATGGAAGTGCCTCCGTTATTCTGGCTATTCTTGTTGTCCAACTAAGCATTTACCTTCATATCAGCATCCAGCAGAATCATCCACTCTCAATTCCTATTCTTGTACTTATTATTAGCCTTAGTGTATTATTTGGCGCTCTTCAGGTAGTTATTAATACATGCACGACATGTGATAAGTGCCTATTGGGGCATACTACCGCAGAGGAGGCCGAGGAGGAGGAGGAAGAGGTCGAGGAGGAGGAGGTCGAGGAGGAGGCCGAGGAGGAAGAAGAGGAGGAGGTCGAGGAAGAGGAAGAGGAGGCCAAGGCCAAGGAAGAGCCACTTACAGACAAGTCGCTACAACAGCTTCGCGAGTTTGCCGCGAAGATTCAAGAACTGAATCTTAAGAATGTCTGCAGCTACAATGCTACTAATACTATTCTAAATCCTGAGGAAATCTTCGAGCCCCACCACCTACGTGCAAGTATTCCCGAAGTTCTCAATCCTATTCTTGAGGGACAGGCGCCTGAGTTCCCAGAGCCAGAAGTTCTCGAGTCAGCTCTTGTTGCCGACCTAGTACAATCTGAAACACCCATTTAATAAAGACTCAAAGTCCTAGCCGACGGATCAGAGGTATTCGACCACTTTGGCATCCAAAAGTACGGAACAGTCGCCCGCGAATCCCCATATAATTCCGAAAAAATACTACGATAATAAAACATCTCAGGAGTCCGCGGAATATTCTCAACATAATGTATTTTTTCCCAGTTCGACGGTACAATCGCGGTGGCCTTCTCCTGCGCGATTTCATACCACGAGTTCTCACCTGAAACGCCATCACTAAATGCCTCCTTTCTACGCCAGAGGACCTGTGGTGGCAGCGTTACGCCGTCATCAAATGCCTTGCGTAAGAGCCATTTTTCAACTCGGACTCCTCTAACAGGACGACGGTACTCTAGAGGTATTGACATAACCGTCTGGACGAACCCCTTATCCAAAAAGGGTGTTCTCGGCTCAAGTCCGTGAGAGGAAATCGAGCGGTCGCTTCTGAGAACATCAAATGTGTGAATATCATCAAGAAGGCGTACAACCTCTTTTTCATAGTCTGCAGCGCTAGGCGCATTATTCAAATATAGATATGACCCGAATACTTCATCGGCCCCGTCGCCATTAAATAGGACCTTGCAATCAGACCTTTTGGCAACCTGTTGGGCCACGAGCCAGTTCCCCACAGAAGCCCGCACAGTCGTCGTATCGTATGACTCTATATCGCGAATCACGTCGGGAACTGCTGAAAAAAACTCGTCCTCCGTCATGATAATCTCCGTGTGGTCCGAGCCAATCCAATCAGCCACGTATTTTGCATGAATAAGGTCAGAACTCCCAGCCATTCCAATGCTAAAAGTCTTAAGAGGCGGCGCGCCAGCTAGACGTAACTCAATTGAAACGAGCGATGCGATGAGACTACTGTCGAGACCGCCACTCAAAAGGGCGGCACAAGGACGCTCAGTCATCATGCGCTTTTTCACAGCATCCTCGAGGGCGTATCTAACGGCGGAGGCCGCCGCATCAACTTGAGAAAAAACTGGAATCTTCGCTAAAGAGAGCGAATGATATTTGACAGTGGATTTGAGAGCCCGCGTAGATAAGTCGTATACCTCAACTCTTCCCGGTTCAAAGTGAGTTGCGATTACGGTATCATTAAGAATAGTTTTGAGTTCACTGCCAAAATAGAGCTGCTCCCATATATTTTGTGTGTTCTCATCTCTAAACATCTTGACGCCCTTGTAAAGAGGGCGAACACCGTACGGATCACGGGCCACAATAATCTCGTCGAGCTCCTCATCAACAATAATACATGAAAAGACACCATCAAAAAGGCGGAACATTTCTGGGAGTCTGTCTTTGAAAAGCTTATACATGGCCCCAACGACCTCACAGTCTGAACCTGTCGTACAGCCCAGCTCATAAGTCTCATTAAGAGCCTTCCAGTTGTAGATTTCGCCATTTACAACCCAGGTCACTTTTTCGCGCTGCATCGGCTGCATTCCAGAATCAGTTAGACCGTTAATAGCGAGACGCGTAAATGCGATGATTCCGACATTTGATATTTCAGTATAAGCCCCGCCCTCTGGTCCTCTAGGCACTAGTGTTTTCATTGCATTCATACAAGACTGCTTAGTGGAATTCTTCCCAAAAGTGGCCCAAATTCCACACATATCTATTTTTAGACTTGAGGCTTCTATAGGCCTTTATTAGATACAACTAGATGGACGCCAGCGATAAACTCAGACGCGACATGAGTAAAACAATTTACAACAATTACGTTACTCTTAAGCTTTCAAAGCAGCGTACGTGTAATTACAGTACATGTGGCAGCACTCTGGAACTCGCTGGATGCGTTAAAAATTTCACAGACTTCGAGCAACGATATGAAGTGGCCCTTGGCCGCCAGAATACGGCGACATGTGCTACGGGGGCGTCGACTTTCTGTTTTTAAGTATTCATACCCTGGAAAGATTCCATAAGTTCATCCACCTCAATATTTTGTAACATTTTGTTAAACCTTTCACGAAGGTAAAAGATAATCCTACGAACCTGATAAAGCATCTTCCCATATTCCATAATCGCCTCTTCGGTGTGAACTGGTTGCTGCAAATCTTGATCCAGTACCTCTACAATCTCCGCCTCCTCTTCCTCATATTGTTCCAGTACTCGATGAACTTCATTGTCTTTATAAGAATACGCAAACTCTTTTGCCATTTTATCGATTTCTTCCTTATTAGGACATAATGATTCAAGATGGTCGTCCATTTTCGGTGAATTACTTATTAAGTATTTTAAATTCAATTTTTAATTACATACCTGTAAATGTAAATGTGAATACCCTTTTCAATATAAAGATATGTTTTGTTTGTTTCTGTGTTCTCAGGAACGTTAATATCGGCAAGAACACTTTCAATATCTTCGAGCCTACCCATCTGCTTTATCCAATCACATAGATATTCACCGTGCTTCTCCTTTACAGCTTTCACAGCGGCCGCATAGCTCGTGTAAGCTGTAGGATAAGCCTCACCATTCTCGGTAATAATATAGAGCGACTGCATGATGATTTTGGTACCGTCTAGTACTGGTTCAATTTTAGGGCTAAACAATACCAACTGTCTAAAAAGAGAATGCTTAAGACAAAGGAAGACCGTCTCAAGGAGGGTCTCACAATGCTAAAGAAGCTCCGCGATGTTGGCATTGACAAGGAAGACGCCGGCTCTCAGGGAATCCAAAAGGCTGTTTCAGAATGGGTGAAGACCGGCGAAGAAATCAAGGCCGTTATTCCATTTGCCCGCTATGATAGAGACGCCCACATCCATCTTCCAAAGTACGTGGGCGCCACGGCCAATATTGTTCTGAAAGTGATTGATGCAGAGGCCTATAAGGTCTAAGCAATCACCTCTCCCCTATAAGAAGAATGGCGTCAGAGCGCGCAGGACTCCTCTCAGAAGGTGCTCTTTATGAGACCCTTGCGAGAGGAAATAAAGACCTATACTTCATAGGCTCCGGATTTACAGATACGGTGAATCCCTTTGAAACAAGATACGAGCGTGGACCAGGTTTTGTTAATGAACTCCGCCGCACAGTCCCTCTAAATGCAGTGGAGTTCGGTCGCTCTTGTGAGTTCGAGTTTGATATTGCAGGCGATGTTTTCCTCGAAACCACCGTTTTAATTGACCTTCCGACCTGGCTACCACCTGTCGAGGCCGCCTTCAACCAGGAATCAGGCTATTCCATTTTGGCAGGCGGCACCGGCTACGGCTACACTCGTGGAATCGCCTATTTTCTCTTTTCCAATATACAAATTTACCAGGACAAAATCCTCTTACAGGAGTTCAGTGGGGATACTTTATGGGCTTCAAGGCTCTCCCGCGGTACCCTGAATTCTTCATACCTGGACGAGGTCCTCACAGGAATGACGGATGTTTCTGGCGATCCCGTGTCCCTTTCTCGCCAAGCAACTCCTGGTCGTCTTCGCCTCACTCTTCCATTTATCGGCGGGCGGCACGGTATTCCCTCGGTAGGAATAAAACAGCAGGCCTTTCGCCTCAAACTCACTCTGAGACCCCTAGAGGAAATCGTGGAATGTACCGACGACAGTATTGTATTCCCCGCCCCCTGGAAACTGCCCTCCTTTACGGTATCTAGACCCGATGGCTCAACCTATAGCGTCGCCCCAATCCCTAGAGAACGTATTCGAGCCCCGCAGATTTTCTTAGAGACCCGTCACCTCTATATGGATCCGGATTCGCGAAAGGGTCTCGCTGCTGCCGCTCATGAAATTCCATATTCTATTTTTTATGAGAATCAGTTGACGTTTGGGGGCCTCGACTATGCATCAGCGAATCAGGCAATCGCAAGCTTTCCAGGATTCGTCCGTGACCTTGACGCAAAGCATCCTGCCAGCCGCATCTTCTGGTTTTTCAGGACACGCGATGACCTCCAGCGTGGACGGCGATGGGCCACATCAGCCTATAATAATCCATATTATCAAAATGTGACCTTTCTTATTGCTGCACGTGATAGGGAGACATCGGCCACTCCAGCCATCTGGAATACTCTTGTACCCTTCGCCAAGGAAGACCGCGACCCTGGATTCGCAATTGGAGAAATGAATTGGGATCTCGGGGCAACCCCTCCTACCGAAGAAAGAGTTCCAGAAGGCTCTATAAACTTTTCCACGGCGGAGAAGCCTGTATTTTACTTTCAAATACGACCTCCAAATAAGAGTCAGCCCTTTTTAACAAAGGTTGTGGAGGCGACCGTCGTTATAGAATCGTGGACTCTTTATACTGTTGAAGATGGTCGTGGGTATTTTAAGTTTAGTAATTAACCCAAGACTTCGTAGATGAGTAAGCAGCCTCTAGGCACAATAAAAACACTCTTGGATCTCACGGATCGTGACGGCCAAGAGGATTATATGTATCCGTTAGAATCGGAAACGACCCGATTTTCGAGAGACCGTAACCGAAAGGTGGTGGCCTTCACACCGCAGATTCAGAGCATTCTATTTCGTGGTCCGGCCGCCTTCGGACAACGCTTCAGTTTCGATATCGGTTCACTTCTTGTCGGAGACCTCATATATGGCGCTTCCCTCCAGATAAAACTCGGTCATTGGCTCGATGACCGCACTCTAAACATGCTCGCCGCTGGCGAATTTACTTACACTGACCCATCAACCGCATGGGAATACGCGAATGGTCTGGGGGCCTCTTGTATCGCCTCAGCTGAGCTCGAAATTGGAGGGAAAACACTCGAAACGATAGATGGCGACTTCATAAATGCCTGGAGCCTACTCGCATCAGATTATAATGCACAGGTGGGGGTGGCCTTCGACCATCTCGGTAGGCTTCCTATAGGACTTCTTAGACAGGTGGGGACTGGCTCAGGACCTATATCTAAGCCGCGCAACTTTCCAACAGAGGATGGCTATATTCACTGCCCTCTCCATCTTTTTTTCAGTCGTGTACGGTATCAAGAGGCCATCTCGTTAATATCAATTAAAGAGGGAAATGTGCGTCTTCATGTAACGCTGAGACCCTTCTCAGAGGTTGTCCGCCAAGTACGTGGATACAGAGACTCTTGTGACTCCGTCCCTATCAATCGGAACATCCAATTTACACAAAAGGATGGAAGTATTGTGACAGTTCCAACAGTTCCTTCGATTCCTGCACTAGACTCAGTGGCCCTTGTCACGGCTGGGGCGGTTCTAAATGGTGATTATCGCCAGACGTTGCTGCGAAAGCCGTTTGAAGCTCTTCATCGCGAATTACAGAGTTTTTATTTCGACGAGCCCCTTAAATATGCTGTGAGCAAGCGTGCGGAGAATCTAATTACCGTTCAGTTGCCAATAGAGGCGAATCATCCTGTGGAGGAAATTATATGGTTTATACGGCGTAAGGGTACCAGTACAAACAATGAGTGGTTGAATTGGAGTGATAAATTGGAGTCTGAGTATCCTGTCGGAACGGATCCGAAATTCAAGAGTGGACCTCTCATGGTTTACGCAAAAATTCAAGTGAACGGAATTACGTTAATTGAAGCTGAGGAGCAGTATTTTAGACAACAAATTGCTTCGAAACATCGGGGTGGTTATGCGGCTTACTCGAATTATATATATGGACTCTCGTTTGCGGAAACTCCTGGAATTCACCAACCGACTGGTTCAATAAATGCATCTCGCGCAAATTCTGTGAGAATTACGATGGATATAAAGCCTCCTGGGGGGGCTCTAGATGGATCGTGGGAAATCAAGGTCTTCTGTAATGCGATAAATTGGATGCGGTTTGAGAATGGTCTGGCGAATGCAGTGTTCGAGGATTAGAGGGCCTCTGTCTCTGCATTTTTTTTACGTCTCAAATTCTTGGATATTTTTGTTATTTTTCCAGCGCTATGCTTAACACGTGCCCTTAATAATACGTATCCAGCAAGAAATACTAACCCTGGCAAAAGAACCATCCAAAATGTAAAACTATGTAAGGTGTCGTATCCTCTGCGCCAATTTGTACCAGGTGTTGTTGATAAATCTAAGGTTAACACCGTAAAATACAGTATAACGCAAATTACGCCTATAATAAGAAGAGTATCTCTTATTTGAATAACATATCCGAACATACTTATTTAGAAGACATATTAAATAAACTAAGTATTTTAAAGCCTATTGCAAAAACCCAACACCAAACAAATAATGCAATAAATATAAAGCCTACCACCATTAAAAATAAATAATAAATAGCTTGTGGGCCTATTGTATTTGGAGGTGGCACTATTGAAAACGGGGATCCTGAAATAAGGTAAAACATAAGAAATGCAAGACAAAGTAAAAGTATGCCAAATTTAAAAAGGAAATTGCCCGTATCACTAGTACTTTTTGAAAATCCTGCGCCCATTTCTAATTGTAGCAGCTATTAAAAGAATGATAATATAATTAACATAATCAACCCTAGAAATAACATACCATACGCAAATATTAATAAGATTGCTGCATTTTTGAGAGCATCTCCAGTCAGAGTTGGCTGTGGAGCCATTCTAAACGATTTTCCAGTAAAAAATTCTGAAACATATGCAAAAATAATAAATGCAACCGCAATTAAAAAGACGCCATACTTCAAATAAGGAAATTGATAACCAGCTCCCATTTCTATGAGTATGCGGATAAATTAAATAGTACCGTGGAGTACTTAAATTAAGTACTCCACTCTGCTGGCTAGAACGAGAAGTTAAGTGCTCCCCATGATACAAAGCCACGGAGTGGCTTTGGTTATGGGGAGTACTTAACTTCAGTACTAGACGGTACCGTCTAGTACTCGACTCTGCGGTCTAGACATCACATCTATTTTCCAATTCTTGATACCAAAATAAATAAAGTAATAACTGCGAATATACCAAATATGGCAATGAAAAATTCAGATATTCTATTTTGTGTAGTCGTGGGAGGATATAACAAACGCTGGGCTATGAGAAGAGACAATGGTGTTCCTGACAGGATAATTGAGGAAAATGCAATTGCCAAAAAAATCAACCCCCCAATTAATATGACATATGCAAGTATCGATATGATACCGTACCATTTAAGAGTATCGCCAGTTGCATTTTCGGCTGGAGCCATTCTATATGGTTTACCACTATAAGCCTCTGAAGTCCATATAAAAATACCCATTGCAATAACAATCAAAACAAACCCCGTGATAAGATTAGGAGATGCGTTGTAATTATTAGTTGCCCCCCTATTTACTCTTATATTGGAAACACTATTTACCATTTCTAATTTAGCCGTCTAAAATAAGGCCTTAAGCTAGTGTAGAAATGGTGGCCTCGCTCCTGCGAGTACTCCACAGCGGAATACAGAATTCACGCCTTCTCCCACCCAAGGGGCAGCCAAAAGTCGAGCTCTTTTCAAAAGTTTTAGTGCGTGCGGGGAGATTTACAACACAATGGGTACGCCTCGATTTTGATACGAATCCCACTTTCGGCTCCAAGGCGGTTATTACGATTCCCAGAAAGGGACATCTCGTCGGTCGCTTGTATTTAGTTACAACAATGCCCGATATTTTCACGCCACAGGCCGCCGTAACGGACACCCCAGGATTCGCCGGCCCCCGCTTCACATGGACGAATTCACTCGGGCACGCCCTTGTCTCGGAGGCCACCATAGATATTGGAGGGTCGCGCGTCGAGCAGATAGACGGGCAGCTCATGGAAGTACTGGACGACTTCTACACACCTCTTGAGAAGGTTGGTCTAGTGAATAAGATGCTGTCAAGAAACATGACGAATTTTCCCCGCTTTTCTACTACGGTACCTGACCCCACTTATACCCCCTTACCGTTCTGGTTCAGCCGAGGAGATCCTGGTGTCTATTTACCTGTTGACGCCCTTGCATCTGATCCCGTTAAATTAACAGTGCAGTTTGCTGCCTTGAATAGCTTATATGTAAGCTCTGCAAAGGTAGCACTCGATGAAAAGCTCGGCCAAGTGGCAGGGTCAGGTTACTTTCCTCTGGCCGGCTCCCCCTTCTATGCTACTAATCCCAGCGGGAAACTCGTCTATGGTCTCGGCGGAGACCCTGCAGTGGGAACACTGGTTTCAGCCATACCGAATGCCACCATGCCGAGCATCCTACAGCTAGGTGACACCTATATAATGGCTGAATATGTCTATCTTGACGGCCCCGAGGCGAATAGATTCCGTATCTCAGATATTGAAGTACCCATTACTCAGCACTATGCCTTCGACCCCTTTGATACAAATGGTTCCATAAGAGCCACGATTCCTTTACGCATTCCCAATCCGACGCGGAACCTTCTTTTTTACGCGCAGCGGTACGAGGCTCCGATGTTTAACGCACCCTTCTTGGCTACGAGAGACCTCTCTGGGGCCGATGCGCCTCAGGCGCCTTGGTGGCCGAACGCGGACCCTATAAACGCGCGGGCTCCTGGCACTCTCATACCCGCCTTTCAGTTCCGTGATTCTGAGCCGCTCGCATCTATAATGTTAGTCTATGAAGGCAGCCTCGTACGTTATGTTACCACGAGTCCGTCGCTCTTCAGGTCTCTTATACCATCGTACGAGATGAGGAAGTCGCCCTTTGTGAATCGGTATTTTTACAGTCTTCATTTTGGCCTGAATCACGGGAACCTGCCTCCGTCGCTCCCCTCTGGCGAGGCGAATCTCGATAAGATTCACACGATTTCGCTCGACTTGGAATTCAAGCCCTTCCGCGGCCTCAAGTCGGTTCCCCGCTACAGGATTTATGTGTGGGCGCAGACCTACAATGTTTTCAGAGTCTATGGTGGGCGTGGGGGCATGATGTTCGCGTACTAGGCTAAAAGTTCCTTTACCCATCGCATTCTTAAATCATACGCAAGAGTGAAGCCAATATTTACCATTCGCTCCTTTATCTTTTCGTCCTTTACATTTGGTTGTGTAAAATCAATACGAAAATTGTTAATGAGGGTAGTATTATACTTGTCAACCCTTTCAACGAATTTGTTGATATCATCAATGCTTGATTTCAGATGCTCCACATTTATCCTGAGTGCATCTCTCAGGGTACTTACCGCCAAATAGGGTCGTTTAGTGTTATCAGAACGAATGAGAAGTGCCTTTTTATTTTTATTATAGTGACCCTCCAGAGCCTTAATATAATTATTAACTAAAAGATTAGGATCAGTCTTCCAGAATTGTGGCTTCACATTATTAATACTATTGAAATAGTCAATTGCCTCTGATTCTGACTCAACTGTTCGTTCTGTGATAGTTAGCTGAAAATCAGGCTCACATACTGTTGAATTATAGAAATCGCGAATTACTGATGCACGGTGTTGTCCGTCAATTAGATATGATGACATTATAATACGACCATCTGATGCCTCTTCATTGTAGCGAATAATTGTATATCCAGAATCTAGCCTATTTATATTATCACCAATTGCCTCCTTTATTTTAGAGGCATGTTCTGTATCAAGAATTCGATTTCCCTTCCAGACTGGAACAGAAATTAGATCCTTCGCAGACATTAGTTTTAATATAGAACCGTCATTAAATTGATGTAGCATTTTTATATTCTATGTTGATGAGACATGTATCAATTTTATCTTAATAACGCTTAAACATTAATTAATTTAATATATAAATGGACTACGAGAGTAAACTTGCATTAGCTAAAACTGAAATTATTTATTATTGTACACAACATATACAGAATAACTGGAAAAAAATGTTTGATATGTGGCTAATTACTGAAGCAGATATGGAATTTAGCAATGTATATCTTGATAAATTCAATAAATATTTTAGTAAATATGTAAATGCAAAAGTTGCATCAGTATTATGGCAGCACTCAAATAATACACTCTTTGCTATTTCTGCATTTATGAAATATAAGGATGAGCCAGAACTCGATGATGTTCTTGACTTTACAGAATTGTTTATAAAAGAACAGCTTGATAATTTTACAGACTGCTGTGATGATATTAGTATGGCAATGTACGAAGAATCATCCGAATGTGAAAGAGATGACAAGAAAACGGTCCCCCCCAATAAAATTGATTAAACTCTTCTTATAGACACCACTACAAATGTCTTCCCTACTCATTGTCGAATCACCAGCAAAATGTTCTAAGATCCAGGGCTTTCTAGGCCCTGGATGGAAGGTCATCGCTACTATGGGGCACATCCGCGCCCTCGATGAAGGCCTCGACGCCGTGGGACTCGACCGCGATTTCGAGCCACGCTATGTCTTTATTAAGGACAAGTCGAAGGCCATTCAACAGATTAAGGCGTGCGCTAAGGAGGCGAAGCAGGTCTACCTAGCCTCAGACGATGACCGCGAGGGCGAGGCGATTTCCTATTCCGTGGCCGTCCTGCTCGGTCTCCCTCTTGATACGACCCCACGCATTGTCTTTCACGAGATTACAAAGGATGCTATTACGAAGGCTATTGCGGCTCCGAAGCGCATCGATATGAATCGTGCTTTCGCCCAACAGGGGCGCGCTATTCTTGATATGATGGTCGGTTTCACAATTTCACCGCTGCTGTGGAAGTTTGTGGGCGGCGGGCTTTCAGCCGGTCGCTGCCAGACGCCCGCCCTTCGTCTTGTAGCTGACCGCGAGACCAGTATTGCGGATTTCAAATCAGAGACCACCTGGATTGTGAGTGGAACTTGGACTGCGGAGGGCCAGTTCGAAGCGCGGCTTGACGACCCTCTAGAGGACCACGAATCGGCACTAAACTACATGGAAAATATTCACACGGAGTCCGAAGGCGTCGTGACATCTGTAGCAGAGCGCCAAACTACAGTCTCGGCCCCCAAGCCCCTCATTACATCGACGCTGCAGCAGGAGGCTTCGGCACTTTACGGGTCGCAGCCGAAGCGCACCATGCAAATCGCCCAGCGACTCTATGAGGCCGGCTATATTACTTATATGCGAACGGATTCGGCAGTACTTTCGGAGGAGGCACGGCTGGATGCCGAGGCCCATGTTCGTACCGCCTATGGGGAGGCCTATATCGGTAAGGCTGTCGTTTCTGTTGTAGCTAAGAAGAAGGTTGTGAAAGGCGCAACGGCTACGCCTCCTCAGGAAGCCCACGAGGCCATTCGGCCCACTCATGTCGAGACCACAGAGCTGCCTACAGACGCAGACTGGTCCGCCATTGATAGGAAAATCTACAAACTCATCTGGAATCGCACGGTTCAGAGTGTAATGGCCCCCTGTAAGGGCGAGGAGCGTACTGTATGGTTTCTCGCCTCAGGTGACCCTGCAGAAATGCCGTGGAAGGCCGTCTGGGAGCGGACGCTGTTTCTTGGTTGGAAGAAGGTCGCGCAAGCTATTGCCGATCTCGACGAAGATGAGTCCGATACTCTGGGTGTAGCCCCATCAGGGGCCTGGACGCTAGGCCAGAGTCTGAAAGAAGGGTCCAAACTTAAGTGGAGCAGCCTCGCCGCCGCCCCAAAGGAAACTAAGGCCGTCGGCCGGTACACGGAGGCCACCCTTGTTCGCGAACTCGAGCGACGTGGAATCGGTCGCCCCAGCACTTTCGCATCACTGGTTGGCACTATTCTCGACAAAGAATACGTTGAAAAGAAGGACTCGGTGGCGAAGGATGTACGTGTTGCTAGCTATCAACTTACACTGGGTCAATGGCCTCCTACCAAAGTAGAAGTCATGAAAAAGGTCGGTGCGGAAAAGAATAAGCTGGCCCCAACCGCTCTCGGCAAATCCGCTCTCGAGTTCTGTGTGCGCGAGTTCTCACAGCTCTTTGACTACGATTTCACGAAGCAAATGGAGTCGCGCCTGGACCGCATTTCGGACGGAAAGGAGCAGTGGAAGGACCTGTGTCGCGACACGTGGAGTTCTTTCAAGGACCACTACGAAGAGCTGAAGGCGAAAAAAGGTACACAGGTCCAATCAGCACGCACGGTGACTTTTACGAATGGTATCAAGGCCGTCCAATCGAAAAAGGGTCCGCTGCTCCTCATAGAGGGTGCCACGCCAGAGGAGACGGTCTTCTATGGCTGGCCTACGGGACTCGCGTTCTCCGAGATTACGGAGGAGGTGGCGTCGAAGCACGTAGAGGCCCAGAAGAAGGCTAAAGAAGTGGAGGCCCTAGGCGACTACGACGGAAAGCCAATGGTTCTCAAAACGGGTCCGTTCGGTAAGTATGTTGTCTGCGGTACAGTGAATATTCCCTGGAAGGATGGCGACACGGCTGATACAATTCGTGATAGAATCAAGGAAAAGGGTGAAAGTGTTCTTCACTCGATTGGCGCGTTTGAATTCCGGCGTGGTCCATATGGCATCTACATGTTTAAGAAAGATGTGAAGGCGAAGCAGTTTGTCAGTGTACCGGCGAATGTTGATCCGAAGGCGCTGACTGCTGAGGCGGCTATTAAAATCTACCAGACTGGGCTGCAGCAGAAGGCTAAGGCGAAGAGTTATGGAGGGCAGGGAAATAAAAAGGGCCCTAAGTAGGGACACCTCTAATGGGTGATATACAAAATATGCCAGTATACGTGATTAATATGAACGAGAGAAAGGATCGCTGGAAGCGGTTTATGTCACAAGAGGCGGTTCACGTGTTTAAAAATATAAAACGGGTTTCAGGAGTAAACGGTAAGAAACTTAATTTCCGCAAAGACAAGCGTATATCAATGAGTACGAAGCTTCGTATTTACCGTAATTACAGACGCTCCCACTACGAGATTGCGACTCTGGGAGCTATAGGTGCAACACTAAGTCACGCTCGTGTATGGGAGACTTTTTTAAAGTCTGATTCACCTAGCTGCATAGTACTAGAGGATGATTCCGTATGGACCCCTGAAAATATTGAGATGATTAACGAGGAATACAAGCGTATTCCCGATAACTGGGGTATGTGGATTCTAGGATACTTTCACAAAACTTTAATCATGGAACGCATGAAAGATGGCTGGGACAAGGTCTATAATTTCAGCGGAGCACATGCCTATATGATTACTCGCGAGGTCGCCAAAAAACTTCTAGATGATGTTTATCCAATTGATACGCATATCGAATTCTACATGACAGGTTCCTCAATTATAAAGAATTTTCTAATTCTCGAGAACCCAAAAGTCCATATCGACTATTTCAGAACATTTGTAGGGCCGCGTGTGAGTACTAGTGATTCAAATACATCGCAGCACAAAAAGAACGGATGCCCGACATGTGATATTCCAGATGACTACCGGCAGATTTACAAGCATTTTACGCGGACAAAAGATAAGGCGATGGTTGTCAGCGGGGTTGTTTATGGAAAACAGGATAATACGATTCTTACTTTCAAACACGCTGTAACGCGAAAGAATAAAAAGAAATAACCTGGCATCGTCAAATAGGCGACTTATCTCCTCCTCTTAAATCGTTTTCTAAATATGAAAACTAAAAGTATCGCTATAATCCCTAAGAATATATATGAGTTATTGAAGAAGATTCGTGATATTGAGACTAACATAGCTACAAACCATTCCCACGGATTCTGAGGATTCGCTGACATTCGCATAGTCTCTCTCGAAATAACCGTCCACCCCACATTTATCCAGCGCACCCAGCCTTCAAATGACTCGCTTCCCTTAGGAATAACCAGGTAATGCATTTTCAAGAGGACGCGATGTTTTCCAGGTGGTATAGAGCCCTCTACACAGTGCCAGTCCTTATTATAATCTAGTCCATGAAAGTCACTAGTTGACATTTTAACACGGGCATTTTCACCAGGGAATACAGTTGTAACAGTATTATTCTCATTACAGGCAATAATAACTCTATAGTATATAACGCCGCCGGTAGGAAACCACGCATATGGTGAATCGTAGTGGCAATCGACTAGGGAACGGTCCGATCCGACCGCATCTTTGGGCGATACGGCCCAGTAGATTTCATCGGCCTCCGTAACATTTTTCACAGTAGAATTTGGAAAGCGTTCTTGAATCTTTCTGAGAATCTCAGGATTTGTGCGCACTCTTTCAAGAGAATCTTTATATTTCGAAGGCTCTACCTTGTCAATCCACTCATGATGTGCCGTTTTATAAGCAGCGTATCTCTCTTTTGCTATCGATTCTATATTTTTCAGGTCGGGTTCTGTATTTTTATCAGTCGAGCCTGATATTACTGCAAAAGACTCCATATATATAGCTAAGTTATTTTATTTACTAAACAATAGGCATGCTGTACGATTCCATAGTAGTATTAGCAATAGTATTAGGAATCGGCATTATTCTATATGTCCGAAAAAAGGTGAAGTTTAATCACGAACGACTCGTACCCTTTCGTGAGCCGCTTGTGCCAACTGGTTTTTGGAAAGTTTGCCAGCGCGCAAATCCCCCTGTAATAGTCTGGATTATCCGGCATTATATGCCGGATCGGCGCGGACCCCCAGAATTAATGGCACACGAACTCAATAAGTATTTTGTTGAGGCTCTCGGTTGGAAGGTCTTTATAATTATACCGCATAGTACTGTAAAAAACTACAACGGCGTACCGGTTTTGCAATTCTATCAGAAGACTGAAATAGAATCTGTACTTTCGAAGGCTCATTGTATTATTTCACAGGGGGATGTTATTGAAACGGCCGCAGTTACGGCCCAGAGGTCAAAAATACCTCTCGTTGTTTTTGATAAGGCTGCCGAGTCAAAGGCAGAGAAACTTTGTAAGTATGTAAGACTGGGAAAGGCTCCCTCGCTAATTGATTGGAGACGCTATATCACGCACACTGATAGACGCTATATCACACTGCCAAATATGAATGAGAAGGTTTCCAAAGATTTTTTTGAAATCGCGGCGGCCCTCCCAGAGTATGAATTTCTGGCTGTGGCAGATTTTTACGAGAGACCCTTCGAGAGTCCTAAAAGTTCGAACGTAACCCTTTGGAACTACCAAAGTGATATACGGGTTGTTTACAATGTTACTGGAATTCTATTTTCAAGGGAGGAGAGATATCAATTGGAAGCGGGGGCATCTGGAATTCCTGTGGCCCATGATCTAGAAACTATTCGTAAATTGAAAACGGACTCTCTCTTTTATAAAAAGGCTTCGGAAGAGGTAAAAAATGCGAAGGTAGAAAGGAGTGCCGAAGAATTCAAGGTGTGGATTGAGGAATTGGCACGGTAAAAATTGAGCCGCTAGACTTTTCTAAAAAAGACCATGTACGCGAATAAGACCGTCCCTCATCCCAGTCTCGTTATAAAGGAAGACCGCAGAGAGGAAGATAAATTGGTCCGAACTATAGAGCATATTATTAGCGCAATCATTGCGATAATAATATATCTTATTATGTGGTATTGGTATTACTAGGCGAGTTCAGCCTGAGGCGGTACAACCCGTGTAAATAGTTCTTCACGAATCCGCAGAATTTTATTCTCGTTCCTTTTTTGTTTTAAATAGCAAAGGGCCAGCATACAGTTGCACGTAACCATACACATTATTATGATGGATATCGGAATAAATATATTTAGCACTGTAGAAATATCAATTGCTCTATATATTTCTGTAATATTTACGATAGGCGCAGGAGCATCTAAGTATACAATTCTTAACGGCAAGTTGCTGGGTGTTGATGTCGATGTATTCGTAGCAGCACTTGTGCCAGTGCTATAGGATGTTTCTGTAAAATACGGCGAGACTGAAAATACAGAGGATGTTGAGCTAGTTGCAGTGGCCGTTGCACTATCTGTAGCAATCAGTTGGACTCCACTATCGATTGCCTGGGCCACCGCTACACTTTGAGCCACCTGAGAAAGTGCTGAAATCACTCCAGCTGCATAATACCACGTAATGGCACCTGACCCTTGTGGCGCCACAGTTCCAATAGGAAGTACAGCAGCATAGGATCCATCAGTAGGACTCGGTGTCATTGGAGCAAGCGACAAAGGATTAGTATTATAAACGTTAGAGAACGCACAGCAGAGGGCGTAGGCCGTCATAACTCCAGGTGTTTCCGAGTAGAAAAGAACGCCCTCTGTAGGATTCGTAATCATAATTGCACGTGACGACTGAGAGTTTGAAGTTACAGCAACGAAACTACCAGTATTAAGATTACCGCGCGTCTTTGTATTAACATCAGTTGTACCAACATAGTCATCGCGCGTACCAGTCCATATAAGAGCATTTGTAATCGTATTTGGGGACTTATTTATTACACGCGTGACAATCTTCACGAACCGGTCCGTGGCCCCTAGAGAGAAGGTATTTTGGAGGATCATATCTTGACCGTTCACCAAAAAACTGCGATTTGCCACAATAGTACCATAGCCCACCGTTTTCGTAGAATCGGCGGCGCTAACGTAAAACCCCGTATAATCGGTTACGGCATCTGCAGGGGTTAGTGAGTACAAATCTACTACACTGGTTCCACTCCACTGGGTAGACCCTGTGCCGGTTCCAATTGCCGTATCGAGAGGGTAGGATGAATACGTGAGCTTGTACCATACGTTAGTAATAGAGGAAAAATACCAAGGCTGCAAGAAAAGACCCCAGTTATTCACAGAATTCTGAGTGCCGGTTCCGAATCGGAGGTAGGGGTTGGAAAATACACAGGTACCTGTAGTACATCCATATGTACCGACTGTGTCAATTGCAGTTGTTCCTGTCAGAAGAGCTAAAACGGTTAAGAGCATCTATATAGAGATTTTATTTTGCCAGATTCAAACGCGGTTTGTTAATTCCCACAGGCCCTTCACAGAGCAGTTCTTAGCCCACCACGCCTTGCCCGCATCTGACATAGCAAGCCATGAAGCAGGGTCAAAATCTTTAAGAGCTGCCATGTCCGCGGGACTCGCCACTCTAATATAGTGAACCCCCTCAACCGGCGGATCAGCGTAGTTTGTCATATCAACCTCTGGAGCAACTACCGGCACACATCCCATTGCCATACACTCGATCTCACGGTGGCACTTTTTCCCGAAACCGGCGAGACAGAGGCCGAATCTTGCTTTAGAAAGGCGCTCGAGGTACTCGCGGTGACTGTAGGGATACGGGGCGGACCCCTCTAAATGAACGTAATCATCGCAGGCGGTCGACCAATCGTGGGCGGTCCTGTTCGCCTTCTGGACGGCATTCTCAGACCGCCCGTAAAAAACTGTACCGAGTGTGCGCTCCTCGAATGTCTTAGAAGGCGCCCCGCGTGCCACGAGTTCCTCAACGATTCGCGGGCGGCGGGGCCAGAAGGACCAGAGGCTGCCGCCCTTCGGCGGCGCAGGATTTCCAAATAGGGCCTTCTTCCAGGTCGCCGGTGCTGCCTCGAGCCACTGGAGGGTCGGCCTGTCATAGAGGAGTGTCTCGCCCTCTCCGCCAAGCCAGATATGGGGCGAGTCTGACTCGCGAACGGTCACGTACTTTCGCTCCCCCCAGATTTTCACGACTTCGCGGAAAGAGTCTCCAGCGTGTGCGAAAAAGCCCTCGAGATTAAAACGTGGCATGAGGACGACTGGGAGAGCTGTTGCCACTGGTAGAGGAGCGATAACAAGCCCCCCAATAATCTTACAGAGCGCCTTCAGAATTAGCCCCTTCTCAATTACATTCTGGGGCGCCGACCGCGCCACGATATGCATGGTATGCTTTAGCCCAGCCACTCCAGCCAAGTGAACTAGACCAGGAGTCGGCTTCATCTCAGACTGAATCTCCCAGACTTTTGCACCCTTCGGTAAAAGCCACGAAAGGGCACTCAGAGGATTATCAGAAAATGTCACCATTCCCGCGGCCCCATTGAATTTCTCAGCGAGCTCAATCATAGAATCAGTGGCCCGCACTGCTACGAAACGCATGTCGTCAGTCCCCAACTCCGTTTCGAGATCTGCCACGAGCTTCTCAGAAACCCAGCCGTCATCCACTAGACACAAAATAGGACCCGTGGGCGTCGAATCCCAGCCGAATTGGAAGGCTGAGCGCAAGGCGTCGACTTCCTGAGCGGTAGGGAGCGCATTGTCCTCAGGGTACCAGACATAGGCCTCTCTGCACCACGCCTGAAAGCTGTGGTCGCGCGCGAGGACCGGTACACTAGGCGTCTTCCAGTTGAAAAGATTGAGAACATCTTTGTTCGCCTCGTTCTTGACGGCGAGAAATTCCCCCACCTTTCCCGAGAGTCCCTGTAGCACGAGAATCTTTCCGAGATAGTGGAGCATGTATTTGTACGGATCCGCGGCGATTTCATCAGATAGGTAGGCCACCATTGCAACATCCACGTCCACACAGCTCGATACAATGTTTAGCTCCTTCGCCGACCACGCGTCCGCAGCCGTCTTCGAAGGGCCCACGAGAATCGATCCATATGTGCTTAACAGCCCGTCGGCCCCCTGAATCACATTATTGACCTTATAGAGAGGTACTGAGCGCTCTTGAGACACAATCCCGTCCTTGATGACCTTCGACCGCTCAAGCATCTTAAAAAATGTCTCCTTCTGCTGAACGCTCGGTCCATTCAGAACAGGCACTGAGGCCTTGACGGCCAGCGTCTTGAAGGGCGGCGGCATATTAAGCTCGGCCTTGAGGTCGTGAATACCTGTGGGATTCAGATGCATGTAAATGGGCTTCTCTACGATGTCGCGCGGGTCATATGTACGATAACCACTCGTATGAACGTGGTGCGTCATAATACTTACACAAGGATTCACGATTAGGAACTTCTGGCGGAGCATTTCGACATTGATAGCGTTGTCGCAGCCGCCCTTACCAAAAGGGATATTCAAGGCATCCCAGTCCCACTTGCGGGCCTTCACGGAATCCGAAGAGATAATCCAGGTATCCTGTGAATCTGGGCGCGGACCGAAAAGGACCGGCTTCTCTCCAGGAATCTCTGAATCGTCCCAGCGCAAAAGCGATAGGAACTTGTCCGTCATATCTACCGACCAGATAATGCGAAGGCTGTCATCGACGTAAATATCGGAGTTTGCGATAACAACAATAGTGTTCGGCTCGGCGCTCTCGTAAATCCACTTGAAAACGTGGTCGAATCGGAGGCGGCCACCAATATTGTCCTGTGAGACCTTCGGTGACTCTGGAAGGACGTGCATCGCCTCATTCAGTAGGACAATCTTATCAATATACTTCGACTCGATGTTGCGCTTCAAACAGAGGTCGATTTCGGCGGCACGGCGAGGCTTTGGTGGCACGTAGTACTGTGTGATAAGGACAACCTTGGGTGGCAGGGGTAGCGTGAGAAGAGCGGAGAGGCCGAGAGCAGCAGCAATAGGAGCGTGCGCGGCCTCGCAAGCGGACGGACAAGGGCCCGTCTTCGCGTAGCGCAGAACCATGGCGCACATGATACGCGCATCATCCTCTGTGCCGTCCCATGACTTCTCCAAGAAAGGGTACATGTCGAAGGCCTCTTCCAGACAGAGCATATTTGCAATACGGAGCTTGACAAGCTGCTGAAAACCTACACGTTGAAGGACCGCCTTGGGAACAACTACGATTTTTACTGTTGAGGCCCTCCCTTCGATGAGCCAGTTGGCTGATGCTTCCTCATCGCCAAGTAGTACACAAACGGAAATCGGCACCTTCGTATAAAGGGCGGCCCATGAGTCTAGAGAGCTAACTCCGATATCGTAACGCGTCCAACGAGCGAGGTCGTCTGAGCTTGCATCCAGCCAGGCGAGAGTCTTGGAATCGCGCCAAATGGAACCCTTTGATTTAATAATACGAATGGGTGCGCCAGTCTTCGGGTGTCTAGCAAGCATCTTATACGAACTTCGCGACTCATATTTAGACCATGTTACTGGCGTTTCATAATAAGATATATTAACAATAGTAATATAATTGGGATAACAAAATATTTAATTATTTCAACGCCAATACGCATAAGTTTTTTACGACTTTCGTTACGCTCATTATCAATATAATAATCAAAAGGGTGTTTATAAAATACAGTCATGCCTGTCGCATAAATAATAAATGTTGATACGGTTAAAAATAGCGATTCTAATGTTATAACCCACGGAACCCATAAAAATGGTCCAGCATGTGAAAAAATGGAATACGCTGTTCCGAGACTTGCCTCATGCCAATTAGTACCCATAATTCCAAGAAAACATAGAACGTTTAATGGAAAGGTGCTTATTCCATGTAAAGGATATAATAATGAAATTATAAATGCGTAAGTACAAACTATATATGGATTTACTAGCATATCTAAAAGATGATTTGATAAAATACTAGATGGATCGCACAGATGTATGTATTCTGATAAATTCTACGCCGAAATACTACTATATTTTGCCTTTTATGGTCGGAATGCTTAGACGCTATGCAACTGGTCTCGCGTGGCCCATATATTTGGCCACAGAGGACCCTATGCATCCTATTATCGCCTCTCTCGATGTGAAACTTATTGTGTTGGACGAATCAAAGGCGGGGTTTCTAGAATCCCGTCGCACGGCACTGGGGGAACTCTTGGGACAGTACAAGTACTGTCTACCCCTTCAGGACGACTTTATTCTAGAGGGTCGTATGGATGGTCCAGCAATAGAGGCGATTTTGAAGGCGCTTGAGCGTGATGATGATGTTGTCTCGGCACGACTGATGCCGTGTCCTGGTCCAAAGGGTACTGCAAACTTCATTCCTGGCTGGAACTATATAACGGATGCTGATACGTATGGCTTTAGTTTTCAGGCGACCATTTGGAAAACCTATGCGTGCTACCAGTGGTATAGTGATATTTGCTCGAGGCTCTATAAGAAGATTGAGGGGGCCGATGCGGGTCTAGAAGTTCGCCAGAATCTTGCGGAAAACGCTGAAGGGCAGGCTGTTTTTTGGACGATGAGCCGAACATATGAGTATAAACATGTTGGCTGGAACAGGCGGGGGAACTGGCCGAATGCGGTATATTTGTCGCCGTTTCCTTATAGGCCTACCGCAATTGTACGGGGGGAGTTAGAAGGATGGGCGAAGGAGCTGATGGGGCGTGAGGGGTTTGGGCTACCGTGGAGTACTTAACTTCAGTACTAGACGGTACGGTCTTTTTAGAGCTTTTTTTGAAAAAAAGCTCAGCAAAAAAACTC
>Ga0304728_1000455_pt1 | contig 34973 bp, 31 predicted proteins | sample C_130625_MF_Meta_FD_190476 | JGI IMG/M metagenome (GOLD analysis project Ga0304728, IMG submission 190476) | Freshwater microbial communities from Lake Croche, Canada to study carbon cycling - C_130625_MF_MetaG (v2) (version 2) | ecosystem: Environmental > Aquatic > Freshwater > Lake | place... | reverse complement strand
AAAAATTATCATAAATATGACAATTTTTTAGAGTAAAACATAATTTTTTTTGAAATTCATAAACATTCATATCTTCATCTAAAATTATTAAATGATTATCATTCATTATTATTATTATTATTAATATTAATATTAATATTAGTTTAAATAATCTTCTGTAATATAACAAATTTGAATTCCGTTATTTGGAGAAACAATAGATAAATTATTAAATTTATCTGTGTTTGCTTGAGATCTTAAAATTGAGATATTAGTTGGAAGAATATTGGATAATAAATTATTTTCAGGAGTTCCAATTGCACAAATATTTACCAAACTTGAAGTAATATTACTTGACATATAAATATCATATTGTAAGATGTTCGGAAAACCTGAATTAAAATTTTCAAAATTATCTTCTGCTTGAAAACATTTGATATTAAATAATCTATTATAATTGCTATTTCCTGAACCTATCAAATTTGTTTTAGTAATTTTTGTTAAATCTATATTACAACTATAATAATTAATACCATTGAAATTAAATGATGAATTTGTGGGTAATGTGCATAAATATCCATATTTCTTTTTAAGATTTAAATTATTAACGGATAAATTGCTTAAATTTGCTAATTTAACGTAGGTATTACTTAAATAATCCCCATTTTCTTGAATTTGATTTGAAACTTTTAAATTACTATTAATAACGGTGGTATTATTAATAGTCATTAATGATGTATTGAATATGACATCAGTTCCTGTATATTGAAATGAAGAATTAGTAAAAATTATTGCACCATTAATACAAGTTTTTTGTGAACTAATATAAACATTACAATCAGGATAAGAATTCTCTGTTAAAGAATAACCTATTTTAAGTATTCCATTATTAACAATGCCATTCGTTTTTAAATTATTTGTAATATTTGCATTTCCATAAACATTTAATTTATAACTATTATCATTTATAGTAGTTGTTCCAATACCTACATAACCATTAAAGACATTATAAGAACTACTTCCGATTTGAATTAAATTTCCATTTAAATTTAATTTATAATTATTATCATTTGTTTGAGTATTAATACCAATATTTCCATTATTATCAATAATTAATGAATTTGCAGTTGCATTTGAATTAATATAAAATTGTTGTTTCCAAGTATTTAAAGAGGGATTTATAGAAGAATTTTCAAAATCACCAAAACTAAAATTATAATTATTATCATAACCAATTTTAAAATTACGATTATTCTGTGATATTATGAGTGTTGAATCATTTTGATTAATATTACCGATATGAAGATTTCCAATTGGATTACTATTATTAATTCCAATATAATTATTACTTGAAATAACAATTGAATTCGAGGAAGCATTTGAATTAATTATAAATTGCGAAATCCAACTATTATTAATAAGATTTGAATGACCTATTATTAAATTACTAGTATTATTATTAATATTTCCAAATTTAAAATTATTAAGAAGAAGAGAACCATTATTAATATGAACTTTTTCATTAGGATTAGTTGTTCCAATACCTATATTTGAATTTAAATATAAATTTGATGATATGAATGTATTTCCATTAACATTCAATTTAAAATTATAAGTATTAGTAGTTCCAATTCCAATATTTCCATTAAAATCAATTCTCACATTCTCATTATTATTAGTATAAAATTTATGAATACCATTATTTGCTGATGCATAATATTCGATATTACTAGCATTCAAAAAAATCTTAGTATTATTAATACTATCATAATTATTTAATCCAAATAATGCGGTACTATTATCATCTTTATTTATTGTAAATTTACCACCATTACCAATTTGAAATAATCCTACTGGATTTGTTATACCAATACCAATATTACAATTTGCTGTTAAATTTAAAATTGGATAAAAATTACTAGTTGTGAAAGATAAATAATTATTTAAATTTTCATCTCCTATATGATTATAATTAGTATAAAATCCATTTCTACTGCTATTATTTTTTCCAATAAATTGTGATATATATTTATTAGTTTCTAAGATTGATGATGCATTCCAAATACCTGTTAAATTACTATTCGTATTTATATGTAAAGTTCCATTAAAATTATTAGTTATTCCAATGCCAATATTACTTAAACAACTTAAAATATTTGAAAAAACTGAATAATAATTAGCTGTAAAATTAGAAGTAATAATATTAGAAGAAATGATATTATTAGAGGCAAAAATATCATTATAAAAAATATTTTTATATGATGTCAGAGATGTTTGAGAGTTTGATTGATTAATAATTCCATTATAAATAAATGTAGACCCATTTACATTTAAATTAAAATTAGGATCATTAATATTTGTATTAATACCAATATTTCCATTAGCATCAATCATTAATGAATTAGGTGATGCATTTGAATTAATAATAAATTGAGAATTCCATATATTCAAATTTGAATTATAATCACCTATAATAAAATTATAATTATTATCATATCCTAATTTGATATTTGTATTAATATTATTATTATTATTAAATTTAGAAATCATAATTGTTCCATCACTTGAAGAATTTGTTGAACCAATATGAAGATTTGCCAATGGTGATGTTGTTCCAATGCCAATATTTAAATTTGCATAAATATTTGAAGATGAATAAATAAAACCATTTACATTTAGTTTATATGGAGAAATATCATCAATAGTATTAATACTAATATTTGAATGACTATAGATATTATTTCCTGAATGTTTCCATTCTTTTTTAGTCTCAATACCATTAAATTTAATTTGATTTAATATTAAATTAGTAGCATTAATTAATTGAGTTATTATTATTCTATAAAAATAATAACTATTAATATTTGTTCTTAATGGAATTGTGCAATAAGAAAAATTGGATGGATAATAAATTCCGTTGTTATAATATTGCCTACAATTTATATATGAACTAGAATTAATAGTATAATCATTTAATAAAACATCCCATTGAAATACATTATCTGGACTAATATTCAAATTTAAATCTGATGTTGCCAAAACAGTAATTTTTTTAGGTGCATTATTAATTGAATTAACAAAAAATTCAATATTATTTAAGATAAAAGATTGAGAATAATAATATTGAACCCAATGACCAAAAATAGAAATTGGATTTGTAGTTCCACTAGTATTATAAATAGTTACATTCAATGATCCATTATCATTACCATAATAATAATTATTATAAATATCACTATATGCTCCCATTACAGGACTTTGAATTAATTGCCAAGGCAAACTATTAGATGAATTATATGTATTAAATAATTGATATGATTTTTGTATATTATTTCCATCAGGACTTTGAACTTCTAGTCCTCTTTTACTCGTAGATGTTACTATTTGATATATTCCATTTCCATATGGAGAATTAGTAACAACATTTGAATAATTAGAACTATATTGATAATTTTGCGGAGGGTAATAATTATATGGAGTACAAGCTGCTATTTTTCTATCAAGAATTTTATCATAATAAATAATATTAGAATTATAAACATTTGATGAAATATAAATATTTGATAAATTTGAATTATTTTCACTAATATTTCCCAATGCAATAATATTATTTTTAGAAATAATATTTCCACCAACTGTAATAATATTTAAAGAATTATTATAATCAGGATCAGCATTAAAACCAAAAGTACATTTATTAGTAACAATATTAGTATTATAATCTGATCCAATAACACGATCACCATAACCTACATAATAATCATTACAAGTATTATAATTATAATAATTAATTGGACTAGCAGTAACTTTCCTAAATTCAATTTTATAAGTTGAAGTACTTAATCTTCCTGATATAGTTGATATTAATTGATCAGATATTGAACCACCGATTAAAGCCTTAACCTCATTATCTACAACAGCAATTTTATCTGTTACATAAGTAGTTGTTGTATAATTTCTAGCAAATGCATTCGAATAAATATTAATATAATCATTTATTTTTAAATAATCCGTATCTGCGACACTATTTAATAAAAAATTTGGAACATCAACAATATTATTATATTTGATATTTAAAATATTTGAAGCATTATCACAAGCAATAGTTGCTGCATATAAATTACCATAAATACTACATAAATTTAAATTAGCATTTTCAGTATTTTCATCACCTAAAACTAATTTATTACTTGTTTGTTTTAATGAAATTGTTGAAATTTTTGTAGTAGGATTATATGTATTTAACCAATCATAATTATTATTATTTAAATATATTGAACTTGCTGCATTACTTGATAAATATATATTACTAATATTACAATCGCCAAAACTTAATGAAGAACAACTGATTGCTCCATTAACTCTGAATTTATATATCCAAGTCGTTGTTGAACTAGTATTACCAATCGTAGTTGTAATCTGATTAGAACAATTATTTGTCCCAATACCAATACCATTAGCAGAATTATTTAAAAAATTATTATAAATTGTATTTGTGCTAACATTCGAAATCCAATTATTTAAATTTGATAAATCTGGTTTGTTAATCGTAATATTATTAAAATTTAATTGAGTAATATTAGAACCAATTCCTATTATTGAAGATGCATTTAATGATCCATTAATATTTAATTTATAATTATTCGGATTATTAGTATTTATACCAATATTTCCAAGATTATCGATAATTAATGAATTAGTTGGAGCTGCCGAATTTATTGATAATTGTTTATTCCAATTATTAGTACTTAAATTACAATTACCAATAATAAAATTACTATTATCATAACCTAATTTTATATTATAATTATTTGTTCCATCATATTTCGAAATCATAATTGAATTATCGCTATTTGTAATCGACGATGTTGAACCTATATGTAATGTTGATAATGGAATAGAAGTTCCAATACCAATATTATTTATATTCGAATTAATATTAACATAAATATTAGATTTACCATCATTAATCCAATAATTATTTCTAATGTTCAAATAAATATTATCAAGATTATTACCATTTTTATAAATAGCACCTGAATAATTAACTGTACCATTAACATCTAAATGATATTGAGGATTTATATTATTTATACCTAAATAACCAGTTGAATTTATTCTAATTTTTTCATTACTATTAATATTAAAACTGAAATAATTATTATCTAAATTATTATCAATACCAAATTTTATATTCGAATTATTAACATAAATATTATTAAAATTATCTGCGCCATTAATAATAATACCATTTAAATTTGTATATCCATTTGAAGTTAATAAACAATAATTACTAGTAGTCCAAGGATAATTTTGAATAAAACTTATCAAAGGTTCATTAGTAGTCGATCCTTCAAGTCTAATTTTAGGTATAATATCCGTATTCATTTATACTTATTAATAAAAATAAATATTATATATTAGAATAGAATAATATGAAAATAAATAATATATTCAATGAAAAATTTGAAGTTAGTTCTTTAAATAAGATTTTAAGTATGTTAAATACTAAACCATTAAAAATTAAAGCAAAGACTATTACAATAAAAGAATTATTATTAATAATTGTCCAATTACATAGACAGCAATTTATAAAAATGAAAAAAAATAAAGGCGGTGATCCAGATAGTTGCTATTTTAGTTCCTATCCTATGTTCAATCCTACAACTGATTATTTAAATACTAGCACCTTAAAATTTGATAATAATTTTCCACCACCTCCTATGACTTATTACAGAGATTTCTTTTAAATAAATTAATAAACTTCGTATTTCATATAATTATTAAGTTCCTTATATTTATATTTACTATCTTCTAAATAGTAAATGTTCTTCTCTTGTATTGCGTATCTTTCAAGAATAATAATTAATTTTCTTGAATGTTGAACAAAATCAGATATTGATTTCTTTAATTCTTCGAATGAACTAAAACCGTAATAATTTTCCATTTTAATAGGTAATATGACATAAACAGAATACATCTCTTTAATAACACTATCCCTCAATGATAGAAAAGTTGTGAAATAATTTTTAATATCATATCGATTAGCTAATATATACATATAAATCTTAAAAAAATTATCGATATAATTAATGATATTTGTGTATTTCTCATAATCATATTTCATTATAAATCGAATATTTAAAATGATATCTAATAATTTCTCATCATTTATTAAAAATTTAATATTTTTATTGAATTTCTTAATATAATAATTATCATTATTTGTATATTTTCTTTTTTGAATATCTGAATTAATAGATTTGATTATATTATTCCGATTTTGCGTATTTATATCATTATAATCATTAATTTTAGTGAAGTAATAATAACTAATAATAATTATTATAATTATTGATAAAAGAATTTTAACTTCATTTCCTGATATTATAAAAAAAATTAATGATATTATTAAAATTGCCACATAATAATTATAATACCACATAATTATATATTTACTCCGTCTATAAAATATATAACAAAAGATATAATTATAAATATAATACCTAAATAGAACAATCTCTCACTTTTAAAAATAATTTTATAAATATCTGTAAAAATTGTATTTGGTTTATAATTATTCAATAAGATGGTAATATCATTAATAATATCTATAATAATTTGAATTGAATTCTGATAAATATCATAAATACTTATATTTCCATAATCATCATTCTTCTTATCTTTATCATTATTATCATAAATCATATTTATCTATTAAATAAAAGAAATAAAAATAAATGATTTTAAATGACATCCATTAAATCAACGGATGACATTAAACTTCTCCTGCAACAATAGCGAATTAATCCTAATCTATCTAAAATCTCCTTAGTATGAATATCATTGAAGAATTTTAAATTATTCTCATCATCACCCATATCAACTGGTTTTAATTTAGCTTTTTCCATTTGAAAATAGTCATATTTATCTGCAATTACTTTTGAGCAAGTAAAACAACGAATTGGGATAATCATTTATATTTATTATTATTAATAAGATACATTTAAATATATCAATTTTTTTTATATAATATTAATAAGAATAAAAAAATGCAAAATATACAAGTTTTAAGATATATGGCAACTCTTGAATCAAAATTAAATAGTTTAACTAGCAATCCTAGTTCAGGAGTTGTTGATTTAACTGAGATAAATAATCGTTTATCATCTCTCGAAAATCGCTTAAAAGCTCTTGAAGATAATAAATCAACTAATTTAGATATGAATAATGAATTAGTTAATTTAACTGAAATTAATAATCGTGTTGTATCTCTTGAAAGTGCTAATTTAACTGATGTTAATAATCATATAACAATTCTTGAAAATAGTTTATCAACTCTCGAAAATAACTTCAATAATTTAAATTTAAATGATTTAATTAATCGTCTCCAAGCTCTTGAAACTTCATCTGCTTCATCAACTTGTCCAATGGTTGATTTAACTGAAATTAATAATCGTCTTCAAGCAATAGAAACTGCCAATAATGATTTATCTGTGAGATTATCAGCAATTGAAACTAAACCTGATTTATTACAACGATTATCCGCCTTAGAATTAACCGTTGCTACTCTAAATAATAATAACAATTCTTAGAATAATAATTATTATTATTTAAGGACTTTCTATTTATTTTTATATATATTTATACAAAAATGAACATAGATATTTATGTAATTAAATCGGACCATTTAAAAATGAGAATGAAACATTTAGAACCGACAATAGAAAGAATTAAAAAAATATTTAAAGAAAATAATTATAAAACAAATGTTTATTATATATCATCACCAAGTGCTGATGATATTGATAAAAATATAAATGATTATAATAATTTAATAAATTTGAATAATGATGAAATAGATGATGAAGAATTTAAAAATTTACAATCAAAATTTAATTATCAACAATTATCCAATTTATTTAAACATAAAAGGGCATATGAAATGATTAAAAATAATAATAATGATAGTACTCATAATTTTATAATTGAAGATGACATCATTTTATTTGATCATAACGATGGAACAGGAAATACAAATGAGAATTATTTTAAAGAATTCATAAAAAAATTACATAAAATTGATTATGATATTTTATTTACTTGTTGTATTTTCAATAATAATAAGAAAGGTATTGATTATTTATTATCAACATTGCAAAACAAAATTCTTCAATCAAAGAGTTCTTATTTCATAAATAAAAAGACAGCAAATGATTTATATGAATATTTGAATGTAATAAGATTTAATATTAAATTAAGTATATCAAAATTTGTATTTGATAATAAAAATAAAATAAAATCATATGTCTTAAATAAGCCAACTATTCTCGAAGGTTCTAAAATTGGTATATTTCCAACGACTGTTAATTCAAATAATTTATTAATTCAAAATAATAATTTCATTGAATTTGTGAATATGTTCAATGATGAAAAAATAGAAATTAAGAAATTTGAAGATTTTTATGAAAAATTTGGAAAGAATAATCCAGATTATCAACATATTTTAGGATTAAAATATTATAAAAATAAGCAATATAAGGAAGCAATAGAAATATTAAAATCAGGTGTAATAAATACGAAAAATAATGAAGGATTAATCGAACCATTTTCAGAATTATTAAATAATTGTATTAATATGCATCAATACTATCAAGATGATATTAAAGATTGTTTTTCGAAAAAAGGTAAATATTCATAATTATTTTTGTTTCATTTCTAAGTGTAAAAAACTACTTTTGAAATAGACATTATTAAAATCAATAACACGATAATTTTTAAGAATATGTTTTAAATTAATAAAAATATTACTCTCATAATTATTATAAATTACAGATAAATAAATTTTTTCAATGTTTTTAGAATATTTATCATCATATAAACAAGTGTCATAAATTGTTTTACCCCCAATAACAAAAACCTTATTAATTTTTTTATTCATCTTACAATGATTAAAAGCATCATCTAAATTAGTAAAACTAATTAAATTATTAAATCGTGGGAAATCCTTATCACTCGTAATAACAATATTCAATCTATTATGAAGAGGTTTATGAGGAAGCGAATTCCAAGTATTACGTCCCATAATTACTGCATTAATTTTCATATCATTATCATCATTATCATTTTCATTTGCATAACTGCATGTTATTTGTTTAAATAATCTAATTTCTTCCCTAATACTCCATGGGATTGTATTATCATATCCAATACCACCATCTAAACAACAAGCAAGAATAATTGAATATAACATTTTATTATTATTTATTTTATTTTTTATTAATATTATAATTATTAATATTTATATATCCATCATATATTTAACAGCTGTCAAATCTAAATCTCGAACTCTTACGAATTCATATTTATCATTTGGAAGTGGTCTTTTGATGATAAATGGAACTTTTCCTTGTTTCAATTCATCAATTGCTATTTTTCTCAAATCCATATTAGATTTAACATCAATATCTATATCAATAAATGGGATATGTCCCTGAGATAATTGAACAGTTCTTTGACTAATAATAAGATTAAATTCATATTTAGTCATAATTAATTTACTAATTTTAGGATTATCCAAAGTTGCAAAAATTTTATTACATTCATCAAACGGTTGCTTTATTTCATTAATGGACATTATTAAATAATAAAATTTTATCTCTTATATAATTAATCATTTTTTATTTTCCCTCCAAGTAAAACCACAATTATCACAAACATAGAAATATTTCATATTCTGAGGATGATATTTAATTGGTATTATTTGTCTCTTATCATCTGAAATTGTACAATTAGTACATTTAATATTATCATCCTTAATTCTTCTCAAAGTTGGATCAAATCTTAAATAATTATTAACATGTTGATTATATAATAATTCATCTTCTGTATAAATTGTCTCTGATATTTTAATTGCTTCTATCTTATCCTCGTCTTTCTCATAAAAACAATGTTTGCAATAATAAACCAATTTCTTATTATCATTCGTTTTTATGTATTTCATATTATGGCAAATTTCACAAAAATTCATTTTATTTAATATATATATTTATTATTTAATATTTAAATATTCATTTTTTTTATAATAATATTTGACATAGAAAATTTTCTATATAAATAGGTTCTCTACCTTTATTAGAAATTGATAATAGATAATCAATTTCACTTGCAATCTTTATTATCTCTAGTGATTTATTATTATTCAATTTCAATAAATCTAATGTTATATCAACGATTTTTAAATTATATTGAGATAATTTATAAGATAATTGTCTTATATCATTCAAATCATATTTGGAATTATAAAATTTTACAATTGGAGGATAATTATAATTATAAAATTCTTCTGTTAGAAGAAGTGGTTCATTAATTTTTATCTGTTGTAAGAAGATATTAAAAATGATATTTCTACTTATCTCTATTTCTTCATTTGAATTCATTTTCAAATTTAATTTTAAATATTTTTGAAAAATAAATTTAATTTCATCTATTGTGAATAATCGTATTCGAATGCAAAAAAAGCGACTTTTAATGGCATTTTCAATCTTAGAAATTTTATTCGTTGTGCAAATGAAATAGACATTATTATTAAATCTTTCTAGAATAATTCTAAAAGCATATGAAAATTCATTAAAATGATCAATATTTTTAAGAATAATTAAATGTTTATTTGAATTAAAAATAGGTTTATTTTTAATGATAAATAAAATCATATCAGTTAGGAATGAGAAATCGCTAGTTATATTAGGATTATTCAAATCAATTTCTATGAAATATTGATTTTCATTATAAATGATATTTTTATTCCATAATAATTCTTTTTTATTTATATTAATTAAATTAAATTTAGATTTTATTAATTCATTTATGAATAATTCCAATGGAAATCCAATATGAGAATATAATAAAATGTTGAAATCATAATTTATATGATTAATAAAAATTTTATTATATTCTTCAATATCATTAATAATATTTCTAAAATTATTTTTAAAAATATTCCATAATGACATTAATAATTATTTATAATAATGTATAATCATATTATAGAAAATGAATTTAAATGAATTTACAGATTTAAATGATTATATGGATTTTTTAAATAATTTATGTATTTATATTACTTTCTTTTATAGTATTGTTTTAATACTTGATGAATTATTTAATATAGGTATATTTACATATAATTATACATATAATTATAATTATGGCACTGCAACTCAAAAATTTAATGGTGTAAATACAATTGAATGTGAAACTAGTCGATTTAAGACTTATAATAATATTAATTTTTTTAAAACAGACATTTTCAATAATACTTATTCCAATTATCTTATTACTGTTTCTATTACTCTCATAACAATTATATCATCAATTTCATATGGAATTTACTTTTATTATACAATCATTAATGCTTCTGCTTTTTGTAAATATGATATTAGTGATGAATTGATGTCATATCCAAAGAAGTTTTTAAAATGTATTTGCAATGATTGTCATAAAATTCTTCCAAATTGTTCAATTAATTATTTAATATTATTTGTAATAATCATAATTATTCCTATTGCATATATCATAAAATTATTTTTGAAATATGATTTTACACCAACATCCAATTTATTATTTATGATAATTTCAATCGTCCTTTTTAGTTATATTTATAATATTTATGATACTAATCAAACGAAATCTTCTTCGGAAATAATAAAAGAAATATTAATCTTTTTCTTTTTCACAATAATTTTCATCATTTCTCTTTTAGTTCATAAAAATATTTATGACACATATAATGATAGTTCTTTAAATACAAATTTAAAAGATGATTATATTATGTATGATATTTATAAGCAAACAGCGCCAAATAAACCATCACCAATTCCATTACCTATATTCAATGGTAATGATTTATTAAAAACATTCAAATATATTGATGGTGGAGATATTAAAGATACTGATTATGATAATAAGAAATTAATCATTGATAAATATTATAGTGATAAGAAAGATTATGAAAAAGCAATGATTGAATATAATATCAAAAATGATAATTATAATTCAATGATTGAAAAACAAAGATTAAAATTAGATGATAAGACTTACTATTTCGATATAATGATGAATATGCTTGGAATTAAAAATCGTTTGAATTTAATGATAATAATCTTAATAATTATTTTATTAGGATTATATTATTATTATGATGAAGAATTATTTTTATCAGGTATGATTTATTTAATCAATGTATTAATTCTAATAACATTAATTAATGCAATTACTTTTTATAATACTTATTTGAATAAATATATTATTTATGAACCATCATCTTATTATAAGAATGATATATCAATTGCAAATACTAAATTGAATATGTATTTTAATAGTGGAAATGGTGATAATTTTTATCACATTCTCAATAATAATGCAAGTATCAATTATAATATTAATGATGATTTGAATAGAAATACTATTATTAATAGTGTTCGAACATTATCATCAATGTCGAATTTTAATATTGATAATATTAAATTAATAACTAATAATATTGATCAATATAATAAATTAAATAAACAAAATAAATTAGAAAAAAATAATGAATTGGATAGTGTCATTTATTATAATTTTAATATTCCTACTGAAACTTTACAATTCAGCAGTAGTGATATAAAAAATCCTATACAATTTTTATTTTCAGGAATAAATCAAATCATTATTTATAAAAATAATCAAATAGATAATTTTAAAATAATAACTAATTTAAATTTAAATTTTTCATCAAAATCATATCAAATTATGTTAAATCTTTCGAATTATTATGCTTATTTATATTATAAATTAAATTTTTATAAATCACTTATTTTAAAATATTTAAATAATAATATTAATAAAATTAAAAGAACAGAATATTCAAATTTATATCATAGTCTTGAAAAAACAATTTTTCTATTAGAACCATATAAGACAAAAATTATTATTTATACAAGTATTACTGCTTCACCAAAAATTGAAATTGGTGAAAATAATAAAAGATATATTTTTGATAATAATATTATTTTATTAAAAATAAATGAAATCGTTGCATCAACATCAACTACTATTGCAGATAGTGATTATGACACAATTTTAAATAATATCATAACAATTTTATTTAATTATGATAATACTAGAATATATATTAATTTTAAAAAAGATATAGATGATAGTTCAGGATCTCCTATAAAAATTAAAATAAATAATGTTGATAATGATATATATTTATCTATTGATACAACATCAATAATAACTCAAAATCAAAGTAAAATTATTCAACCTTCTATTACTATCAGTTCAATTCATTATTATGAATTTCCAAATAAAATTACTGATAATCATAATAATGATATAATATTAAAAATTTCTAATTTATTAGAAAATAATGTAAAATATTATATTAATGATAAAATTAGCGATGAAGATTTAAATAATAATACTTATAAATTAAAATCAAATTTTAAGGATGATAAAAATATAAAAGAATTAAAATTAAATAAAACAAAAACAAATATATATTCTTCTAGTAAAATCGGAAATAGTGATTATATATGTGATAGTTCTTTATATCTTCCTACAAAGATTTATAAACATAATAGTGATGATTATAAATTATTATTTAAAAAAATAATTTTAAATGTTTTATATAATAATCTTATAAATATAACGACACAATTTGATAATAATGATTTAAAAAATTTATTTAGTCCATCAAGTATTGATAATACACAAATAAATTTTTATGATTTTAGTTCATTTTTTACTAAACCAAATGATGTTGTTACTTCATATGATTTAAAAGATTTAAATAGTTTTATAAAAGATATAACATCGACTACAACGATTTCTGATTCTAGTCCAAATGTTTTAGGATTTATAATATTACTATATAATATTTATAATTATAATATTAATAGTAATAAAATTATATCAATAATTGAATATTTTATTTATATACAATCATCAAATCCTATTAATAGTATTAATATTTTCAATGATGTATTTCCATTATCTAATAATAATGATTTAGTTAAAGATTTAAATAGTATTCCTGGTAAAACAATTAAACCTAAAAATGAGAAAGATTATATTAGAAATAATTATTTAAATATGGATTTAATTAGACATTATGAAAAAAATAAACATTTAGTAAGTTTAATTTTAAATATTTATTCTAATATTTTTACTAATGTCAAAAGTGTTATTTCATCTATTGATAAAACTAATTTATGTTTTTCAAGTAATGATAAATATGCAATTGAACAAAATTTATACAATCACATATCAAAATATTATACATTAGGAACATCATTACCATTAAGATCAGTAAATATAAAACCAGCATTTTTTAATAAAGAAAGTAAACAAAAATTATTAGATATAAATCAAGAAATAATTAATGTTTTTAAAATAATTGATTTTTTATTTGAAAATGTAAGCAGTGATAGTAATAATAATACATTATCAAAAGAACAAGATGAAATAATTAAGAATTATAATTTCTATAATCCAGAATTGTATAATAATATCAAAAATTTTACACAGGAAGAATTATTTATCAATTGCAATTATGTGAATAAATATAATAATTTAGAAACAAGTAAATTAGAATTATTTAAATATAATTGTGATAATGTCGCATATAACTTCCCAATATTATTAATAATATTTGTAGTTGTTTTTGGAGAAGCTTATTTAATAAAATATTAATATAATTTAATATAAGGAATAATAATGAGTAGTTCTGGTGATAATAATAATGATAATTGCGTTGATGCCAATAATAATATTAATTATAATTTTGTAGGTTTGAAAGAGATTATTGATAAAGAACATATTTTAAAAGTTTTTGATACAAATTACATACCTTTAAATAGTCTTCCAATTGCTTATTATAATACTAGTAATCCAATTGTAACAGATGGTAATGACGAATTATTAACATTATTAGAAAAAATTAATAATAAAAAAAATATTTATAATACTTATAATATTACTCCAATTTATATATCAATAACAATTGTATCAATTTTAGCATTATTGGCAATATTAAGAATATTTTTTGTAATTTATAATAAATTTTATAGTTATATATTAATAATATCTTTAACAGTTCCTATTATTATTTTAAGTTTGTGGTTTGTATATATAAATAATCAGTCTTTATAAATAGAATGACAGAATTTTTTTTCAATTTTAAAGATTTGACAAATATTCAAAATCCGAATAAAGTTATGTTGAATTTAGGTTCTTTCGTAATTAGTGATGATTATATTAAAAAAATGTTTCCAAAGAGATATAATTTTTATATGAAATTCGTGGATGGTTTTTCATCACCATCAAATTTATATAAATATTTATATAGAACAAAAGAAAGCAAAGATTATTATGAAGAACTTCAAGGAAAATTGGCAAAAATATCTAATTCATTATCAAAATTAAGTAATAAAAATAAGAAAAAAGTTCTTAATGTATTGTCTCAAAATTTAGGTAATAGAGGTAATAATTATAATCAATTTCTTGATGTTATTTCAAGTATTACTACTACTAATGATAATAGTGTAAAAAGAAAAGGCGGTGCAGAAGGTGATGCCCAAGGGGGTGAAGCAGTAGAAGGTCAAGAACAAGCAACTGAAAATGAAGTTCAAAAAGAAGTTGTGAATGAAAGTGAATATAGATCTCCGCCACTTGAAATTCTTCAAACTCATCAAATACAACCAACACAGGAAGCACCTAGAAGGAGGATAATTCTAGGTACTATAGATGATGAATATTCAAAAGATTATTATGTCAAGAAACCTTTTAAACCTATGGAAACATTTTTAAATGATGTTAAGAAAATAGCGCCAGTTCTTAATTTACAACCACCTAAAACAATTGATGATTTAGTTAGAAAAGTCGATGGAGACGCTGATAAATCAGATTTTTTTAATGTTGATACTGCTGATATAAGTGAGAAGACTGATGATTTACAACAACTTTATAAAAATTATCTTAAAAATCCTTTATATAGTCCAGAAAGATTAGAAATTAATATTTATGATAGAATAACATTTATTATTGTTACTTATATTATTCGTTTTTTAACATTACAATTCATTTATTGGTGTTTAAATTCAAATATTATTAATAATTTTTCAAAGGCATATAATTATTATACAATCATTTATATCCTATTTTTCATATTTATAACATCAATTGTAAATGTAATGTATTTTTACCCAGTTTTTGAATTATTTTCGAATATATCTTCAATAACCGTCTTTCCAAATTATTTCTATTATTTCTATATTTATACGAATGGTTATTTGAGTTTAGCAATTCATCTTTTTATAATATTAATATTATTATTTGTTCCATTCGTTCTTGTTATGGATAGAAAAGATGTTAATTTTATTGGTGATAGTGATGGAGATAATATTAGTTATGATTATAAGAAGAAGAATGAAATTTATATATCAATATCTAATTTTTCACTAATAATATGGGTATTAACGAGCATTATTTCACTTAAATTTTAATTATATAATTAAATTAGAATTGTTTTATTAAAAAATGGAATTAATATCAAATTCCAGAGAATTATTTATAATAGAAAATGTTATAAATTATTTGCAAACTACTTATCCAGATGTTTATAGCGATAAAGAGATAATAAGAAATTATATCGAATATAATAAATTATATAATAAAAAAAAATTATCTAAAAGAGAAAAAACTGTTATATTTACACAAGAAGAGAAAGAAAGATTGGAAGAATTAAATACTATTTTCTTCGGAAATGAAGAAGGAACATTTAATACATATGTAGATTTACCAGGTAATTATTTAATGACAATTAGAACTATTAAACAATTAATAAGTTCAACTAATAAATCAATTGATGATATTATAAAAGAAGTTTATTCATTATTTGAAAATGAAGAAATAACCAAAGATGAAAAATTTTTACAAGATTATTTAAATACTATTATAATACCATCATTATTAACTACTTTAGATACGCATTATGTTAGTGAAAAAATTGATCATAAAATAGATAGACAAGAACATACATTTGACAATGCTCAAATAATACAAGAAGAAAGAGAAAAATTAGATGAAAAACAAAGAAAGAAGGAAGAAGAAATAAGAAAAAGAGAAGAGATAGAGAAGAAAGAAATAGAAAAAGCAAAAGTTAGAAAAGTTAAACAAGACGAATTAAATGAAAAACTTAAAGCTAAATTAGTGGAGAAGGATGCTGAAAGTAAAAATAAACAAAAAGATGAGAAAAAAACATTTATCAAAAATTTTAATGATAATTTTGAAAAATTAAAATATGATTTAATGATGAATCCTGATTTAAAAAATGCTTTAAAAAATTTTAATGATTATGATAATTGTATGAAATATTTATTAGAGCACCCTGAAACTGATGAAAATGTTAAAAAAATTATAGAAAATTATTGTAATTTATTAAAATTAAAAAAAGATATTAATGATGAAAAAAAAGATATTAGTCAATTACAAAAATTAGAAAAATCATTTAATTCTAATAAAAAAGATTTAGTAAAAATACAGAAATCTTTTTCAAAACAATTCAAAGAAAAAAAAGATAAAGATTTAATTGATAATCAACTTAAATCATTGGATGATTATATTAATGCAAATATTGGTGAATATGCTCAAATATTAACTATTGATGGTGAAAAAATGATTTCTAAAAGGACGAGTTCAAATATGGTTTCTTCTTATTTCAAAATAAAAATTAAAGAATTTTATGAATTACAAGATGATATTTATTTTAAATTATTATATGATAAAAATGAAGATTTTAAAACATTTATTAAACAATTATTCCTTTATTATGGGATATTATATTCATTTTTTAATTCATTAAAAAAATCTCAATTTTATTATTTTCAAGTATTTATTGATATATTTAATAATTTAATTAAAAACTCGGTTTTTAAACTTGATGATAAGAATAAATTAATAATTGATGAATTAATAAATGAAATTCGAATGCAAAATATTAGTATAAGATTTGATAAAGTTAAATTTTGTTCATTTTTAAATATTTTTTTTCATCATATAAAAATTTACTTAAGTTATGTAAAATTAGAAAATCTAAATGTATTTACAAATTTAAATGATTTAAACAAAAAATATTTAAATACTGATGCAGATACTGATTTGATTTCATATATTCAAACAAATGATGATTTTACTAAAATTTGTAAAAATAAGTATGATTATGATGATGTAATAAAAGAAAAAACACAAGAAATAGATGATGAAAAAGAAAAAATAAAAGAAATGGATGATGAAAAAATTATGTTAGATGTTTATAATTTTTTTTATTTAAAATATTTTAATTCATTTAATAAAATTAAAGATATAACTATAACTTCATATGAAAATAATCCTGAATTAAAATTAAAATATGAAAAATTACGAAGTATCATCAATGAACAAATTAACAAAATTAAAAGAAAAGATGTAAATTTATTACATGAAATAAATTTACAAGATTTTAACATTAATTATGATGAATTTATTAGAAAACAAAGTAATAGATTATATGATAATGAACAACTAGATGCAGTAAAAGATCATTTTAAAAAAATATATATTAATAATTTTTTATAATAATTAAAATATTATTATCTATAAATAGATTTTTAAATATAATGTCAACTCTTTTTACTAAAACACAATCACGATCAAGAGATATAGATTATGGACAATATTTTAAAAAAAATTATAGTACTGATGGTAGTATAATTTTTACACCACGTAATCCTAATCAAATAAATCAAAATTTGAGAATAACAGCAACATTTAATAATTATAATTATATTTATAATTATAATAATATTGTAATTTATGATAGACAAGGCATTAATACTTATAATTTAACTTTTCATAATGAAGAAAATTATCTTATAACAAATGACAAAATGTTTATATTATTAGGAGATGATATATATCAATCTTACAATATTTATAATAAATTACATTATATTTCATCAGATGGACAGAGAATAATTATTGATAAACGTATCTATAATTATTATAAAGATGATGGTAATACGCATAAATATCATTGTTGTCAAATAGATAATACATTTCAAGAATTATCAATTGTAACATCAAATATTAATCTAAATCAAGATTTAAATGATACTTATGGAACAATAATATATCAAACTAGAACTCCAACATATTCAAGAATAGTTAGTGATCCTGAATATTTACCAAGTCATGAAGTTGTTTATTCACCACAACCACATGTTTCTTCACCACAACCACAACCACGTGTTGTTTCTTCACCAGGTGCAAAAAGTATTTTTGCACATAACCAAATAGCAAGAAGAGCAGAAGAAGAAGCAGCAGCAAAAAAAAAAGCAGAAGCAGAAGAAGCAAGAAAAGCAGAAGAAGCAGCAGCAAGAAGAACAGCAGAAGAAGCAGCAGCAAGAAGAACAGCAGAAGAAGCAGCAGCAAAAAAAAAAGCAGAAGAAGAAGCAGCAGCAGCAGCAGAAAAAGCAGAAAAAGCAGCAAGAAGAAAAGCAGAAGAAGAAGCAGCAGCAGCAAGAAGAAAAGCAGAAGAAGCAGCAAGAAGAACAGCAGCAGAAGAAGCAGCAAGAAGAACAGCAGCAGAAGCAAAAAAAAAAGCAGAAGAAGAAGCAGCAAGAAGAAAAGCAGAAGAAGAAGCAGCAGCAGCAAGAAGAAAAGCAGAAGAAGAAGCAGCAGCAAGAAAAGAAGCAGAAGAAGCAGCAAGAAAAGAAGCAGAAGAAGCAGCAAGAAAAGAAGCAGCAGAAGCATTAAAAAAAGCAACATCAGCAGCAAAAAAAGAAAAAGAAGAAGCATTAAAAAAAGCAGCAGCAAAAGCAAAAGAAAGAGCAAGAGCAAAAGCAGAAAAAGCATTAAATCAAGCAAAAGAAATAGCAGAAGCAGATAAAGTAGCAGTAACTGCAGAAAATGAAGCACTAAAAACTAAATTACAAGAAACACAAAGTATATTGTATAATTTTGAACAAACTATGACAAACTTAGAAACTACTTTATCTACATCTTACAATAAATTAGAACAAAAACATAATAAAATAGAACAACATGTAAGTACTCAAAAAATAAATGAAGCTATAAAATATATTAGAGAAAATAGTATTATTATAAAAGGGTTAAAAAATAAAAGTGATGTAGTTTATACTTCTTATTTATATCCTAATGATGAAGAAAAAATAATGAAAAAGGATTTTAAAATTACTCAAAATACTGAAAAACAAATTAAAATAGATGAAAAAATAGATAAATCAAAATTTAATGATTTAACTTATATAAAATTATTATTAGAACAAATTAATAATAGTGAATTTAGTAAATATAGAAAAAAATATATAGAATATTTATATGAAAAATATGATGATGATAAAGAAAAAATAGAATTAGAATTACAAAAATTTCAGGAATTTCTTATAAAATTTGAGTTTTATTTAAAATGTAAATCCTTTTTTTTACAAGATAAAAAGAAAGAATTAATAGAATTTATTAAGAAAAATAGTACAACTAGTAATCAACATATAACTACTCCTCTGCAACTATCACAATTACAAGAAGAAGCAAAAAATGGTATAATTACTAATTCAAGTAAAAGTAATGATTATATTGATACTTTTGATGAATTTGAAAGAAAATGTATGGATGATACTAGAGTTAAAACTAATGACGATGAAGAAGAAGATGTATATAGCTTAGAACCAGATAATTATAATTTTTTTAATAAAATTCAATTTGATAAATATAGAAGTACGTATATTAATGTTTTTATGTCGCGTTCTTTTCATTCATATAGATTGATGTCTGGATTAAAAAAAATATTATTATATGTATATTTATATTTATCATTTACATTAAAAACTAGTTTAGAACAAAAAAATTTAAATCAACAAGAAGATATATTAAGAGATTATAAAAATCGTGAAGATTATTCTAACTTTATTAAAGTATATTTATTAGAAGACATAGAACAACTTAAAATATTAAAAATTACATTTTCTAATGATTCAACTACAAATTATCATAATATAAAAAAAATAATTGATCTTTTTTTTAATAGTAAAAATATGAAAGAAATTAAAGATAATATTTTAAACAAAATAGTACAATTTAAAACTATATTATTAAGCTATTTGATAAACAAAGATAAGAATAATAAAAAAGAAGAGAATAAAAAAGTATATTTATATCATTTTATAGTATTTATTAAAAAAAGTAAAAATGATTTAAATTTTTTAACTATTATAAATCAATTTATTAAAAGATATATAAATGATTTAAATTCTTCAATAAAAGATGAACTTCAAAATATTTTAGATTGTTTTGACTTAGATAAATTAGATGATGAAGATAAAAAATTAGGTGGTTATAATGATGATTTCATAAATTTAAGAAATCAAATAATTGATTTTTATAATAATGATATTATTTTGAGATATATTTATAATTATGACCAAATAATATTATTCAATTATTTAAATTATCTTATTTCTAAAAATGAAAAATTTAAGATTTTATTAGATAATAAGAATTTATTAAAATTAATTAATAAAGATTTATTAAATAATTTAATAAGTAAATTAAAGATTGACTTAGATTTAAATGAAGTTATTGAAGATAAGAAAGAAGAATTATTTTCATTAAAACCTTTCTTTCGATCAAATGATATTATTTTAAATGGGTTTGATAATTTCATTAATTATTTATTTGTCTTCTTATTAAGTGTTAAAAGCGATAATAGTGAATTTAATCAAATCAATATTAATGATAATATTTATGATTTAAATGATATTTCCACATTGAATATTTATAATCTTCCTCAAAAGTCAATTACAATAATGATGTCAAGTGATGAAGAAGAAATTGCAAGACATTTATTAGATAAAAATAATAAAGAAGTATTAATTAATTCAATTTATCATAAATTTAGTTATTTAAAGAAAGAAAAAAAAGAATTTAATAATAATAATTTATATATCATTAATGATAGTATTTTGAATTATTTAAATAAACTTAAAATTAATAATGATGATAATAATAAAATTTTAAATACCTTAAAAGAAATAGAAATGAAACTTAATAGAATTCATATTTATAGTGGTGGTAGTGGTGAAGGAGGAGATGATGCTAATAAAAAAGATCTTACTACAAAAGTAAAAGATATTATAAATAATACTGCTAATACTATTACTACTGCTGCAACAACTGCTTTTAATGATAAGTTTCAACCTAGAAAATCAAATCCTGTTTTTAATTCAACTATAAATAGATTAGTGGAAAAATATGATAATTCTGAATATCCAAATGAATTAAAGAAATTTGATTTTTATAATAGTGTTAAAAATAATAATTTAGATCCAGCAGTTGAATTAGAAATATCGAATGTTGATAAATATATTTTCATAGTAGTTGCATATTTCATACGTTTATTAACCTTGTTAATTTGTCATTATTATATTGATGCAAATGCAATTACTGATATTAAATTCTCAATTTATTATTATTTAACAGTTTATATATTTATTTTCGTAGTATTAGTAATAATTATTAATTTTGATACATTCAAATTAAGAATTTTAGTGAATTATATGAATTTACATATAAATACGAGTGGAATATTTACTCATTTAATGTTAATGTGTTTATTTATCTATCTTATTTATCTATTAATAAATAATATTATAGGATATGAACAACCACCAACTCAATTAACAGAAAACCAAAAAATAAAATTAAAATACAAATTAGATGTATTAACTTTAATTATATATGCATTTATATTCATCTTCGTATTAGTTTTTTAATTATTTCTTTTTAATGATATTTGAAAATTAAAGAGAATTGATAATTATAATTAAAAATCCTAGAATTAATAAATTCTTGAATATTAATATTATTCTTACTTATTTTAATCGTTTTATTCTCAATATCAATCTCATTAATAATATTATCAGTTGTATAATTATTACTAAAAATTATTTTTATTTTATCATTTAAATTAAATAAATGAATTTTATCAATTTTAATATTAAAATAATTATCATTTTCTAGAATTTCAAGTGCTGTCGAATAATATTCATTTAGAGAAATTGGATGATTATTATAATCAAATAACTTAATATTCCAATTCGTATTTTCTAATATTATTTTATTATAAGATTTTATTACAGGTTTCCAAATATCCCAATTACTACTATTTTTATCATATATGAACGTATAATTGACATTATTATTATAACTATCACTTAATGATAATATGATATAAGGAGATTTATTTTTAATGAAAGATGGTAATAATAATAGTAATGGATAAATATTAGTTTTATTAATATTAGTTGTAAAATTATTTTTAATAGAATTAATTATAAATGTCTTATATTTAACATTCTGATTATGATTAATATTCGAATTTGAATTCAAATTGGCATTTATAATCATATTATTTCTCAATTCTTCTATTTCATTAATTTTATCATCAATATCAATATTTTTTAATGTTGATGCTGAGTTCAAATCTTTATTTAAATCCTTATTCAAAGTCATATTATTCCTTATATCTCTAATTTCATTCATTTTAATCTCTATTTCATCATTCTTGCTGTCATTTTCATTTTTAATATCTCTAATTTCATTCTTCTTGTCATTATCATTTCTATTATCATTTCTATTATCATTCCTTTTGTCATTATCATTCCTTTTGTCATTATCATTCCTTTTGTCATTATCATTCCTTTTGTCATTATCATAATTATTTAAAATACTTTCATTAATCTTTTTCAAGACTAATTTATTTAAATCGTTAATTTCTACATTAGTATAATTATTATTCTTATTACTTCCAAAAACTTGATAATAAATAATATTGAATTTTTCTCTCGGATATTCATCTAATTCATATTTATCTTTTAACATTTTAAGAGAAATCAAATATAATTTATCCATATTTCTCAATAAAAAAATTATCTTATCTTTTTTTTAAGTATTGTTTTTATATTTGGTCTAAAAAATACATTTCTTAATAAATACATAACATTATCATTCATTTTATTAAAATTAATAACCTTGTTAAAATTTGCATTATGTCTATCTTTATATAATAGAACTAACCATCTGCGCTGAAATGCAATTGAAAAAACACCACATTCTGTATTACTATTTTGATGTTCAACATTATTAATATTAATATTAAATTTCTTATTAGGATAAATAGTTTTCATTTGTTTCTGAATATTTATGAAAACTGGTTTTAATAATTCTGGAATTGGTTTTTTAACACTATCATAATAATAACCACCATAAGATTTTAATGATGGGTCGAGAATAAAGAAACTTGATGTCCAATGAGTTCCTGGTTCATCGTGTTTGCATAAATTAGTAATAAATCCAAAATATTTCTTACCAGATTTTATGATTTCTTTCATATTAATATGACATTTACTATCATATTTACAAGTATTACTAGTTTTATCTTTCATACCGAAATCAATTGTAAAAACTCCGTGGAATTTATAATATAAATCTTTCTTATTATCAAATTGATTTAAGACATTTTCAATATCAAAATTAGACAACCATTCGTGTTTATTCGCAATCCAATCATCTGGTTGCGCAGGTCTCAAATCTCTTTTTTCAATAGCAGTCATAACTTTATTAAGTTTGTAATTATTTTTAATATTTTTATTGATTAGTTTTATAATATCCACCCAAGCCCAATAATTATTATCAAGAGTAATTGTATAGCGATTAAATTTCTTTTCAAGTTCTTGAAAGATAAAATCAGAATTGTTTAAATTTTTTTTATCTATTTGAATTCTATTTTTCGCAGGATTTAAATAATTCCACGCATTAAGAATGGTAATTAAGGATTTCAAGGAATAGCAATAAGTTTTGTTATTAGAAGTTATACTACAATATGACATAAATTCTAATTGTAATAAATAAAAAAATGATAGACCGATATTTATAATTTAAAAATATAAATTAATAATAATATATAATGGCTGAACAAAAGTTTAAAAATTTTATTTTAAAACATAAAATTGACAAAGGTAAGCCTTTTACTAATACTAGTATTGGCAACCCTAAAATATCTTTATATATTCCTAATGAAGAATACGAAGAATTCTTGAATATTTATTCATTAGCATTAAATAACGGTACTGTTCTCCATTATACTGAAAAACCAATTGAACCAAGTCCATTAAGAGTTGATCTAGATTTTAGATTTGCTTTACCTATAAATGAGACTGGTATGACATATATTCAAAGATTATACACTGATAAACATATATTTTCTATTATTGATAATTATTTCAAGATAATCAATACTTATTTAGATATTGATGATGATAAAAATATTGCTTATATTATGGAAAAGACTAATCCTACTGAATTTAGAAATAAAATCAAGGATGGGATTCATATCATATTTCCTCATATCATAATTGATAATAATATGCAACATTTCATAAGAAAGAAGATTTTAGATATTGCTAGTATTATTTTCAATGATTTATATTTATGTAATGAATACGAGGATGTTATCGATAAAGCTATTATTTCTTCTAATTGTTGGCAGATGTATGGGAGTAAGAAACCTGATTCTGAAGCATATCGAGTAACAAAAGTTTATAATTTCAAAGATGATTCAACTAATGATAGTAATTATGTTGCAAATGTCGAACAAGAAATTTCATTTATTAAATTATTTTCAATGCGTTTCATTACTAGTGAGAAAACTGAAATTAAAGAAAATTATAAAACTGAGATTGAAGAATATGTTCGTCATATTCTTCCTTCGATTGATAGTAAATTGAAGGAGAAATTAGAGAATAATATTTTACTAAAAAAAGAAATTAATATTATTAAGAATTATACAAGTGATGATGATTATATCTTAGCGAGAGAATTAATAACTGAATGTTTATCATCTTCGAGAGCCGAAAGATATAATGATTGGATTACATTAGGATGGGTTTTAAGAAATATTGATTATCGATTATTAGCACAATGGGTTGAATTTTCAAAAATTGGTAGTAATTACATCGAAGGAGAATGTCAGAGATTATGGGATCAGATGAGAAAAGATTATTTAGGAATGGGAACTTTGAGATGGTGGGCGAAAACTGATAATCCACAAAGATATAAAGAAATTATTGATAATTCTGTAATTCCTTTAATAGATATTTCAATTGGTTCAGAAGGTGCTCATTATGATGTCGCTAAATTAGTTCAAGTTATTTATAAAGGTGAATATAAAGCAGTTAATAAAGATACTTGGTATAAATATGATAAAGACAGTCATAGATGGGTTAGAACGAAAGAAGGATTAAATTTAAGAAAGTCTTTGAGTGAAGAGGTTTGCAGAAGATTTTTAGAGAGAGCTATTTATTATAATAGTATTAGTACAAATCCAATTTATGATCAAGCACAACAAGGAATTTATAATAAGAGAGGAACAGATGCTGCAAAAATAGCATTGAAACTTAAACAAACCAGTTATAAGGATGCTATTATGAAAGAATGTAAATGTTTATTTATTGATGAGAAATTTGAAGAATTATTGGATTGTCGTCCGCATTTAATTGGTTTCAAAAATGGGGTTTATGATATGAAGATGCATATTTTTAGAGAAGGTATGCCAGATGATTATATTTCACTATCTACAAATAAGAATTATATTCCCTATTCTCCTATTTATCCAGAGGTAATAGAAATTAATGATTTCTTTGAGAAAGTATTTACAAATGTTAATTTGAGAAATTATGTTCTAGATATTCTCGCTTGCGCGATTGATGGTTCTATTGCACAAGAAAGATTTTATATCTTCACAGGTCAAGGAAGTAATGGCAAAAGTAGATTATTAGATTTAATTCAAAAATCAATTGGTGATTATTACGCAACTTTACCTATTGCATTATTGACACAGAAAAGAGCTGCTTCAAATTCAGCACAGGGTGAAATTGAAAGAATGAAGGGAAGACGATTTGCAGTTATGCAAGAACCGAATGAGAATGATAAAATTAATGTTGGATATATGAAAGAATTGTCAGGAAATGATAGAATTCTAACAAGAGGATTATATAAAGAACCTTATGAATTTAAACCACAATTCAAGATGATTTTAGCGTGTAATGAATTGCCTGAAATTCCGTCTCAAGATGGTGGTGTTTGGAGAAGATTGAGAGTTGTCGAGTTTTCATCGAAATTCTGTGAAAATCCAGATCCAGAAAAACCGAATGAATTTATTATGGATTTAGAATTATCAGAGAAATTTGAAGCATATTCTGATTATTTCATTTCTATGTTAATTGAACGTCATAAGAAAATTAATCCAAATAAAATTAATGAACCAAGAGAAGTTATTAATGCTACACAGAAATATAAAGATAATAATGATGTTATTGGACAATACATTAGTGAACGAATTATTACTGATAGTACTATCAAAGATAAGATAGGATTTATGGAGATTTATAATGATTTCCGTCTATGGTGTGTGGAGAATGTATCGAAGGGTAAGAGACATCCTGAAAGAGTTCAGGTAAAATCATACTTAGAGAAGATTTATGGAATTTATACAACTAAGGATGGATGGAAAGGATTGAAAATAAAAATATAATTTTCATTGAAAAAAATAATAAAAAAATGAATATTTCTTATTTTTTGATATTATTTATCATTCCTATTCTCAAATGATTAGTATTACAGGTTTTTATACCGTTTTTAATTCAATTGAACATAATTTCGTTTTCATTACTTATGATAATTATGTGAAAATTATTTATAATAAGAAAATAGTTAATATTAATCTTGAAAATTTGATTAAAATTAAACAATTGTTTCAAATTTATTTTCTTTCATTCATTTCAAGTAATTATGATTATAATGATAATATCAAAAGAATTATGATAAGAAAATATAATTTCAATCATAATAGTTTCGATAATAATTATTCATTCAATGAAATCAAAAAGAATTACATGAGATCAAAGGAACCAAAAATGGAAAGTTCTATGAGAAAACAAAAGAAATTATTGAAAATGATTTATTACGATTTGAATGGTTTCGAACCTAATAGAATAAATTTATTTTATTAAATTTAATAATATCATATTTGAAATGTTTATAAATAAATATTTTTTTTGAATTATTATAATAACATCTTCCAAAGAAATTTAAAGAATTTATAATTTTGTTTATTTCATTTCGTATAATTCTTTCCTTATAATAATAAATTAATTCAGAAATAATTAAATTAATAATATCATCTGGAAGTTCTCTCTCCTTTTCAAATAAATGATATTTAATAATTGTCATATTAGAAAGAATTAAATCTTCATTCATTTGATATTATTTATATATAAAAATTGAATTAATAATAATATTAGTCATTTTTTGTTTTGTTAATTATGAATATGAGTATGATTAAAGAGACAAAAAAGTTTGTTAAAAATTATATGAAATCATATGATCAATCACACGATTATAATCATGTAAAAAGAGTGAAGAAATTAGCATTAAAAATTGCAAAAAAAGAGAAAGTTAATGATAAATTAAGTATGTTTAAAATTAAAATAGCATCATTATGTCATGACATAGGCGATAATAAATATACCAATGATGAAAATGAACAATCTAGAATTTTATATAATTTTTTTAAAGATAAAATAGATGATGAAATAATTGAAGAAATTATTTATATAACTACTTATACATCACTTTCTAAGGAAATGGCAAATTATAATAATATTGATAATAATAATAAAATTTTAAAATGTGTTCAGGATGCAGACAGAATTGAATCACTTGGTTCTATGGGAATTTGCCGTTATTTCATTTATGGAATTAAAAAGAAAAATAGTAATTTAGATGAAATTATTAATAATATCAAAACAAGAACAAAATTAATAATGACGCATATGAAAACTAATTATGGAAAAAGAATTGCAAAAAGAAAATATAAAATTATTAAGAATTTTATTCAAGATTATTATCATTGAATTTATATTTAAAAATTATTTCTTTATTAAAAATTATCATTGAAATTAAAATTAAAAATGTCAGTCCAATCCATTATTAATTATATTGAAAATAAGGGTTATATAACAGGTGATGAAATAAGTCCAAATCATTATTTGAAAGGTGAAATAAAAGATTATTATGATAATGTAAATCTTATTAATTTATTTAAGGAAAAATTTGAGGGTAGATATTTATTTCCAACAGACAATTCAATTATTATTAATAATGAAGAATATAATCATAAAATTTTTGTAACTTATAAAATTGAAGATAATGAAATTTATTGGATAATTAAAATTCTATAAAAATGACAAAAAATTAATCTTTGTCATTTCTAAAATCTCACCACTAATCCTCGCAAATGAGTTCGATAATCTTCATCGCTTCTTCATCAATCAATTTTTCAATTCGAGAAGAGAGGATGAATGATGATATATATCCATTAATCGAATTCAAGGGATGAGTGATATGTTTGTTTCCGTAGTAATTGTCAATCACTTTAAATAACTTTTTCTGTTTCTTAAAACTTGTCTCGCGCTTTGGCTCTTGTGAAAGCAACGGATTTTTTAGGAAACCTTTCTCAAATTTGCTAAATTTATAATCACTGAAAACGAAGCAATCTTTCCACTGCTGTCTGGTATAAACACCATAAGTATTACCAATACGCGAAACCTTCTTAATATCTTGACTGGTAAGTAGGGAAAGTGTGTAGAACTGGAATAGAATTTTATAATGTTTCAATTTTTCAATTGCTATTACCATTCTTCGATCTTGCAGAATAATTTGAATAAACTTCTCATATTTGATGAAAGTGAAATTGACAGGCTCGATTTCATAGTAGATGTAGAAACAACTAACTTCAACCATCGATGACAGCGGTGATCACTTTTATTTTTCTAATAATCATTTTTATTTATAAATGAAAAAAAATCAATTCAAAAGAATTTTTTAATGTTTGAATAGATGTCTCTATTGAAACCACGAATACAAGATAGTATATAAATCTTATTTTCATATTCAATAATTTTTTTAATTTCATTTGTATATTTATTTAATAAAAATTCTTGAAAAATATTAATCAAATAAATTGGATCTGTAATATCTCCATAATCATAATAATTATTAATCATTTTTATGAATTTCTTTTGTTTCTTAATGCTTGTCTCTTGTTTTGGTTCTTGTGATAGAAAAGGATTTTTTACCCATATTTTTTCAAATTCTATGAAAGAGAATTTATCATAATTACTAATTCTATTTTTTAACCATGTTTTCTCAAATTCTACAAAAGTGTATTTATCATAACTACAAATACCATAAAAACTACTTATTTCATAATTTTTTGAAATATTATTACTAATTAAGATTGAAAGAATATAGAAATTAAACAATAATTTATTTTTCTTTAAATTCTCAATTTTTATTATAATTGATTTATTTTCATTTCCATATTTAATTTTTATAAACATATCATATTTAATGAAAGTAAATATAATAGGTTCTTGTTTATAATTATAATCAAAATAAACACAGCTTACTTCAATCGTCATTTAATTATGATAATTATGATAATTATTTAAAATAATCATTTTTATTATTATTTATATTTGTATTTATATTTTTGTAAATATTAAATAAAATTGATTATTAATTTTATAATTATAAAATTATCATCATTCAATGGTTGAAATTAGCTGCTTTTACATGCATTCACCAAATGAACCTATCATATTTACTTTTATGAAATATGAGAAGTTTATAAAGATTATTTTAAATCATAAAGAGATCGTATTAGAAATTGAGAATATGAAGTATTACGAAATGATTTATCAATTCTATTTCGTTTCTCTTGTTGTTTTCAAAAGTATTTCAATTGAAAATGATAGATATATCTCTTATGCATTTACTACAAATCATAGCAATTGTCGCATTTCGACAATCATTTTTAATAAGAATGTATTAAGAAATCTGTTTCAAACACAAGAACCAAAGCGAGAGACTAGTGTAAGGAAGCAAGTCAAATTCATAAGAATGATTAACAAATTTTACTATGATGGACTTATTTATAATCCTTTGTTCTACATTGAAAGATTTATTTATAATTCTACAAATAAAATTATTGATTATGAGAATAAGATTTATATTCTTTGCTGCATTCGCGGTTTCAACAAGGATATTTATTCGAACATTATGAGATATATGTGATTTCAATAATTTTTTTGTATTAATTTATTTCAAAATAAAAATAAAATGATATTATTATTTAAAAAAAATAATTACCCCTAAAAAAGGTCATAGCGTTCAATGATTGAGATTAGCTGTTTTTACATGAATTACTACCACGACCCTGTGAATATCACATTCATCAAATACGAGAAGTTTATGAAAATCATCCTGCAGAAAAGAAAGATTGTTATTTCGATTGAGAATTTGAAAAAATCTCTGTTGCTCTATCAATTCTATATCCTCTCTCTGCTTACCACAGAAGATTGTTCAAAGGTTTCTCGTCATAATGTTTATGGTATTTCGACTGAAAAGTTCTGGATGTATCTGTCTTTCGCGAATAATTACGACGTTGTTCTATTCGAGAAGGATTTTATGAAAAACCCTCTACTATCACAAGAACCGAAGAAGGAGACGAGTGTCAAGAAACAAAATAAATTTTTCAAGATGTTGTATTTCTACTATGACAGAAAGCATATTAGAGATCCGATATATTATATTGAAAAGTATCTTTCATTATTAGTCGAAAGACTTAATATGGATGAAATTATTCAATATGAGAATAAGATTTATCTTCTTTCCTGCATTCGAGGCGCTAATAAAGACGTCTATTCGACCATCAAGAAGTTCTTATGAGTTGGATTTTATAAATGGCAAAATTAGAAATAATTTTTGTCATTGTTTAATAATAAAATAATAGAAATAAATTTGTATTAATTTAATTGAAAATAAGAAGAAAGTGATTTTAAAATTTTTAAATTATTTTTACCAGTAAAAAAGGTCACCCTTCAGCAATGGTTGAAATTAGCTGCCTCTGTCTTGGATATAACTATGAACATGTTCCACTCATCCTCATCTTTATGAAGTATGAGAAGTTTATCAAAATAAGATTGAAGTACTTTTACAAGGAGGTCGTAATCGCAATTGAGAATTTGAAATATTCTGAAATGCTGTTCGATTTCTATATTCTGTCATTGCTGTGTCTTCGCGATAATTGCGAATGCACTCCAGAAAATTACGATAGTTATGTCTTTCACAGCATTTCAATCGAAAATGGTAGGAGTGAATATTCCAAATACTGCGATTACAAATTGGAGGAGTATGAACATTGTTGGATGAAGGAAAATCCCTTCCTTTCTCAGGAACCGAAACGCCAGTCGAGTGATAAGAAGATTAATAAACTTCTTAAATGCATCTACAGGTTATACGAGAATGGCGAATTCGAACATCCTTTGAGTATGATTGAGACGATGCAGATGATGCTAATCGAACCTTTCTACTTGGAAGATTTCATTTGAACTGATTGAGGATATTATTAATGGCAAAATTACTTTTTTGTCATTATCAAATATTTCTTTAAAAGTTGAATAGATGTCTCTGTTAAAACTTCGAACACAAGATAGGAAATAAATTTTGTTTTCATAATCAATTATTTGATATTCTAAGTCTTTAATAAAATCTAGATATAACTCAACAATTTTTTCAAGTATAATTAAAGAATTTTCTAAAATACCTATTTTTATATGATGATTTAAAATCTTTAAAAATTTCTTTTGTTTTTTTATTGAAGTTTCTCGTTTTGGTTCCTGAGAATATAAAATTTGATTGAAATCTTTTTTTTTAAATTTTAAGTTGATAGTATGAATGATCCAAAAATTAATTGTTGATGATGCAGAAAATATATTATAACCATCTTCATTAATTTCTGTATAGTTAAAACTACATAATAAAGAAGCTATATAATATTGAAATAATAATTTATTTTTCTTCAAATTTTCAATTTTTATAATAATTGATTTATTTTCATCTCCATATTTAATTCTTATAAATTTTTCATATTTAATAAATTTAAATTCATAACGCATCGGATTATCATTAATATCTTCATAATGAAAATCATATAAAGATAATAGCAAACTAAACTCGATCATTAATGATAATTATAATTATTATAATAGAAATTCATATATAAAGAAATTTTCTAACGTTTGAATAGATGTCTTTATTAACACCTCTAATACAAGAAAGAAGATAAATCTTATTCTCATAATATAAAATATCATATTCCATTTTTGTAATAAATAGAATATATAATTCTGTAAAATTTTTTATTAGAATTAATGGTTCACTAACTAATTTAATTTTACATAAAAAATTTAAAAAATTTAAAAATTCGATTTCTTTTTTTATGGATGTTTCTTTTGTTGGTTCTTTTGAATTATAAATTTTATTGAAGGTATAATCAATATCTTTTTTAAATTTAAGAATATGAACATTCCATTTTTTAACAGTTGATAATGCACTAACTAATAGATAATCTTTTTCATCGCTAAATTCTGTATAATCAAAACAACATAATAAAGATGCAATATAATACTGAAATAATAATTTATGATTTTTTAAATTTTCAAATTTTATTATTAATGTTTTTCGATTTATTATAACTTTTATAAATTTATCATATTTAATAAATTCAAAAAATATTCTAATTTTTCCATTTGAAAAATATGATAATAAACAACTATATTCAACCATTATGATAATTATGATAATAATTATAATTGAAAATCATATATAAAAAATTATTGATTTACATCATTATCATTATCAAATATTTCTTTGAAAGTTGAATAGATGTCTCTATTAAGACTTCGAACACAAGAAAGAAAATAAATTTTATTTTCATAAGTAATTATTTGATTTCCCAATTCTTTTATAAATTTTAGATATAATTCAGTTAAATTTTTAATTATAATTAATGGATGTTCTAAAAACCCTATTTTTATATTACTATTTAATATCTTTAAAAATTTCTTCTGTTTTTTAATTGATGTTTCTCTTTTTGGTTCCTGAGAATATAAAATTTGATTAAATTCTTTTTTCCTAATATTTAAATTTATATGATGAATTACCCAATAATCAACTGTTGATATTGCAGAAAATAAATCATAATTATTATCCTTATTAATTTCTTTATAATTAACACAACATAATAAAGAAGCAATATAATATTGAAATAATAATTTATTTTTCTTTAAATTTTCAATTCTTATGATAATTGATTTATTTTCAGTTCCATATTTAATTCTTATAAATTTTTCATATTTAATAAATTCAAATTTAAGACGTACTGATAAATCATTATATTCATAAATATTATCATTATTTTCATAATTACGATAATCAAATTTATATAGAGATAATAACAAACTAAACTCAATCATTATTGATAATTATAATAATTATTATAGAAAGTCATATATAAATCAATTTTTAATGTAGGATATTATAAATGGTAAAATTATTTTATCATTATCATTATCAAATACTTCTTTAAAAATTGAATAGATGTCTCTGTTAAAACTTCGAACACAAGATAGGAAATAAATTTTATTTTCATAATCAATTATTTGATATTCCAATTCTTTTATAAATTCTATATATAATTCAGTAAAATTTTTAATTATAATTAATGGATATTCTAAAATACCTATTTTAAGATGATTATTTAACATCTTTAAAAATTTCTTTTGTTTTTTAATTGAAGTTTCTCGTTTTGGTTCTTGGGAATAAAATATTTGATTAAAATCTTTTTTTTTATATTTTAAATTTATATGATGAATTACCCAATAATCAACTGTTGATATTGCAGAAAATAAATCATAATTATTATCCTTATTAAT
>Ga0304728_1000454_pt1 | contig 34977 bp, 57 predicted proteins | sample C_130625_MF_Meta_FD_190476 | JGI IMG/M metagenome (GOLD analysis project Ga0304728, IMG submission 190476) | Freshwater microbial communities from Lake Croche, Canada to study carbon cycling - C_130625_MF_MetaG (v2) (version 2) | ecosystem: Environmental > Aquatic > Freshwater > Lake | place... | reverse complement strand
ACCAAAAATGGGTCTATAAGTTTCCAACGAAAGAAACTGATTATAGGGTATATTTGATGAAACCTGCTGTGGCCGAAGAAGATAAATATTTATCTGAAGAAGAAATTTTAGAACAGTTTTCAAATTACGCAAAAGAGGAAAAAAATGTCTGAAGAATTGATTATTGACAAAAAAAACTTTGAGCAGTATTTTTTTGATGTGAGGAGATTTGCTCCAAAGCGAGGTCAGATTATGGCTCGTTTTATGGCAAGGGCAGATTTCATTGATGGCATGATGAAAAAAAATATTATAGACCTTTTGCAAAAAGACAAAGCACTTGCTGCTGTTCAAGTCATGAGAAAGTTGGGATGTGCGACAGAACAAGAAGCAATTAAAATTTGCAAAGAAGTTTGTGAAGATCTAATTAGTGGTATGACCGATGAGGAGGTTGAGAATAAGGTTTATAGATATACAATGGAATCATTTTATTACACAAAAAAAGAATATGTTCCATTGGATGATCCTCATTGGTCGCTTATAAGTGTTAAAAATTTAGAAGAATTTTTAGATGCTGATAAAAATAGATGTAAAATGACTACAAAGGTTGTAGATAGTCTTGATGAGAAAAAGCAAAATGAATAATTTTGGTGATATGATTTATGTAGATTCCATATATCGTCCAGCTATTGGCTCTTTTGGCAAGCCAAGATCATACAACGATGGAAGATATGTTGTTTCAACTTGGTATAATTGTCGTGAAATATGGCATAATCAGATGCATAATGCCAAGATATTTTTTTATTCTCATCCTGTAGCAAGAAATAAATCAATCTCAGTTTTTTTTGATAAAATCGAAGATAAACTTAATCTCGACAGAAGAACGATATTTGGGCCAACGCAAAAAAAATCTATTTTATATGTCAAGCCTTCCAAGTGGTGGTTGCGTTATGCTATGAGAAGGTCGTTATTTACAATTTTGATGAGGTCTTCATGTTCTTTTGACATTAGCCTAAACAATTTCAAAGAAGCTTTATTTAGTGATTCTTATGCACTTAAAAGCAAAACAGCTATCGAGTATTTTTTAAACGGAAATACTGTTTATACTGGCAAGAAAAGAGGTTGGTATAAACAATTTGGCGATAAAGAATTTGATGATCTTATTCTAAGTCAATTGCTTATTCCAGAGATGAAAAAAATCGTTAAATCTTAATTTGTTTTATAGAATTTTCGACCCTTTTTTTAATCATATTTTTTATTCTTATTTTAATTGTTTTTATAATATTTTTCGTTATTTTAAATTTATAATTTATTCTATTTTTTTTCACATGCAAAAAAGCTCTTTGTTCTTCTTGGCTATATGGATTGTGACTCATGTGTCCTTCCTTGTGTCTTTCGTATCTTAAGGCGTTATACAAAAAACATGGTTTGTCAATGAACTCTATTTCATTAAGGCAATTTTCTATTATATATTTCCAAAAGTTTCTGTCTGATTCATGTGTAAATTCAAGATATCTTGCATTTGTTTTTTTTATAAGATCGTAATGAATTACATAACCACCAGCATCAACTGCCCAATTTTTAAATGGCATTTTTGTTGTTGTTTCTTTTACTGCCCTGCTGCTGATCATGATTTCATTTTTATAATTTACTTGTGAAAAGACAAATGCTTTTTTATCGGGGTATTTTTTTATGGCATTTAAAAATTCTTTTTCAAAATTTGGATGCATAGAATTGTCATCATCTAATACATAAATCCATCCTTCTTTTATTTTTGATAATGCTATATTTTTTTGAACAGCACCACTAGAATCTCTTTTTTTGGGATTAGAGATTTCTGCGTGATAATATTTTATATCTTCTGGTATTTTAATTGATGTCATTGAAATTCCATCAAATACAAGATGCCATCTTATATCTAAATTTTTTATTTTTTTAAGTTCACATTCAATATAATAAATATTTAATTCACGGCTTACAGCGGTAATTATGTTAAGTATTGGATTGAGCATTTTTATATTTCTCAAAAAGTAAGAAGAAATTTTCGTTTTTCTTTATCTCTTCGTGAATTGATTTTATTTCGTTTTTATTTATTGCCACTTTTTCTTCTTTTGAGTTATTATTTTGCCAACTCATACCCATAAGATGAATTGCTGTATTTTTTTTCATTGGAATAAATTCACATTTATTTTCCAATAGATTGTTGTAAATCCAAGATCCAATATCCATACTCAAACCAGAATATGGTTTTTCTATTACTGGAAAGCTTTGAATGTTATTTAATTCGTAATGATGATCTAAGAATTTTTTGATATCTACACGATCATAAAGATTAAATTCATGTTCAAAGTGATATCCGATCCATCTTGCTCCACTTTCGGTCAAACAAGATTTTTTACAAACCATAAATGCACTATTTACATGAGGAAGTTCTAAGAACCATTTATTGTTGTGAATTTTCTTTATAACTCCACCATTTAGTAAAGGTGGAAAATAGCAGATTGCTGCTTTTGGTTCATTTAAACTTTCAATTGCTTCTTCGCACCATTCTTTATGCAAGATAATGACATCATCATGAATAATTGTGTAAAATTCAGTATGAACCCAAGGTATTGCCATTTCTAAAGAGTGAGAGTGTCCAACACGACTCCATGCACGAATTACAGTAAGTGGCATATCTCTGTCATGCCATTTCATATTTCTCAATTCTTCTAAGAAATTTTGTTTTATATCTTGAAGTGTTGGATCGCCACATCTTTTATCTGCTCCGTTTATGCATACCATTAGATGTTCGAGTTTTTCTGGGTTGCTTCTTAGGAGTATGCTAAAAACAGAAAGCATAAATATATCCATGGAACTTTGTGATGTCGCCATGATTAAAGTGTTTTTTTGGGGAAGTAAACTTAATCTTTCACATTCTTCAATACTAAAAGCCATGTATGGATGAGGCATATTTTTCTCCTTATTTCTTTATTTTATCAGAATTACTTGAAAAAAACTAGATATATAAGTGAAATAAAAGGAAGGTATTTTTAATGTTAATATATGCTTTATTTTTTGTTGCTGGCCTAATTATAGGTTGGAACTTTTTACCACAACCAATATGGGTAAAAAATTTAGTACAGAAATTATTTGGTCAAACTAATGGAGAAAATAAAAATGTCTGATATGCGTGACGATCTAGCTAGGTTAACCAAAATATGGGATAAAGCTCAAGCTCAAAATATTTTTGGGAAGTCTGATGCTCAAGCTGCTTCTGAAAGAGACAGCAAACAAGTTAATTTCTTTGGTCAAATGCCAAATGTTTTTGACACTGAGATTAATCAAGATGAAATGGGCCAATGGAATGATGTCATGAGAACCATGAATGATCATTTTGATCCTAAAAATCAAAGGGTTTTAAACGAAGAAAAGAATCCCTCAAAAAAAAAAATAAAAGATAATGTAAAAAAATCAGCCAATGCCCAAAACCCAGTTTATCCTGATTCAATTGGCAAAGACACCGAATTGAAACCAGTTAACAATTTCAGTTCTGGAAAAGAACTTGATTCTTTGGATAAATTGAAAAAACAACTTCATGATCTTCAAGACAAGATGTTGGGTGATGAGGTTTTTGGCAAAAATGTAAGTAAAATTGAAAAGTCAATTGAAAATATCACAAATGAAATTGATAAATTAAGTGATATGTTGAGTGGAAATAAATTGAGTGATGGGAAAAAATTCAAAAAAAATGACTAAGAAAAACATAATACTTTGTTTTGTATTTTTATTTATTTTATTTATTTTTTCATTTTCATTTATTAAAAATCAATTTTTGCATCAAGACAAAAATAATATGCATCCTAAAACGATGCATATTATAAAACAAATTAAAATAATTTCTACTGATAGATACGAAGTTACATTTTTGTCAAAAGATGAATTTGTTTGTATAGATGGACATTTAAATTGCAAAATAAAATCAGGTTCAAAAAACAAAGTTATAAATCTATTAAACAGCATAGAATGTCCTATGTTATTGATAATTGATAAGAATGATTTTGATTATACAATTGAAATTATTTTTAAACAAAACGGTAAAGACATTAAATTTTCAGAATGGCTAAAGTATAATAAGTTGGTTTATGGCTAATACAAATATAGTAAAATGTGTCAAGTGTAGTTGGTCAAGAGTTGTAGTAAATCCTGACGACACTAAGGATTTATTTGAATATAAATCGTGTGCTAAATGCAAGCAGTTTAGGAAATTCAGATGTCCAAAATGCGGTTACACTGCAAAACAAATGCCAACAAGAAACTTATCTTAGTTAAGCCTTATGCTTATGCGACTGGAAGCAGAAGTAAAATGCTCCCAGAGAAAAAAATAGATGAACTCACATTTCATGTTCATAAGTTCAACAATAGAAAAAAACCAAACGACAAAAGAAAAATAATATTTGTACCAGCATTTTATGAATTTGGCGTAGAGACTATAGGAATAACATATTGCATTCCTCAAATAATACATCGCAATCCTGATTGTTATGTGATAATTGTTGGTTGGTACGGAAGGTCTTTTTTATACAGTAAAATTGCTGATGAATATTGGGAATTAAAAGAAGAATATCAATGGTTGAGAGAATATGCAGATGCTTTTAGAAACGAGAGTAGAAACTTATCAAATTTAGAAATAAAGCTTGGACAGCAAGGAAAAGTTGTTTGTTCGGGAATGATGTCTAAGTTGTGTGTTGAATATTATTGTGTCGCATGTAATAGTTTTTTTTATACGCAAGAACATATAAATGCAGTTTGTGATAAGTGCAAAAGTAGTAATCTTGTAAGACCACTTTTTGGGGATTTGGAAGGAAGTAAAAAGAGATTGTGGAAAATCCCAGACCCTACACAAGAAAAGAAAAATTATGCTAAGTCGTTATTGAAGAAAAATACAGTTGCCATATTTGCAAGAAATAGAACTAGATATGGCAGAAATTTGTCGATTAATTTTTATGTAAAGCTTATAAATCTGTTGAGAAGAATGGGATATAACCCAATTTGGATGGGAGAAAAGCAAAGCGTTCATAAGTGTCCAGATCCGACAATTCTTGATTTTACCACTCGTGATGAATCAAGAGATTTAGAATTAACTCTTGCGATTATTTCTCAGTGCGTTTTTACAATACAATTTTACACAGCCTCTACTCGTTTGGCATCCATGGTAAAAGTTCCATGGATATTATTTGAGAGTGCCGATCAGCTTGTTGGAAATGGCCAAGAAGGAATGAGAATTGTTCTAACAACCGATTATGACAAAAAGAAAATAGTAATTGCCAACTTCCAAAATTTATCAGAAAACGAAGAAACTGGTATTTTATATTGTGAACAATCCATAAATGAAATTATAAATAAAAATTTTGAAACTATAGTAGGTATGGTAGACAACAAACCTGTTGTAGAGGGAAATATGAAGAAGTTAAATTATTGGTGGGGTAAAAATTGAACTCAGTATCAGATTTCTTAAAAAGAGCCTCCCATAGAAACGGCTATGAAAGAGAAAGATACCATGAAAATAACATTCCTACAGAATTTAGTGACATTTGTGTTCTTCCTTTTTTTGGCGATTACAGAAATACATTTTTGTTATCTTCTTTTCTTTTGCATAATTACAAGAAGCAATTTAAATCTAGTAGATATTTTATCTTGTGTTCTTGGCCTGGCAATGCAAGTTTGTTTCCTTATGTTGATGAGTATTGGGGTTTTTCAGATGAATCCCAATTATCAAGAATGTATGAAAAATGTGATGGGTTTCAAAACACATCAGACATTGCAAGTATTTACACAAGAAATTTGAATGAGTTTTTTAGAAGTGTAATTGATATTAAAGATGTTTTTTTGCCTTGTAGTAAAGGATTTAAAAAAGAATTTTCTAGCAATCCAATAGAAACATTTTTACCATTTGTTCCTTCATCTTCTATATTGGGAAAAGAATTTACAAAACAAGCAAATTCAATGGCTGGATTTAAAGTTTTGTTTTCTCCGAATATTTATTGCAAACAGTGGCATAACGGCAAATCTAGAAATTTTAAAGCAACTAAAGATTTTTATATACAACTTGCTAAAAAACTAATAAGTGAAAATTTTGTTCCAATAATATGGCAAAATAATTTCACATATGACATTTCTTCGGAACTTTTAGACTCGTGTCTTTTTATAAATGATAAAGATATAAGTAATATTCTTTCTGCCATGAGATTAAGCGGATGTGTTCTTGATATTTTTAATGGTATATCACGATTTGCAATAATGGCCAGAACTCCATTTTTATGTATTGATGAAAGATCAAGATTTAACAATCTTAAAGAATATGAATCTGATGATATGTGTTCTTCAGAATTGCCAAAGCAATATATTTTTACATTTTCTACTATTATAAAAGATGGAAATATTCAAAGTTGGAATGGTGATATTTTGCAGAACATAGTAAACCGATTAAATAAATTCCTACCAGAATTAGATCGTGAATTATGGCCAACAACTTCTGAAAGTTGGAAAAAGGTTTCCTATAAAGAAAGCGTTAGAACTATAGAAACCATAAAGTTAGGTAAAAAATTATTTAAAATAAATAGGGATTAAGGTGTTTTTATGAGAAATGTAAGAGTGGAACTAAGGGATATGCATCCAAATTGCTCTAGAGATGAAAGAGAAATTGCATTTAGAAGAATGTTTGCAACTTTTAAAAAAGCAGTAACAGATGCTGGGGTGCTTCATGATTATAAAGAGCATGAGTTTTATGAAAGTGAGTCTAGGAAAAAGAGAAAAAAGAAAAGAGATGCAGAACTTCAAAGACTTAAAATGAAGTTGCGAGAAAATTTTCCTAATCGAAAAACTGAAAAGAAAGATAATAAGCCTTTTCGTAGAAACAAAAAAGTATAGGAGTTTTTATGGCTAAGAAAGTTAATATCATGAGCTTGTCTATGGACTTAGATATCCAAGACAGGCTAAAGATTGTGGCAAAGAAAAGGGATGTGTCTGTTTCTAAATTGATTCGTGATTTAGCAGACAAATTCTTAAACGAAGAAGATAATGTTGACATGGTTGTTTTGAAGATTCCAAAAGATCTTCGTAAAGAAAAAGTCATGTTAAAGAGTTGGATCGACCAAAGGGTAGAGCTTATTGTAAAAACTTTATCATCTTTAAAGGACTAACATGGATTTTAAGTCTTTGCGATTAGTAGATGCCAAAGATATTCCTCTGGCTTGTATAACTCCAACTGATAATCTTTTGGACTTATACAAGCTTGGGATGCATATGGAACAAATTTGCCTTGACAACAATGGGGTCGGATTGTCGGCAGTTCAAGTTGGAATTCCATATGATTTTTTTGTCATCATTAATTTTAAAAAAAATGAATATTTTTTTCATTGTAGTTATGAAGGTGTTGGAGACAAGGTTAAATCGATTGAGGGATGTTTATCTTTAAAGGATTCTAATGGTAATCTTCAAAGATATGAAGTTGAAAGATATGAAAAAATTAAGATAAAAGGTAAAAGGCTATTGGTTTCTGACAATGATCCAATGCTCATGATTAGCGAATTTGATGAAGATGTTGATAATTTCAATGCTATTATATATCAACATGAAATAGATCATCAAAATGGAATTTTAATTTCACAAATTGGCAAGCCAAAATATATTCATAGGGTTTAATGTGTTAAGCTTAAAACAAGTAAAAAATGTTTGTTCTGGTTCTCTTTCAAGTCCTAGTGGCATGTGCAAATACTTAGAAAAGGATGATCTTGATCCATCCAAGTATTACTGTCTCAAATTAATTGCAGAAAAAAAAGCAATAATTGACAAGCGAGTTGTAGAATTTTTAAAAGATTCAAAAAATAAAGGCAAAAATCCACATTTACAAAAATTTCCTTTGGGCGACAATTGCTCAGGATACATTAAGCTTAAAAACATCGCTCAAGGATATGATATTCTTTAGACTTTACTTTTAAGATTTCGGTGATATCTTCTTTGCATGCGTGTTCAATAGTTTGAACACTTTTGATTCAACCGAGGTAAACATGGAAGTTCTTAAAATGTTATCATTTAAATTTGGGTCATTAAATCTAGCCACCTCTACAGCAAGCACATTGGCAATTTTTTCATTATTATTTGCTTTGTTTCTATAGTGAAAAAGCAACATACCAATTGATACCAAAGCGAATATAAGTATAAGCGATCCATCTCCTTGAAGTATTTGTATCCCACTGTTTTCATTGCGAGATAAGGCATTGTTCATGTTTAACATTCCTTGTTGTACTTCTTTGAGTTGTGAATTTTGTATTTGTGCTTCGTTACGAAGTTTTCCTAACTCAAGCATAAAACCGTTTTGGTTATTTTTAATGTCTTCAATTTTACCATTCTCGTTAGCTATCCTATTTTGAAGACGAGGACTGAAATTGCCACAACCAGAAATAAAAATTATAAAAATAATGATGAAAAATGTTTTTTTCATTTGACCTCCTGTTTTAAGTATGTAGATTAGTCTTTGTAATTTTGTTTAAGTCGAAAAGGAGTTTACTATGCAAAATGAAGAATTTGATGATGATTTTGAAAATGATCTAAATAATAGTACAAATGTAGTTTCGGAGAATTCAAAAGATTTTTTAAAGTCTTGTATTGATAGATTTTTTGCCGATAAAATCATGCATTGTGGCGGAAAAATTCCAAAATATATCTTAACAGATCCCAAAAAAATTTCAATTGTATCTTCAACTACTTTAATTGATGGCTTAAAGATTGTTTATGATTCTATGAAAGATTCAAATTTTGTTAAAGCCAAAAATACAGGAGATACAACGGAAGATATCAAAATGGTTAATGAGACATTAAATTTATTAGGAAAAAGTGGGGTACCTCAAAAATTTGCTGGTGGAATGATGCTTATATATTTGAAATATGTCAAAGGTATAAAGATTAATGTCTAATAATGATGCTTTGTTTATCTCAGGTGAATTTTTTGATTACAAGATACCAAAAGATAAGAAGTATCTTATGAAGTACTTTTCTACTGGCATACAAGAAAATTTTATTTCATATATTTTGACATTTGGAAATTATGATAACTTTGTAGATCATACTGGTATTTTTTGCAAAAAAAGATATATGCAATTTATGTATTCTAGATTTAAATTAATAGAAGAATCACATTATAAGGCTAAAAAGGAAATGAATTTAGAATTTCTTTCTGAAATAGAAAGTGGAAAATTTTCATTAAACTCATTTCCTAAAGCATAAATATGGCATGATAACATTCTCTAATTTTTTGAAAGTAAAAGAATCAAGTTCAGCAACAAGGATTAAAACACAGGCTGCATTAGGCTTGGCACCTCCTGTTGCAGATATATTTAGCCATGGAACCCCTCCTCCTTGGCAAGTTACAAGATTGAAAAAAGCATTAAAGAAAAGCCATAAAAAGAAAAGCCATAAAAAGAAAAGCCATATGATTGGAGAGGCTAAAAAGTCTATGCCAAGAGATTTGAATTTTGATAAATTTATGTCTTCGATTGAGCTTTTGGCTAAAGATATTTGGGAATTAAAGCTCTTGAAAAATAAAAAAGAAACACAAGACAAAATGAAAGAAATCATGAAAAAACATGGTGTTAGTGTAGATGATGATGAAAACAAAGAAGTTGAAAAAGATGATAAGAAAGACGATAAAAAAGTAATTAAAAAAGATGATAAAAAAGTAATTAAAAAAGATGATAAAAAAGTAATTAAAAAAGATGATAAAAAAGTAATTAAAAAAGTAATTAAAAAATAAGAGCCAATTTACAATTGAAATAGATTTAAAGCAGCATTAAAATAGGTTATGGCTACGAATTTAAATTCATTGTGCAATTTACAAAAAAAAGAATTAAATATTTCTTTGGACGCAAGTCAAAGAACATATCTTGTTGCGGTTTTTATTGATAATATAAACCCATGCAAAAACAAATTGTTAAATATACCATGTGAAAAAGGAATAGCCATTAGTGGTTATTCATACGATTGTGCGTCTGATTTTTATATAAAAGAATGTGTTGATTATTATAGGTTGGGAATTATTGAAGGGGCAGCTTTTTTGCATATTCACAATTCATGGGAAATAAGAATTCCACTATCTTCAAAACTTTGTATGAAACTTATGAACAAAGCACAAAAGAAATTGTTGAAAGATTTTATAAAGATTAATGATTATGATAATTTGTCCGTGGAATTTCTTCAAATGGTTGGTGATTAAATGGAAATTCAAAGATTAAAAAATGATGATTATCATATTGGAATTGCTCTTTTATCATCAGTTAAATCCAAACAAAGAAAAATAGCACTATTTTGCGACACAAATAATATAATTTATATTAGTTCTGAAAATAAGCCTAAAGGTATTGGTTCTGAGCAAGGTATATTTTTTTTAGAGCCAGAAATATATTTGTTTACTAATCTTAAAATTTTCGATGTTTCTGGTATTCTTTATTTGACTTACACTCCATTATTTGAATCTTTGATAATTTTAGCTAATTCTTTGGTAAAAAAAATTGTTTATATTGAAACAGAAGTGATAAATAACGAAGTTGAGCAGTTGTGTTTAAGTGCAAATATAGATTTGCAAAAATACGATGGAAACCTTCATTGGATAAAGGATTACATATTTCTAATACAACAAGCTGAGATATTTTAAAGGATTGGATAAATATTATATGAGTTGCAATTCAAATAAATACACGAGTCAGAATAGTGGATGCATTGACCAATATGGTTGTCAAAGTAATGTCTTCCCCGATTTCACTCTGAGAAGAAATGATACAAAGCCTGATTTCAAGGTAAAGATTGAAGATTGTGATGGACCTTTAGATCTTACTGATCTCGTATTAGAAGCTTCAATGTGGTCAAATGGAAAATTAAAATCCACAATTAGCAGCACAGATACATATTTTTCCTTAGCTGACAATATTGGATTTAATCAGATTATGATTGGGGATGTTATAATAGTTGACAGACCAAGACAGACGGAGCATTTGTTGGTTACAGCCTTTGATGAATCTAATTATTACATTCAAGTTCAAAGAGGTTATCATGGAACAATTGCTCAAAATTGGAAAAAAGGGCAACCTGTAAAAATTATAAAGTTTATGAATTCTGCTGCCCAAACAGAAATGGTTTATCAAGATGTGATTGGCGTTGATGGAATGACGACCAAAGATGTTTTACAAGAAAGTTATTTCGTATATCAATGGAAAAATGGAGATACATGTTTTCCGGGTTGTTACTTTTTAGAATTTAAACTTATGAAAATGGTTATGCCACTAAGCTTGGAATCATTATCGGTAACTCCAAGTTTTATAGATCCTAGCAATATTGACTATCATTGCAACATACCTCCCAACATAGAATGGATCAGAAGATTTCCAGTAGATTCAGAAGGCTATATTTTAAAAATTTCAGATAGTCCAACATCAGAGATATGAGAAAATTATGTCACTAGTTTCAAATTTTTTGATTGAAAGGCTTGAAAACATTGGTGTTAAACACATTTTTGGAGTTGTTGGTGGTCACAATAATAATTTCATAGAAAATGTAAATAATAATTCTAAAATAAAATTTATTGCCAATAAAGATGAAAACAGTTCTGGATTTGCTGCTGACATTTACGCTAGGATTCAAGGCACTGGTTGCGTTTGTGCAAATTATAATGCGGGAGCCTTAAAGCTTTGCAATTCAATTGCTGGAGCATACGCAGAGAAATCACCAGTTATCGTGATATCCATGTCTCCTCCTATAAAATCAAGGAATGAAGATTTTTTATTACATCATGTCGTGAGAAGTTTCGAAAACCAGCAAAAAATATTTAAAAACATTACTTGTTATTCGACTATTTTAAATGATGCCACAAAAGCAGGTCTGGCTATCGATGAAGGATTGGAGGCACTTTTGAAAAATAAGCAGCCTATTTACTTAGAGCTTCCTATAGATGTAGCCAATTCACCAATCAGATATGATGTTTATCGTGACGGAACTCCAAATAGTAAAACAAGCGATAAAGAAACATTACAGGATGCAATAAAAGAAACTTCAGATTGGATTGCCGAAAGTAAAAATCCTGTGATATTAATAGGTGTTCAAGTTATAAGATACGGATTAAGCAAAAAGCTTGTTAGATTTGCAGAAAAACACAATATTCCATTTATGACAACATTGCTTGGAAAAAGTTCTGTTGATGAGAACAATCATTTGTTTCGTGGGGTTTATTGTGGCTCTAAGACATCTGATGAAAATGTAAATGCAATTATAGATCAGTCTGACTGTTTGTTGGTTTTTGGAGAATGTTTATCGGATGTTACTCTTGGATTTCAATCTCCAAGATTTACTAAAAGACATGTTGTTTTTTGTTCTACTGAAGGTCTTTATATAAAAAATCATGTTTATAATAATGTGACATTTTCGGATTTTTGTAATTCTTTATTTGAAATAAATTTTCCTTGTAAGTCAATAATTGAAAATTATAAAAATAATGAATATTTCGATGATTCTAAAAATAATGAATATATTTCTGAAAAATATTTTTTTAATAAAATCAATAATCTTATATGCAAAGATAATAATTTGGCAATTATAGCTGATGCTGGCGATTTTCTTACAAGTGCTTCTAAACTAAGGGTTTATGAAAATAGATTTTTCAGCCCTGCGTTCCATTATTCTACAGGATTTGCAATTCCTGGTTCTTTAGGTTTACAACTCTCAAAGCCAGAAATTAGACCAATTGTATTGTTGAGTGAAAATTCATTTAATATTTCCATGATCGAATTGCGCACTTTGTTTCAAAATAAACTTAATCCTATAATTTTTATACTAAGTAATAACATGAATAAATTTTATAATATTGAAAATTTTAAACAATTTTTTAATTTCGGTAATGGTTTTATTGTATCTAACAAAGATGAATTAGACAGCGTTATATCTACATCTTTGAAGTCTAAAGAAATTAGTCTTATAAATGTGACATTTACCAAGGAAAGTACTTAATGCATCATCAGAACTATCGCAATTATGATAAAGATCCAAAAAAACCTAGCGAACTTAGAATAAATTATCAAATTAGAGTCCTTACTGTAAGAGTCGTAAGAAACGAAGAACAGCTTGGAATTATGTCAACAGAAAACGCAAGAAGACTTGCAGAAGATTCTAATTTTGATTTAGTGGAGGTTATCCCAAATGCTAATCCTCCACTTTGCAAAATTATGGATTATGCTAAATATAAATATGAAAAAAAAGTAAAAGATAAAGAGAGTGCCAAAAAGAAAAGGGAATCTCAAATACAATTTAAAGAGTTAAGATTTAGACCATCTATTGCAGAAAATGACCTTATGACAAAAGTTAATCATGCGAAGAAGTTTTTACAAGAAGGTTGCAAGATTCACTGCATCGTGCAATTTAAAGGCGGAAGAGAATTAAATCATATTGACAATGGTTTTAATCTTGTTGAAAAATTGATTGATAGTTTGTCTGAATATTCAACAGTAGAAGTTGCTCCTAAATTTGAAGGTAATAAAATATTTTGTTGTTTGGCTTCTAAAGTTTGAGAAAAACATGAATCCTATTGAAGACACAAATATAATTAGTTTTTTCGATGAATTTTATAAAAGAATTAATTCTAATTCTATTTTTTATAAAAAAAAAGATAATTTATTCATTTCAAAATTACTTAATTCTGATCACGAAATATTACATGCTGCGTTTGGGGATATCGGAGATAAAATTGTCGCTTTTTTAAAAAGTGTTGACATAAGCCATTCAAATATTGAAGATTGTTATGATGGGATTTTTAAAGATAATGGGGAATTTAACCAAGTATTCGATGAATTATGCTCTTATTATAATTTTGGAAAAGCGAATAAATTTACCAGGCTGGGTGATCTTCTTCAAAGTTTTATGAGTAAATATGTTTTAGATAATTTTAAAATATTGTCTAAAATTGATGTACCAGAAAACAATAGATGCAATTTGCGTTTTTTAAGTGACAATGAAAAAAAAGAAAAAATCAGATGTCAAAAAAAGATGCAAATAATTGATCTTAATAGTGCTTATAAAAAAGGAATTTATAATTTTAATTCTCATCCAAATAATTTTTACAATTTTTTAAGATTTGATAAATCTTTAGAAAATGAAGTTAAAAATATGGAAATAAAGGCCAAAAGGTATGAAGATTTAGGTTGTTCGTTTTTGGCAAATGAAATAACAAATAACCTACAGTCTTATCATGATTATGTGCGACAAACTTATTTTGGATTTAATAGAATTACCATGTCTACTGCCAGTTTAATTCTTTCGAGAAATTTTAATTATAAGACTTCAGTTACACCAACGATTTTTTCAGGTCAATCAGATATATTTAAAATATTTGTCACTCAAGAACTTTTTGGAAAATATTTTTTTAATGAAAATGAAGAAATAAATGGTTATGAATATGAGCCTAAAATATACCCATTAAATTATTTTAATGATATTATGACTGATAAGATAAAAGATGTTATAAGCAAATTGGAAAACTTCCCAGAGGCAAACAACAAATCAATATTTGATTTTTATGGTTTAATAGTGCCTTCTGTTGATTTTCCTGTTTTATCTAAAGATAAAAATTATTCATTTATAGATTGCAATGGAAGATTGCAAGTTTATCAAGATTGTTTAGAATCAAAATATGAATTTGATAAAAATATGATTCAAAATAAATATTTTACTCCAATTATAGTTGCTGAGAAAGACCACAAATGTTACTTTATAACCTATTGGATTTAACTGGAGACTTTAATGATTTTTAAAAAAATTACAATTGAACAACTATTGAGTTTTGCCAAATCGGTTTATTACGATGCTTGTTTGGGTCATTTAGATTTAATGGATGGTTATTGCGAAAAGGAAGTCGGGAAAATATTCGAAAAATTATCAGATGCACCTTTAGTTGTGCCAGACGGTAAAGAAAATTTTGATTTTAAAATATATGATTCAGAAATAACAAATAGGCAAATTAATCCAGAATTATTTGTTTCTAATCAATTTGATCATAACAATTTTTCTACTAATGAAATTTATGCAAAGAATATTACTATAACAACTAATACAAATGATATTTTTTAGGAGTTTCTAATGTCTAAGAAAATTGTCGGTGCAGATGGCGAGTGCCTTTCTTCGGTTCGTACTGTTAAAGGTGTCACTCCTTGTGGTAGTCAAGTTTTAGTTGAGATTTTGACACCACAAGAGCTTATGAATACCAATATAACCATTTCTGAAAAAACAGATCTTAAGGTGCCTTTGCAGGGCTACATAAGGGCGGTTGGCCCAACATTTAGTTCAGAATGGGGCTATAAAGTTGGTGATCGAGTTTTAATTAGCGGAAGCGGTGTAATTTCTCCAAATTACAATTCTATTAATCGAGATTCTTTCTTGATGGAACCTAATGCTATTAAGGCTGTTATTGCTGAATAGAAAAAATGAATAAAGATCCATATTTAGTATTAGAAATTTCTAGAACTGCCTCTGCTGAAGAAATTCAAAATGCCTACAGGAAAAAAGCTAAACAGTTTCATCCTGATAGGAATATTGGAGATCCTACAGCAGAGGAGAAATTTAGAGAAGTTCAAGAATCTTATGATATTTTAAATAATTCAAAAAAGAAAAACCAATTTGATCAATTTGGTTTTGGTGTTAATCCTAATGAATGGTCTTCTGGTTTCATGCACACTATGCATGACATCTTTGGGAAATCTATTCACAAAGGAAAAAACATACAAGTCAAAGTTGAAATTACTTTAGAAGAAGCCGCCACAGGTTGTTCTAAGAAAGTAAAAGTAAAAAAAAGCAAAATATGTGTATCCTGTAATGGAAATGGATCTAAAAAGTTTGAAAGTTGCAAACATTGTAACGGAACAGGCATTCATAATGTTTTGTTGCAAGGAAATGCAAATATTAATTTTCAAACCGCATGTCAAGCATGTAATGGTTCTGGAAAAATAGTTATAGAGAATTGCAATGATTGCAATGGTGCTGGATATCAAGGAACGCAAAGCGAAGAAGTGACGATTGATTTACCCATCCCAGCAGGTATATCAAGTGGCCAAATACGCATGCCAGAACAAGGTGATCCTTGTAGGCACAACAATGGAATTAATGGCGATTTGATTATATTTATTCAAGTATTACAGCATGAATTTTTTCAACGACATGACAATCACATTGTGATAGATGTTCCTTGTACTTTTTACCAACTTGTAAATGGATTTGAATTAGAGATTTTAAATATTTACAAACAAAAGGTAAAAGTAAAGATACCAAAAAACACTATGCCAAATTCACAAATTAGAATTCAAAGACAGGGTTTGCCTGGTGGAATAGATGGTATTGGTGATATGTTTGCAATTCCAAAGTTAGATATGCCAAAAAACATGCCACAAGAATATCTTGATTTACTTGAAAAATTAAATGAAATTGAGAAAAAAAATCCAAGTGTAAGAAAAAAAGAATGGGATAGGAAAGTCAGTAAACTATAATATTTAAAAGGAAGGTTTAAAATGAATAACATTACAGAAAATAAATTGTTTTTGCCAGTTGTTACATTGGCGATTTTGTTTTTAGGTTTAGTATTTAGTCATAAGATAATTATCGATAAAGTGGCCGATAGAGTGATTCATAAGTTGCAAAAAGAATATTCTCCATCTCCATTTTCACCAGGTTTTGATCCTGATAAAATTGATATCAATAAAGTTAAAAGCTAATTAGTTTTATTGATTTCAGTAGCATTGGTTGGTCTTTTTGGCCAGAATGACCAATAAATTTAAATTCAAGTTCGTTTCCTTGGCATAAATTTTTTGGAAGTCTAAGAAATTGATCATATGAGCAAAATATTTTAGACCCATCCATAAAATGAATAGAGATGGGATTTTTGTTTTTGTTGATAAAATGAATTTTAGACTTTTTAGTGATTGTCGGAAGATCTATATCATATTTGGGAATTTTATCAATATAGTCTTTCACCCAATCAAATCCTTCTGGTATGTAAAGATTATTGTGTTCCGATAACTCTTTTAAAATAACGAAATTTTTAAATTTATTTTTCATATATTAGATATAAAAAACTATGCAAATATTATCTGCCAATTTATTGACTACATTTGAAATAAATATGATTGATGATGATGGAAATCAAAAATCGGTCATTGTTTTTTATGATAATGAGCAGAAAAAGGTTATACCAATAGGCCAAATTGACGCAGAAATAAAAAATAAAATTGGAGAATATATTGATGGATATTATGAAACACCAATAGAGACAGTTTCTTTTGAAATTCCAGATTATATAAAAGAGAACATAAAAAACGCCCAAATGGGAAATATGGAGTTTTTTGGTATTACCAAAGAAATTAAAGACTATCAAAACATGAATGAAACAAAGGACAAAAAATGAGCCACAATAGTGCAGAATCAATGAATTTTAAAGTTGTAAATCTAAACAATCCAGATCGAGAAGATCAAAGAGATTTTAGAATGTTGACCTTAGATAAGGTTTTTGCTTGGATTGACAAAAAAGAATATGACGAATCTATAAAAAACGAACTTAAAAAAATGGTTAGCAAATATCCAAGCAATGCATATAGTTCATTTGGTAAAAATTTTCGTAATCACTTGAGTAAGGCTCAGATGTTGGCGAGAAAGGATAGGCCTTTATTTATTGGCGAATTGGGAGATGACAATTATAAAAAACTAGATTCTTTAAGTGAAGATTTTAAATCACCAGAGTTTAAAAAATCTTCTGTAGTGACAGATACTTTAAAAAAAGAACCTAAAATTAATGATTATATTGACATGCAAACGGAAGATTTTGATAATGGAATGGATATGAAAAGTGAAGATCAAAAACCTTTGATCGTTCCAAATGGATTAAAAGAAATTTAAATTTAAAATAAGTAACTAGATTATTTTATGGAAAAAATATTTGCAGTAATAAGTGCGATTCTTTAAAAAAATAAGTGGTGAGCATATATAAAGTATCCCCTTTAGGAGAAAATATATGTCTGAAGATAAGTTTTTAGAGAAGAAATTCAATGTTGCTGCTGTCCGAGTATCTACCAATAGCCAAGATTGTGACCGCCAAAAAGAAATCCTCGCCAATTTAGCCCATAATTTGGGAATCAAATATGATCTTTGGCTGGAGGATAAAGGTCAAAAAAGAGGATGTATTGAAAGAGATTCTTTTAATAAATTAGAGGAAATATCTTTTTTACATCCTAACGGGTTCAATCTTTGGTATTCTGATGCTACACGGCTTGGAACTTATGAATTATGGGAAAAACAGAAAAATGAGTTTTTTATTCCCCATAAGGTTTCAATTTTTACCCCTAATATGCTCTGGGACATTTGTTTCCCTGAGACAATTACTGAGAGGGTTATGACTACATGCCTCTTTGCTATCGCTACAGATGAGCTAGAATCGCTTTCTAAGCGAATTAAGGGTAAACATGAGGCTATGGCCAAGATGGGACTAGTTGCTGGTAATGTACCTTGGCTATGTGATGTAAGGCGAGAGGATTTGTCTGGAAATCATATTCTTACTTGGCGAGAAACTTTTAGCAGAAACAAAGCAAGAAAATTAAAAGAAAAAATAACGCATCTTATAATTATGCCAGACGGAGAAGTTAAAAATGAAAATCCTCCAAAGCATAATAAGTCGGAAGATATACAACGATTTTGTTTGACTGGAGATAAAAATCGTATTGAAATAATTTGGTATATTTTTAATTGGTGTCAAGAAAAAAAGAAATTTGGCATAGGTTATACTTGGAACCACTTGGCAAATGAATTATCTGAGAAATTTTTAGATTCATATGGTTGTGGCTGGACCAGTAGCAGAGTTCGTGATTTGATTCTTAATCCAACTTGTATTGGTCTTCCTATACTTGGAAAATATACAAAACCTACTTCTCCAACTATGTTTTTTAGAAATAAAGATGAGACTGACGGATTTGAAAGAAATAGAAGTTTTAGAATTGGAGATACTAAAAAAGTAGATTGTCCAAAATCAAATTGGGTGCAACCAGATAAACCATTGTTTGAATTGTTGCCAGTCGAAGAATGGATAGAATTGCAACAGGACATTTTGGCATCAGAATGTGGTCAAACAGAAAATATAAAAGAGATCAATAAAATTCGAGAAAATCAAGGGCTGCGGAAACTTTGCCGCCCGTCTTATGAGAAAAAACCTAAAAATTGGTTTAATGATTTTATTTGGGATGATGTTCATAATTCTAAGTTTACTTCTAATGGAGATCAAGTCCATTGTAAGATTCGAGTGGAAAATGATCGTTACAAGCAAAAATTGCCCGATCCCTGTATGTCATTCGGTGTTAATCCGTTGCGATGCATAATAAATGATTATTTTAAATTGCTTTTCTGGAATGACTATAATCTATCTAACTATAGAACAGATATTTCCTTAGAAATGCAAATTTTAATTGACCACTTTCCGTGTGATTCGAAGTGTACGCTGGGTTTTGAAAAACTTTATTCAGAGGCTTTAGATAAAGCAAATTTTTCTATTGTGGAAGAGATTAAAAATATTGATGAGCAGCTTTTCAATATGTACAGATTTATTGGCAAAGAAAATATGCCAACTTTGAAGCAAAAGGTTTTGGAATTAGAAAGTAAAAAAATAAAACTGAACGAGGATTTAAAGCCAAATCTACTTCCCAAATATCAAATGGAGAAAAAAAATCTCTCTGTATTGGCAGAGTCTTTTGCAAAACTCCAAAAAGGAATTGCTGCGGACATTGATTTGCAGTTAATTATGAAGAAAATGAATATTGCAATCCATATAAATTGCAGTGATAATGAGAAATATGTCTCGATTATTTCTTCTAAGATTGATGCAAAATTGGAAATATCCAAAGATGATTACCAGAAATATTATAGAGCAAGATTTTATCCTTGGGCAAAGGGAAAAGAGTTTGACTATCTTGCCGGTAAGTTTTATGATGGATCAATGAAGACCAAGAAGAAGAATCAATGTCCAAGTATGGTTGTTCGGTTTGAGTCAAGAAAAAAAAATCATCCGCTTCCTAAAGAAGTGTAAGATTGCAATAATATTATTTGGTTTATTTTTAGAATATATTTCTTTTGGTTACTTGTTTAATTTAGGTTTAATAATCGAGGAAATATAAATGGAAAACAAAGTCGTTCACTGTCAAAAGGTTTTCGCTATAATAAGCGTTGCTAGACAAGTCGAAGGCGAATATATTGTACTAAAGCCAGAAAAGGCTTTTCGTGAATCCAATAAAGCGGAACAGTACGCAAATAAACTTGCAAAAATTTACACAGAATCAATTCAAACTCCAACTGGACCAGTTCAATGCCTGTGTACTAGAGGTGTTTTTGAATTAGAAATTGAGGAATAAATATGAGCGATAATACTTTAGAAAATAAAAAATCAGAATTAACAGTATCTTTAAAAAATTATAGCGATGAACAAATATCAATTATTATAGTTCATAAAGATAGGCCCGAATATTTGAATCTTACCTTACAAAGTATTTGTGTCACATCTTTTAATAGTAATTACGAAATCATAGTTGTTGATAATGGTAGCGATAAGGAATCTCAAGATTTTTTGGATGATATAGAAGGAACTGTTAAAGTTGTCAGAAATGAAAAAAATCTATATTGGTCTGCTGCATGTAACAAGGGTGCAAAGGCTGCTGACAAAAATTCAAAATATCTTATTTTTATGCATTGTGATGTTGTGATCACCAACCCAAGTTGGTTAGATTTACTTCTCAATGTAAGCGAATCTACATCTTCTGGATTTATTGGATTAGACAGTCAAACATATACAGTTGGTAATCAAGATGTTGGTTTTATTACCGATCATCTTATTTTGATGACTAGAGATTGTTGGGATGATATTGGACCTTGGCCAGAAGAGTTGCCACAAATTGGAACAAGCTTTATTATGACTATGAAATCTCAAAGCAGAGGTTTTAAGCCACAAATAATGAAAACCCCAGTAGTTCATCATTATAAAATATTTAGCTTGGGAATCAACGAATATGAAAAGCTTCAAGAAGAAGCTGTTACGATATTGCCAAAATTGGTAAGCCAAGTTCAATCTAAACCAATTTAGTCTGGTACTTTTTCTTTTATAAAATCCATCCACTTTGGATGATTATATGTCAAAATTTTATGTTTTGAGTAATAATTTGCATAACTCATTGCAAAAATTTCTTCAGCATCTTGATTTAAAGAAGACTTTGAAATTTCTTTTTTATTCATTTCTTTTTTTGTTGATTTTAAAAGTTTTACCCATTCTTTTTTTAATTTAGGTGTTAATTTATGAGACCAAACCAAATGTGCTATTTCATGTAATGTGGTAAATTCTCTGCTATAATTCCAAGGGGCAGCAATTTCAATTTTTTTGTCATAAATTACACCAACATGTTTTTTGTCACCATTTAAAGTATTATTTCCAGTATATTTGAATTTGAATCCATGGATCATTTTTTTATGACTTGTAGGCAACTTATTTAAAAGTTTCTTTACATCTTCCATTTCTTTTTCTTCAAAAAATAATTTAAAATTATTGGTTAACATATATTTGCCTTATGCTGATTATTTGTCATTTCAATTGATATATATGTTGGAAACTAACTATTTATCAGGAAACAAATAAATGTCTAGATCAAAAAGAAAAGTTGTCTATAAAAACAAAAAACAAGAAATACCAAAACCTAATCATGCTTCTACAAGTCAAAATTTTCATTTTGAATTTATGAATCAAGCTCAAAGATTGGCTTGGGGTGCTTTTGACCAACATGATGTTTTGTTTTTACTTGGCCCTGCTGGATGCGGTAAGACTCAATTGTCTTGTGCGTTTGCCATAAGTGAAATTTTAGCATTGAAAAGAAAGAAAATAATTCTAACCAGACCAGTTGTTGAAGCTGGTGAAAGTCTTGGTTTTTTGCCTGGTAGCATAGAAGAGAAGTTAAATCCTTATATGATGCCAATGTATGACTGTATGGAAACTTGTCTTGGAAAAGATGGCCCACAAAGAGAAATAATAAATAAATCAATGGAAATTGCACCTATAGCTTTTTGCCGTGGCAGAACATTTAAAGATTCTGTTTGTATATTTGATGAAGCTCAAAATGCAACTAAAACACAAATTAAACTATTTATGACTAGATTTGGACATAATAGCAAAATGATTATCACAGGAGACCCAGATCAAAGTGATATAAATGGAGGCAATTCATCTTTATTGGAAATAGCTAATAAAATGGAAGAACTAAAGGGAGTTGCTGTCATAAGGTTCAAGGCTTGCTCAATCGTAAGACATCCCTTGATTGCTGGAATATTAGATAAGTTTGAAGAGATGAATGTAAGGAAATGATTTATAATTACGAAGCTAGTGGAGATATTTTCACATTTGGTGACTCAGAATATGCCATAATTTCATTTATTGAAATTTCTACTGGTAGCATTGTGATTTATGGAGATAGTGACGAATCTAATGCATATAAAGGTTCAGGATATGTAACTATTTACGAATCATCAATTTGCATTTGTCGTCCAAAATATGTATCGGATGGATTTGTAAATGCTACAAACACTACATCTTCATTATATAAATTTAATATAGATTTTTCATATAGTTTTTTATACGATATTAATCAATCGTTCGAAACATCTTATGATTTTTTGTATAATGTTGGCGAATTGCCATTGAGAACATTCAGAGTTACTGGTCGTAAATATTATAATTGTGATTATATACCATTTTGTGGAATACCACATGGTTTAAATAGAATGTTCCAAGAAATAGTTGCTAGAAGTCTGCAAGAGGTTTGTCAATTTTTAAGTGATGTTAATTGGACTTGGCCAATTGAAACCATAGAAAGATCTGTTCATCCAATTGAATCTTTTTTTGCAATTGGATCTACTGGCATAGCAACAAATGGCGAATTTGTTCCAACATCAAATCAATTTGAAGTCGTTCCATTTTCTCAAATTCCACAATGTTTGCAATTTACCGTTTTGCCAACACCAACAGTAAAAATAGGAGTTTCTACAAGTGTACTTAAAATGAATGTTTTTGCAGCAACTGGAGGTATCAGAATTGATGGAAGTGTCAAATTAACATCTTCGTATGTCGGGTCTGGAATAATTTTATTGTCTGGTTCGGCAGAATTTTCAAATAATTACTTCGACTACATTGGATCTGGAGATTCTTTAATTTATGGGGAATCTGAACTTGTGTATTCGTATCGAACATTTGAAGGAAGTGGAAATATAATCGTAGGAGGCAATCCAGAAGTTATAAGTCCTAATTGGAAATATAATGGATCTGGAAATATAGTTGCTTCTAATAATGCTTTGATGCGATTTAAATTAAGTTTTGTCTCTACTGGAAAAAGCGATACATATCCGACTTATGCTGGGATAATTGTTTATGGCAATGCAGAGTATCCTATATTGCAAAAAGCTAATGGTGGAATTTTAATTAATGGTATCGCCATTTCAAGTACGCCATATATTTCAAATTATGCAGAAGGTAATGTTTTTGTTTTTGGAACCGCTTCAATTGTATCGCCATATTTTTCTTATGAGACTGATGGAAAAATTACAGTAGGTGGTTCCATACTTGTAAAGATTGCTTCGTATGCTTATGAGCCATATTCTGGTTCTATTTTTATTGATGGAACTGTCGATACTAGGTATTCTTCTTTGGGAGATTTCTGGTACACAACAATATTATCTTCAGTATCTCTAGGAGATTCTTCTTTATCATTTTTGTCAGGTTATAAATATAAAGGAAACGGAATAATTGATCTTTCTGGAACTATTGCATCATCATTGTTTTTTGCAGATAATATTAGTATGGGTATGACCGTAGAAATTAGTAATTTTGAAGTTAGTTTTTCAGAATCTGTTAGTCAAACAATGAGTCCTATATCCGAAACAGTCAATACAACATGTGGCTTATGTAATGCAATTCCAAAAATACTTTATTTAAAGCATAATTTTGAAAAAGCCACGGTGTTAAAGGAATTTTTAGATAACAATCGATTTTCATTAAGCGAAAACATTGAAATGTTTTACAGTGCAAGAACAGAATCTTGGCAGAGATCATTTCACTTTAGTGGTATAGGAAATACTAATACTGCTGAAAATTGGCAGATTAACATTGAGTGGTCTTGTGTAAATTATTTTGGAGAAAATAAATTAAGTTCTAATCTTTGGAAATTTTCATTATATGTGAATAAAGTAAATCTTGTAAATGGTGACGATGTAGATAGTAGAATTTTAGCTTATTTTCCATCAGAAGATATATGCATTAGTGCAAGTTCGTATGGTCTTGATTTTACTATTAATGTTCATTTTAGAGATAATTTTTTAACAAATAATTTTAATGTTGTTGTTGATAATTTTACAATATATGATAGTATAGGTTTGTTTAACGGAACATACTGGAATGCCAACACTCTTAATTGCAGAATTTTAGAGAAACTTACATTGCGAGATGTTTCGGCAATCGATATTACTTCAATTAGACCAAAGGCACCAACACAGTTTTATTTGTAAAAAAAATGCAAAATTTAATTTTCGATATAATCGTTTTGTTTTTTCTTATCTTAAATACGATAATTTTATTTTATCTTAGTAGCTTTTTGGTCAGATTAAAAGAAGAGCAAAAGAGTTTTTTTATTGATGTTTTGAATGTGTTAGGACAAACAGAAAGTTCTTTACAAAGCTCAGAAGCAGATGTTCCTTTGGTGAAAAATTGGGATCAAAAATACGAAGAAGAGCTTAATGAGATTTTAAGAAGAAGTAGGCAACAAAATGGATTGATGGATCTGGATCAATAATGATAATCAATTTTAAAGATTTTTCGTCATCGAGAAGATTCGGGATTGAAATCGAATTATCGAACAATTTATCTAAGAAAAAAATAAAAGAAATTATAAATGAAAATTCTAATCGTGGTGTCAAGGTTTCTAGATATGCCGTATCTTACGACAATAAAAATTGGCATGTAAAAACCGATGGAAGTTGTGGACCTAAAGGTTCTGATGGCCCAAATGGTGTGGAAATAGCAACCTTTGTTTGTTCTTCGTTAAAAGATCTACATCATATTTTGAAAATAGTTAAAAAAATAAAGGATCATGGTGGAATAGTCAACGACAATTGTGGTCTTCATATTCATGCGGATGCTATAGATTTGGATGAAGAATCTGTTGGAAGAATTTTAATGTATTGGCTTGCAATAGAGCCAATACTTATGTTTGCCCTCCCAATAAGAAGATGGAATAACAAATATTGTCAAAATTTAAAACCAAAATGCGATTTCAAATTAATCCCTTACCAGTACAAAAATCATGGTTATAGGGGAGTTTTTAATATATATAAGCCACAAATAGATGATCATATGGCAAGAAGAAAGAATTTAAATTTAGTTAATTTTTATAATGCCTTGCGATTAAAAACAAATCTAAGAAAGACTTTGGAATTACGATGGCCAGAAGGATCTTTGGATTGCGAAGATATAAAAAACTGGGTCATTATGTTTGTAAGCTTTATAGATAATGTGAAAAAAAAAGATTTTTCATATGTGAAAAATTTAGATAAAGACAACATCATATCTTTGAGTGATTTGTTTGATATAATTGGATTTGGTCACAATAATAATTTTTCAATTTTTGATTCAAATATTTATAAAACAAAAATATGGCTATTGAATAGATTTGCAAATAGTGAAAGTATATTTGGATGTCCTAGAGCTTTAGAATTTTTTCATCTTAGTGCTTTGCAAAAATCAATTAAAAATCAAGCCCAAACTATATTAGATAAGATATCAATAAATCAGAGGTATGACAATGTGTAATTTGTTGTTTGTTTTTGCGTTACTTTTAGGTTTTGAACCACCTGAAATTGAAGATCCATTAATCAAAAATTTGGTTTGGAACAGATATATTACAACCAATTTTACGATTTTGAGCATTGATAATGATCAAGGTTATTGGATGAAAAATAATTTAGAAGACATTAAAATATGGTGTTTGACAAGATGGGGATTTTCAGACATAAAATTTTCTAAGGAATGTAGGATATTCTGCGTTCCAGATAAAAACCTGCTTAAAAAATTGTTTAATCTTGATTCATCAAAAATTGAAATTAGAAAAAAAAATGATGAAATAGAAATAACGGCAATGTGGTTGGTGCTAGACGACAAACCATCAAAGGTTTTGCCTATTTATTTAACCGAAATCATTCTTGCCGAATTTGAATCTTCAAATTTAGTTAAATTGCCCTTATGGTCTAAAAAAGGGATGAGTAGCTTGAATGGAATAATTGATGATATTAAATCAGAATTGTCAAATTTGAATAATGTTAAGATTTATGACATTCAAACAATTTTAAATATGAGCGAACAACAATTTGCAAAATTGGGCCAAGACAAGCAGAAATTATTCATTAATCAGTCTGTAGCATTGTGTCTTCTTTTGAGGAAAGAATTTGGAGAATTGAAACTCCATAGCTTTTTAAAAACATCATTTCAAAGTGGCTCTAATGAATCTGTAAAGAAAGTTCTTGGTTTTAAAGATTATTCTGATTTTGAAAAAACCTATGTTCGTTATATTAATGGTCTTTCTAAAGATATAACAAACAAAGTAACTCCTGATTCCTATTTGCAAATTAAAAAGACTGAGAGGTAAAAATGTTTAGTTTAATTATTTGGTCATTTTTTGGATTAGTTACTGGATGTATTGCTAAAGCTATTCACCCTGGTGATGATCCTTTAGGTTGTTTGCCGACAATTCTTATTGGCGTAGCTGGATCGTTTATTGGCGGAATGATCAATTGGCTTTTGGATTTTGGCAATGCTCCATATGAACCTTCTGGTTTTATTATGTCCATATTGGGTGGTGTCGTATGTTGTATTGCATTTAGATTTTATGCACTAAATAAATCTCCATCTGGCCCAAGAGATTTCTTTACTGGGAAAAAGATCAATGATTGATGATGAAATCATCGCATCTTTAAAAAAAAGATATTCAGAAGTGCATCCTTTGATTTTTCAAAGATCTATTGAGCATGCATCATCTGCTGGAAATCTTTTTGATATTTTAGATACTATGCCAAAATATTATCCTATTTATTGGAATGAAAAGTCTAAATGTTGGATGCATACTGATGACTTTACATTTCAAAAAGAATTTTTTGAGGGAATAAAATGAACAATGTGGTTTTTATTTTTTTTGTTTTGCTTTTTTCGAATCCGCAACAAATCAACAAAGATAATTATGTCTTAGAGATTTTACTCAATAAAGATGTTGTAAAGCATGATTATATTGATGCAATACTTCCAAATGCCGATCTCGTAAAGGTACCAGTACTAAATAATCTAATACCAGTCATTTATATTCAACAATTAAACGAAGAAAGTAAAAAATTAGTTTGTGATTATAACGACAAAGATTGTTTATTGCACACAAATCAGAAATTTATTTTATTTTCAAAAAATAAAATAATTGAAAATAAGATACAAACTAAAAATAATGAAGAAAGCTTTTTGGAAAGATTTTCTTTAATTCAAAATGAAATTAACAAGTTAAAAACACTAAATAAACATATCGAAAGCAACGATGCAATAAAGGACTTTTCAAAAACTATAGAGGAACTTAAAGCCATGTTATTAGACATTAACAAAAAGAATGAAGTTCTGATGCAATGTATAGAAAAATCACAAACAAAAGAAGAATATAAAGAAATCAAATCGATGATATCTAACATCAAAATTGAACTTAAAAGTATTCAAGATAAAATTAATTTAAATTTTCAGAAAAAAGAAGACATTTTAAATCCAAGCTTGCCAATAATTGATAAGGAATTAGTTCCTAGTGAAAATAATTGAAGAGTTTTTAAATCGAAATAATTTGAATGATATGCCTATTGTTCAACATTGCGATAGTTCTTTTTTTATATTAAAACCAGTTTCTATAACAGAAACAAATAATTATATTTTGATTGATATAAAATGGAACGATAAGCAAAAAGGCCCAGGCAATTATATAATTCAATTTAAATCATTTAGAAAATTTAATACTAATTGGCACGAATTTTTAAAAAATAAAAATTACATAGATAGAAATTTAATTTACAAAACCTCATCAAGTAATATTGTTGAATATGATGATTATGAAAATTTTATTTTTAATTATTTCGATTCACTTTCTTTGAATTGTTCAGATTACATTACGCCATTAAATCAACAAGATGCTTATTTTATGATGTGGGAATCATTTGTATATTTGTTCGATTCGTATTTTATACATGAAAATTCTGAAGTAAAAGAGCTTTTATGGGAAAGTCTTGATGTGAATAATGTTGCAGATAATAGAATTAAAAATATAGATAAAATTTTAAAAATATTATATGATAAATTATATTCTCTTTATTGCGTATGGAATGCAGATATGCTTGATATGGCAAACAACTATGCTAATTGGATTGACAAATTATTTCATAACCTTAAATTAAAAAAAATTATTCATAATTAAATTTTGAGGATTAATGATAGCTAAATTTGGAGAAATTAAAAATATTGTTTTTGTATACCAACCACCTCCAGTTGGTCAATTTGCATTAGAGCCAGAAGCACTTAAGCCTATAGTTTGGGATCATTGCAGAGAGCAATTTTTAGGAAAAATGACATCTGAAATAAAAGGTTTTTATTTTTCTCACTATCATGAAAAAAGCGAAGATATTGCAAGTTTTATTGCTAAATTTGAAAATATTTTGGCAGTGTCACATGAAAATTTTATTTTTTCTAATTTTAATAAGACTGATAAGGAAAATGTTTTGTGGATATCTCCTTCAAGTTTTTGGTTTGATTGCATGTTAAAAAAATCTCTTTTTACTTTAGTACTTAGAGCATCTATAAATTATGATATGAAAATTGATAATTTTGAAAATTGTTTTTTTGGACAATTCCAAGAAAACAAACTTATAAAAGAAACAAAAATAGCACTCATTAGATTTCTTTATGGGTTTACAAAATATACTGGGAAAATACCAGAAATTTTAACAAATCCTAATTCCACACTTATAAGACATGGATGGCATTCTGAATTTAATTTTGTTAATTACCATGAAATAAAAAACAAATTGATTTCTCCTTCTCAATCATCAAGTGATAATTATTTTGGATTTGATTTTTTATGGAATTAACATCAAGTAACTTTACCATTTTAAGTCATGGAAAATGGAGAATTGTTTTTTGGGTTCCTTGGGGAAATCCATCTTTTCAACAGTTGACTATTAGCAAAAAAGAAAAATCAAATTATAATCTTATTCTGTGCAATGTTGAAGAAAACATCGACATCGCACAACAATTCAATGTTTTCTTTTATCCTACAACCATTTTTATAATCAATGGGATAGAGCAAAGAAGAATAGTTGGTTTATCTAAAAAATAAATTATTTAATTTTAAAATTATAAATTTATAATTATAAATAAGATAATATGAAATTTAGTGAATGGCTAGAATTGCGTGAAGAAAAAGATGCTTGTTACCACAAGGTAAAAAGTAGGTATGATGTTTTTCCTTCCGCTTATGCTAGTGGTGCGCTAGTCAAATGTCGTAAAGTTGGTGCTTCTAATTGGGGCAATTCCAAAAAAAAATCAAATATGAATGAAGACACTTTTAAAGCAGAAAAAGAAAATAGTCTTCATGGATGGTTTAGTAGAAATAAAGGTAAAGGTTGGATTGATTGTAAGGCCAGTAAAAAGGGAAATCTTGTTCCTTGTGGCCGTAAAAAGGCTGGCAAAGGTGCAGAAAGAAAATATCCAGCTTGTAGACCAACATTGTCGGCATGTACCAAAACTGGCGTTAAAAGAAAGAAAACTAGTAAGCCAATTTCTTGGAAAAAATAAAAATAATTTAATTGTTGAAAATTTATCTTTTTGTTATCATTCGTAATTACTTGATTTACGAGGATAATAAATGTGGTTTTTTACTGCCGACCTGCATTTGAATCATAGTAACATCATTAAGTATTGCAATAGGCCATTTTGTTCGAAAATCGAACAAGGTATGCTTGACTTAGTAAACAAAAAATTAATTCCAATTTCCGATGTTATAATAAGCAAAGAATCTACAGATTCAATGACAGATTCAATTATTGATTCAATAAATTCCGTTGTTTCACGAAAAGATAATTTGGTTATTATTGGAGATTTTTGTCACACAAAAAATAAAGATAGAGATTTAGATATTAAGAAATTAAGAGATAGAATTAATTGCTTTAATGTGTATTTAATACTTGGAAATCATGATGATCGTAAATACATGAGTAAATATTTCACTTGCTATGATCAATATACATTTAAAATCGATAGACAAGTTATTTTTACCTTTCATTATCCCTGTAGATCATGGGATAAAAAATCTTATGGTTCTTGGATGCTTTATGGTCATACACATGGCTTTTTCTCTCCAGAAGATGATGGAATGGTACTTGAATGTGATGCTAAATTATACAGAGATAGTTTTGCATCTGTTTTAAATGTTTCTCAAAATGACGATATTGTAAATCGCTTGATTGATGTTGTTTCTTTATCTAAAGGCAACGATTTAACCATGGATGTTGGTGTTGATAATTTTAGGCCAAATATTTCATTTGGAACACCTTGGAGCATGGACGAAATATCAAATTTCATGAAGGCAAAAACAGATAGAAATAATAATTTGCAAAACCTGTTGAAGAATTTTAAAAACTTTGGTACTATTCAAAAATAGGAGGTAACGATGAAAAGCAAATTAAATATCATGGATAGAAGTGGCATCGTAAACTGTTTGGGTTGGTGCAATAAACAATTTCGTAGCCCTGATAAGTTTACGATTAGATTTTGCTCAAAGTGTTCTGAGAGAAAAGAAAGTGAAGTTAAAAAAAATGGAACTAATTCTAAATCAGTAGCATTGGATTCTTATCATGATGATTAATCTTTTGTTTTGCTTTATTGTATTTTATGCCGATAAAGATAAATCAATTGACCTTCCATTTTTGAAAGCAGATGCAATTAGTTCAAATCAGGTTTTGATTAACTATAACTGTATCGACAAATTGATCAAATTAAAAGGATTCATACCAGTATATTGGAAGAATGAGTATGTTGGCCTTGGCATGGTTGGTTCGATTGATAAAAATGGTTGGGTTTATTCTAAAGTTTATTTGATTAAAAAAATTGACGAAGAATATTATTTGAGAGCAAATTATAAAGTCCTAGATTCAAAATTCAATCAAGATGGTTGCTATTGGCAGATCAATGATTGTTATGTGACTAAATTTGTTTTTGTAAAAAATGGTAGTAGGTTCGATTAATGAACAATAAGTGTTGTGTTTATGTTTTAAATGAAAATCCAATTTACAATGCTATGTTTAGTGTTTCTGTTAGAACATTTAGAAAGCATAATCCTAAAATTCCAATTACTTTGTTTTATGTAAATGATTCAAATAAAGATTCTTGGGAACAAACAAACAAGTTATTTAAAGATATATCTTCAGAATATACGAAAAGATTCATGTTATTTCGCCCAGAAGATATTTTTAGTCTTGTTAAAAGTCTAGATATAAATCTTATAGAAATTAATGATCTTCCATACAAATCACAAAATTATATTTCCATACAAAGGTGCATATTTGATAAATATGATTTTGATGATGCAATTCTTCTAGATGTCGATACATTCTGCTTCAAATCAATTGATTTTATTTTTGAAAAATATTCTAATTATGATTTTGTCGCTTGTCCTTTGGTTGGGATTAACAATGGAACTATTTCTAAGCAAAAAATGCGATTTATTTATTTTGATGGTGAAAATTTAGAGAAACAAACATTAATGCCATTTAATTCTGGCGTAGTTTTTTGGAAGGGCAATTTACTAAAAGAATACGGAAAGCAGGTTTTGCAGTATTGTAATAATTTACTGTACAAAAAGCACCCAATGTCAGATATGATGTATGCATTACGAGAAGATGGTAGAAATAGAGAAGAAGTTGCATGTAATCTTTTTGTTCTTGAAAATAAAATTAAAAATACATTTTTTGATACCGAAGATGTTTCCGTGTTTGAATACAGTCAAGAACTAGCGATACTTCACTCAACAAGCAATGCATTCCCTTATTTGTTCTCTAAATTGGCATTTGAAGGAAAATTGGTCGAAAACTAATTCTCACCAAAAGACACACTTTTAAAATCAAAATAGGCTTTAAAAGGTTATATATTTTGGTAGTTTACTTTTGCAAAAGGAGAAAAATTATGGCTACTTATACTGTAGAATTGTCACCAGCTTTGGTGAATCTTGGAACTGAAGGGTCTTTGGATACATCTGTTACTGGTGGTAACTCGATTCAACGATCTGTTCATGGCATGACGGTTCTTAATGGAACCCATAGAAAAGTTGCTGGTCGTATTTTAGATGGTGGTAACTTTACCGATACCATCGATGACAATGGCAATCTTGACTTTATCATCGAATCTTAATTTTAAGATTATATGTACAAAGAAGCCTTCTACAATAATGTTGTGGTAGGCTTCTTTAAATTAAGGCAAAGTATGATATCTGTAGTAATGCCAGTATGTAACACTAATTATCTTTGGCTAAAAGAAGCTGTTGATTCCATCTTGAATCAAACATTTAAAAAAATAGAAATAATTATTGTAGATAATGGATCAAATTCTAAAGACACAAAAAGTTTATTGGGTCATTTCCACAAAAGCAACAATATAAAAGTTATTCATCTTAAGCATAATTTTGGCATTTCTTTTGGTTGTAATAAAGGCATACAAGAATCACAATTCGATTTGATTGCAAGAATGGATGCAGATGATTTTTCTCTTCCAAAAAGACTTTTTAAGCAATTTGATTATTTGCAAAGAAATCCAAATGTTGATTTGGTTGGAAGTAATCTTACATTTATGGTCGCAAATAATACAAGATGGATGCTAAGTAACAAAACAGATCATCCTCATATAATTACTAAAAAAATTGCCAGTTCAAGCTTTTGGTTTATAAACCACCCAACAGTTTTGTTTAAAAAAAAATCTGTATTAGATGTTGGCGGATATGATGAATCTCCAAATTGTATAGTTGAAGATTATGAACTTTGGATTAGAATGCTGCAAAATGATAAGATATTGCACAATATGCCAGAATCTTTACTTTATTATAGGCAACATGATAAGAGCTATACAAAAAGTTTTCGTGTAAATCAAAAACTATGGCAAATTCAAATACAGAAAAAATTATTTGAATACAATGATTTTAAACAATATAAAAGAATTACTATTTTATGATAGAACTAGAGGTACAAAATTATGTCTGATGAGTTTGACATTAAGCAAATTTTTGCAATTAGCATTGCTGTCGTGTGTTTGGTAATTATTTACGCTGTCATATTAACCTTGCCAGTTTGGTGGTTATGGAATTCTTTAATACCAGAAATAACACAAGGAAGATTAACCGAAATCACCTTTACACAGGCACTTAAGATGAATTTATTATTTGGTTTTTGTTTTAGAATATGGTTCCCATACACGAAAAAATAGAAATTCATTTTACTTTCGTTTAGGTCTTTGGTATGTTGTCTATGGTTAGTTTGTTTCCTACTTTTTTTCAAAGGAGTGAAAGATGAAGTATCTTTCAGTTTTGGTTTTGGCAGTTGCTTTTAGTGTAAGTTCCGCTGAAGCAGGATGTCGTGGCGGTTTGCTTGGTGGCAAGTTGCGAAGTAAGTCATGTGGCTCTTCTTGCAAGACCACAACTTCTTGCAAAACTACAAATTCTGGTTGCGGAGCAAAGTTGCTTAGTGGTCGTAATTCTTGTGGTTCTGGTGGGTGTTCTGCTGCACCTGCTAAAGCTACAGAAGCTTCAAAAGGCGCAGAAAAGCCAAAAGCTGTTGCACCTAGCACTAAGTAATTTTTATCGTTAAAAATTGTCAAACCAAGGAGTGTTGAAAAACGCTCCTTTTTTTTTTACCTCATGCATAAATAATACATGAAAGACTTTTCGTTTAAAATCTGGTTTAAAATCAATGAAGGTCAAACATCTGGAAAAACTGGTTTGTACCCTTTAGGATATGGCGGAATTGGACTTTATCCATTACAAACATATTTGCCTCGTTCTGCTGATGCTCTTTTGTATATTAGTTTGGATGATAGGCTTTATGATAACGGTGACGGCCCTCCATTTAGTATTAAGCACATACCAGGCGAGCCAAAGGATTATGGCGATGGAAATAATGGCACTAAGGCACCATTTGATATAAGGCACATATCAGGTCCAGAACCAATTAAGAAATTTAATAAAGCAAAGGATAACTATCCTTTTTCAATAACTCATATTAAAAAATAATTATCTTTTTTCGAATAAAAAAGTAACATTTTGATCTTGATTAGAAATCCAAATAACATCTTTATTGCTCTCGTTTTGCGACTTCCCAGCATGAATTGTTTCCATGTTAGAAAATTGATTTTGATAAGATTTTGGAATTAAGGATAATGCAGCATCTAATTCAATTCTTTGGCTTGTTTCTTTTAAGTTGGGAAATTGATCATTGTTGTATGTTCCTATAAAAGCATAATCACCTTCTGGGGCTTCTACAGCTTGTCTAAAGCTCATCCATTCATAAAAATTTGTCAACATAATGTACCTTCTCTTATAATAAAAAAACAATTGCTTACTTAGTTATTGCGAGGGATATATTTAAATGAATAAAATTATGAAAATTTCCGATTCAAGATGGGTAAAAACACCAGAAAAGAAGAAAAAAATTAGCCAAGATAGAAAGTATATTTGGCTAGATACTGAAAATAATTGGGAAGAAGTAGAGATTCGCAAATTTGAAACATCTCCATCTTATGGTGAATTAACTATAAAATCTCCATGGGAAGGA
>Ga0304728_1000449_pt1 | contig 35170 bp, 30 predicted proteins | sample C_130625_MF_Meta_FD_190476 | JGI IMG/M metagenome (GOLD analysis project Ga0304728, IMG submission 190476) | Freshwater microbial communities from Lake Croche, Canada to study carbon cycling - C_130625_MF_MetaG (v2) (version 2) | ecosystem: Environmental > Aquatic > Freshwater > Lake | place... | reverse complement strand
GGCATTGTAATAAAAGTACCTTTTTTCTCTGCTTCGTTCCAATCTAACCATCCAAATTTTGGATTTTTACCACGACTCTTACTAGTTACAGCAGAATTGTCGGCACTTTTTGGTTTGTAAGAAACAATATCACCCGGTTTGCAAGTGTAAGAAGGAACGTTCATTACTTCACCATTTACAAGAATGTGCTTGTGGTTAACTAACTGACGTGCTTCTGGGCGACTAGCCGTTAATCCTAAACGGAAAACAGTATTGTCTAAACGAGACTCTAATAATTTAATTAAGTTTTCGCCGGTAACACCTTTAATACGTTGTGCTTCTTCGAAAGTTTTACGGAATTGACGCTCTAACACACCGTAAGTGTATTTCGCTTTTTGCTTTTCGCGTAATTGTAATGCATACTCACCTAAGGTTTTACGCTTACGTGCTGCACCATGCTGACCCGGAGGGTTGCTGTTTTTGCCTAACCACTTAGCATTACCTAAGATTGGTTCGCCAAAAATTCTGGAGATTTTGGTTTTTGGACCTGTGTAACGTGCCATTTCTTTTTGTTTGTTGATTTTTTAATGTCGACACTGTATCAGTAAAAATCTAAAATAGATGCAGTGCCCTTATGAATAGTTTTGGTTAGCAAATGTTTCAATGAAGAAATAATGCCAACACAAATTAAACCCTACGTTGTTTTGGAGGACGACAACCATTGTGTGGTAAAGGAGTAACGTCTTTGATAGAAGTTACTTCAATACCTGATTGTGCAATTGAACGAATAGAACTTTCACGTCCAGCACCTGGGCCTTTCACAAATACATCTACTCTTTTCAAACCTGCATCAACTGCAACTTTTGCAGCATCGGCAGCTGCCATTTGAGCCGCATATGGTGTATTCTTTTTAGAACCTTTGAAACCCATTTTACCAGCACTGCTCCAACTAATCACCTGACCTGTTTTGTTAGTAAAGCTGATAATGATGTTGTTGAAAGTTGCTGAAATACGCACTTCACCAGCTGCGTCAACTTTTACAATTCTTTTTTTCGCTGCAGTTTTAGCACTGTTCTGCGCTTTTGTTGGTTTTGCCATTTTTTGTTTTTGAGGTATTCATCCCAAACTTTTTTGGGACTGATTAACAATGAAAAATCCCGAACAAATTCGGGAACCGATTCACTCTCCTTTCTATTACAGAAGATCCAAGCTGAAGCGGATTATTTAATACGAATGAGTATGGTGCATGCATCATACTCATTCGACTAATTATTTCTTAGCGACTTTCTTTTTACCGGCAACAGTTTTACGTTTACCTTTTCTAGTACGACTATTCGTTTTGGTACGTTGACCACGAACAGGCAAACCTTTACGGTGACGCAATCCACGATAACAAGCAATATCCAATAAGCGTTTAATACTCATTGAAACTTCACTACGCAACGCACCTTCCACCTTAAATTCGGAGTTGATGATGTTACGAATAGCACCTTGTTCTTCGTCGTTCCACTGATTTACTTTTTTGTTAAAGTCAATACCAGCTTTAGTAAGAATATACTGAGCAGTTGAACGTCCTATCCCAAAAATATAAGTTAGACCAATTTCTCCTCTTTTATTCTTTGGTATATCGATACCGGCAATACGAGCCATATTTTAATTTTAAGTTTTTATACTAGTTATTAAAGAGCACCAATTTAGTGATCCAATGTTTTACTATCCCTGACGTTGCTTGTAACGAGGGTTCTTTTTGTTGATTACGTATAGCTTGCCTTTACGCTTCACAATCTTACAATCAACACTGCGCTTTTTGATAGAAGCTCTAACTTTCATAAAATGGTTTTTTCTTCGCTTATTAATTGCTTTCGCAATTTTTTTGGCTTATTGGTACCTAAATAATTTTATCCCTTTTCCTGTTTTGCTCACAACTATTTGTAACGGAAGATGATTCTTCCTCTACTCAAATCATAAGGGCTCATCTCAACCCCCACTTTATCACCTGGCAAAATACGGATGTAGTGCATCCTCATTTTACCTGAGATGGTTGCCAGTATTTCGTGGCCGTTTTCTAGCTTCACCCTGAACATAGCATTGCTTAAGGCTTCTAGTATTACTCCATCTTGTTTAATCAGCGGTTGTTTCGACATACAATTTTTGGGGCTGCAAAGATATTAGTTTGCAGTGGAAATATGAAAAATAAGTGGAAAAAAATCTTTAAAATGTGGAAAATCATCCCAAATAAGCAGATTTCGGTGCAAATATGCCTTAATTTCTCGAGATAATGGGTATCAAATTTCTAAGAAATCATAAAATAAACCCAATTTAAACATTTAAAAAAGATTCACTGGCATAATAAACGCCCAAATATTGGGTTGGGTTTGCCCTCGATACTCAGCATCTAGCAAATGACTATAGCGAATACCAAAACTTACGGGTTGTTGGTTCCACCAGCGGGTATCGAAGTATATTTCAGCACCAACTGTTCTAAATTCTGTTTTTTTGCCTGTTCGCAAGCTTTTACCCTGTGTAAAATCAAAAAAAGTATTGGCCCTGATTCTTAAAAAATAAACCAGATTGCCTAAACCCCAATCGGGATAAGCAATGGGTAGGTGGTAATTCGAGCCCAGTTTCCACATGCTAGGAAAGTCTATGGCAGTATATCCTCTAGAAAAAGGAAAATTATTCGTAAAACTGTATTGTTGCAATGTGTCTCTTACTTGGTAGGACCCTGTTAAAACAAGACTATGGTTATTTGAAAAGCCTGGCAAATAAAAAGATCCACTAAATAAAACTTGGTTAGCACTGTATTTGCGAACAGCTTGTTTGTATTGTACCAAAATGCTTTGACCCCAATGTGGAAAAATTTGCTGTTTGGCTTTTTGAATTTGATTAGAAAAACGAATGCTAGTGCTTATAAAATTAATATCGGCATCAAGCATGATTGTTTTTCCTATACCAGACCACTTAACTTGATCTAGGTGATAAGTAGAACTAAGTGTGATGTAACGGTAAAATTGACCACCCGAAAAATTAAGCGGTAACTGTATTCCCAAATAAGTATTGGTTTCATTCCAATGGAGTAGACTGTCTTTGTTTAAATAGGCCGCTCGATTCCAGGCTTGACTCATTCCAAATACGGTCTGTAAAAAATGCGCGCCATAAATGCCATCATATCCTATTTTACTACTCCCTTCATTTTCATTGTAAGTATATGCCAATTCAGATTGGAATGTATTTAAAACATTCTGTCCATAAAGCCGGAAAGAATATTCCGGCTGCTCATACATTGGTCTCCAACTATGGAAATTGACAAGTTTGGAGGATTTTGAATAACTGGTAATTTCAAAACTTCTATCTTTTAAGCCAACTAATAATTGTTGGTCTGATTTTTTATAAATACTAGCTGTATATAAATCTGTCAACGCATTTTTATATTGTGTACTTCCGAAATGGTTGTTTAATAGACCTAGTTGATACCCAGAAGCTGTAAATACCGATGCAACAATGGTTCCATCAGACCGAATGACCCCTTGATACAAACCAGTTGAATAACTAGCCAATCTAAATGGGCCTTTTTTTACTACTCCATCAATATAGGCCCATATTTCATCGCGACTTTGATTGGTTGTTGTAAAAATTAAGGTGTCTGATTGAACAGTTAAAAAACCAATCAAAGCATTGGAAAAATGTAATACAATTTGTGCTGAATCAAAATGGTTTAATTCTTTTTTAAACAAAGCCATCTCGCCCGATTGATTTCTTGCAGTATAATAAACATACTGATCATTGGCAGAAAATTTTGGATTGGCAAAAATCAATTGATTAGAATAATTGCTATTTATTTTTTGGCCATTTTGATCCATTAATACAATGGAGGAACCAGTATTAGCAGGAAGTTCAACTGCTAGAATTTGTAGTCCATCATGCGAAATATCTGGAGAAAAGTATTTGGTATTTTTTAAAATTGTTTTTTCTTGCTTGGTTGCAATATCAATTAATTTGAGTTGTTTATATGCCCGATTACCCCAACGAATATCTGGCTGATCTGCAGCATAAATTATCTTGCCATTATTATAAGAAAAATAATCATCAGTTGCAATTGATTGATTAGCGATTTTTGTTTGGGAATGGTCTTGATTGATAATATAAAATGCAGGATTTTTTTTGTATGATTTTTTTAGTACAATTAAGGATTCATTTGAAAATGCATAAGGATACTTATAATCAACCAAATCCTTTGTTAATGTGCTTGTTAGCCATTTAATCGGTTCGTCATTTTGTACTTTCCATTGTGTTTGATAAAAAGATTTTGCTTCTTCTACAAATCGATTAAATGCAATTCCTGTTGCGTTTTTAAAAGCTTGTTGAAATGGATATACCAATGGTTTAAACCTTGCCGCATTATTAGTTACCGTATTCCAAATACCATCACCATATTTACTTCTCCCGTAGCTCACCAATAAATATCCTAATTCATAACGATTAGGCGTATATCTAACAAAAGAACCATTCCTTAATTGTTGGTAATTTGGCGCTATCCCATCTTTATATAATGCTTGAAATCCACTAAAAAAAAGTGGTAAAGAACCCCTGCCCTGTTTACTGTATTTTGTTTCGTTATATACCGCATCTCCTTCAAAAAACCAGTCTGGAATTGCGGCCGAATTAGCTACTGCTCTCCCTTGTTCTCCTAATAAAAAAGAAGCGAATTTCGAAAATCCTTTATTGAAATTAGCATACTGATGCACATGCCTAAATTCGTGTATGGCTAAATTGTCGATCCAATTGTTCGCTCCCAATTCAAAAGGGTTTTGTGGAGGCGTTGTATAAAACTCAGAACGCCAAGGTGCAAGACCTACATAAGCATTTGAGAATGTTTGTTCGTTTTGTATAACTAGGTTTATTTTTTTTAGTTGTGGGCCCAAACTAGCACTATCATTGCGTTGAATAGCATGTACAACTGTAGCAAGGTGCATGGCACTTGCTTCCATTCCCTTGGCAAAAATAATTTTTACCGTATCTGTATTTATTTGTTGCCATTTAACAGAACGAGGATTTCCTGAAAATTCTTGTGCCATTATACTATTACAACAAATAGCAAACAGTAGTATTAAAACATACTTCATCAACGAATTATTAGTTCTATAAAAATACCTAAAATTTCAAGTGATTTAAGCAAGTGCAAACTGTTAATTTTTAAATACCTTCAAAAAATATTTTCACCTTTGCAATCAATTAATTTTAAATCATGACGCGGATTGGCCTTATTTCAGACACACATGGTTACATAGACCCAAGTGTTGCCAAACACTTTGCCAATTGCCATGAAATTTGGCACGCTGGTGATTTTGGCAATGCCTCAATTGCCCATGAGCTGAAATTAATTAAACCTTTAAGAGGTGTTTATGGAAATATAGACGGGTATGATATTCGGTCGGAATATCCTGAGGTACTTTCTTTCGAATGCGAATCTGTTTCTGTTTTAATGGTTCATATAGGAGGATATCCGCCAAAATACAATTCTAATTCCATTCAATTAATTAAAACGCATCGCCCTCAATTATTTATTAGCGGACACTCCCATATTCTCAAAGTGATGTACGACCAACAATACCAATGCTTACATATGAATGCAGGTGCCGCAGGAAAACACGGTTGGCACCAAATGCGCACATTAATAAGATTCACCATTGATGGTAAAGACATTAAAGACTGCGAAGTGATTGAACTAGGAAAGCGTTAAAAATTACATCCCTGGAAACCAAGGACGTCCAATACCTGTTCTAAATGGCCAAGGAACAACAGCTAGAATTATAATTAATGCTATCAAATAAATAATCGCACTACGCTTATGTTTGGTGGTATCAGGAATTAATTTTTTTGAAACGCCTCTTCCAATAGTTATTAATAGAACAGCCAAAATAGTTCCTGTCATATGTTCTACTATCCAAAAACGATGTACACTATCTTTCATGGCAGCAGCCATACCTATTTCTTGAATTTTATGCAAACCTAAATCGCCGGTAAACCATTGGTATAAGCCCAATAACAAGGTTGTGTGTGCTGCAATCATCAAGAATAATCCCAACTTTTTATCGGTACTATTAAATGGATTATTCGAAGCAGAAAAATGGCGAATAATATTTACTACCAACAATACTAAAATAATCCAACGCAATAAACTGTGTAAATGCAATAAGCCTTGATACATAAATGATTTTTTACTATTAGAATGATTGATTGAAAATACGCATCTAAAACCAAAAGTCAAAATCATTCTTCAAATGATTTACTCTACCCAATCTGCTACGAATAAGTTAGTGTCACGAGTGCCACCATTGTTTCTATTGCTAGCAAAAATGATTTTCTTTCCATCTGGGCTAAACATTGGAAAAGCATCAAAACCACGATCACGACTAACTTTCTCCAATCCTTTCCCATTAATATCTGTTAGGTACATATTGAATGGAAAGCCTCTTTTGTACTCGTGGTTACTACAGAAAATAATATGCTTGCCATCTGGCGTAAAATTAGGCGCCCAGTTTGCTTGTTCTAAAAAAGTAATTTGTTTAGCATTAGAGCCATCTGCATTTGCTACATAAACTTCCATATGTGTTGGAGCAACCATTCCTTCTGCCAACAACTCTTTGTATTCCTTTACTTCTGCAGCTGTTGTTGGCCTACTTGCACGCCATACAATTTTTTTCCCATCTGGGCTAAACCAAGCGCCCCCGTCGTATCCTAATGTATTGGTTACTTTTTTTTCTTTACCCGATGCTAGATCCATCACATACAAATCGAGGTCTCCATCTTTATCGCTGCAATAAATCATTTTTTTGCCGTCTGGAGACAATGTTCCTTCGGCATCATAGCCTTTGGCAGTGGTTAATTGTTTTACAATTTTACCATTCAAGTCAGCCATGAAAATATCATAAGAATCGTACAAAGGCCAAATGTACTTGTTACCATATTTTGAACGATCTGGAACTGGTGGACAAGAATCAGCACCCAAATGAGTAGAAGCATAAATGATATGCTTACCATCGGGTAAAAAATAAGAACAAGTGGTTCTTCCTTTACCAGAACTGACCATTTTATAGGTGAAAGGCTCCTCAGGTTTGGATGGTATTTTACCAATAAAAATTTGGTCGCAAATCAAACCTTCTTTTGAATTGGTTCGTTGAAATATAATAGACTTTCCGTCGAAACTCCAATAAGCTTCTGCATTGTCTCCTCCAAAAGTTAACTGACGGATATTTTTAAAATGTTTTTCTCCAGCAAACAAAACAGAATCAGGGATGGCTAGCTTTTCTTGCGCAACAATAACATTTAAAACACTACACAACAAAATCAATAACAGAATAAATTTTTTCATAAATTGTTAATAAGTTCCAAAAATAAGCAGTTTGCGCCTGCCTATTGTCAAAAAACTGTCATAGAAATTTTTGTCAACGTACTTTTATTGAATGAAATATTGCATCAGCTACATAATTATGGTCGTATTATTTGCTTGTCAAGCCAAACAGCAAAAGACTATCTCATTAAATGCTTCAAATAATTTACCAAAAGCAATTGTTGAATTATCGAATTCTGTGAAAAAATTTCCAGATAGTTTAGGCTTGCGTTTTAAGCTGGCTGATGCGCTAGATAGTGCCGGTGCATACACTGAATCATTGGTGCAAATTGATTCATTGATTAAAAAAGATGCAGTAAATTTTGGGCTTTGGTTTAAAAAAGCCTTGGTTCTTTCGCATAATAAAGACACTTCTAATGCCATAGATGCTTACCTAAATGCTATTAAAATCTATCCCTCACCCGACGCTTTATTGGCGGCTGCTAATTTATATGCAGAAAAAAAAGACCCTAAAGCACTAAGCCTTTGTACCCAAGTGGCCGATTTAAAATTAGGCAGAGCCTATTTAGCACATTGTCAATTTATAACAGGTATTTACTATGCCAGAATTGGAAAAACAACCGATGCTATTCAATTTTTCAATCAATGTATTGCAAATAATTATTCATACATGGAAGCCTATATGGAAAAGGGTTTCATTTATTTCGATCAACACAAAACAAAGGAAGCATTAATGGTATTTCAAACAGTAATAACCTTAAAAAACAATTATGCTGATGGCTATTATTGGATGGCAAAATGTTATGAATTATTAGCCAACAAAGCCGCTGCAATTGATTATTATCAAAAAGCATTAACCTTAGACAATTCTATTATGGAAGCTGCAGATGCAATTACACGTTTAAAAAAGGCATCGGGTAGCTGAGTTCAAAATCGTAATTTTGTTTTCAAATACAAATAAAACTTTCTTTAAACACCATTAAATTGTATCAATGCCAATCATAGCACCTTCCTTATTAGCCAGTAATTTTTTGCAATTAGCATCTGAATGTGACATGTTGAATAAGAGTGCTGCCGACTGGTTTCATTTAGATGTAATGGATGGAAGTTTTGTACCAAATATTAGTTTTGGCTTGCCTGTAATTGAACAAATAAGAACTACAACAACTAAGGTTTGCGATGTGCATTTAATGATTGAGCATCCGGAACTATATGCCGAAGCTTTTAAGAAAGCAGGTGCCGATATACTAACTGTTCATTTTGAAGCATGTACACATTTGCACAGGAATCTGCAACAAATCAAATCGTTAGGTATGAAAAGAGGCGTTGCATTAAACCCTCACACACCAGTGCATTTATTAACAGATATTATTCAAGATATAGACTTAGTTTGTATCATGAGCGTTAATCCTGGATTTGGCGGACAAACATTTATCCCTCAAACACTAGAAAAAATTAGGACCCTCAAACAAATGATTATAGATCAAGGAACAAATACTTTAATTGAAATTGATGGTGGTGTTACACTAGAAAATGCCAAGTCAATCATTGATGCAGGTGCCGATGTATTAGTTGCGGGAAATACAGTGTTCAAATCTACTGATCCCATTGCAACTATTGCCGCACTAAAATCTTTATAATAAACTCATTAATTCTCGGATATTACACAATTGTATTGTAACTTTTTTGTTAAGTCTTTCGAGGGTTTTATTGGTTTTACTTAATGAAAATTCAAGGATAAATTCTATCCACATTTTGTGAATAAGAATTATTAGGATTTGTTAGTTATATCCAATTAAATTTGAGTAACACAATAATCGCTAATATACCTGATCTTAAAATTTCTAAAACCGAACAGATTGACAGAAACAATCATCAACCTCGAAACAGTAAATCCCATTGAATTTTTTGGCGTTAATAATGGGAAATTAGACCTCTTGAAAAAAAAATACCCTTTGTTAAAAATCTTGTCAAGAGGTACGCAATTAAAATTGAGTGGCGCACCTGAGCAAATAGAAATTGCGCGTGAAAAGATCGATCTGATCATTCAGTACCTAGAAAGAAATGGACATTTAAGTGAAATTTATTTTCAACAAATATTGGGTGGCGACGATGTTGAAATTATTGATAATTTTGTTGACACAAACCCCAACGATATTTTAGTTTTTGGACCTAATGGAAAAACAGTTCGGGCTAGAACACAGAATCAGAAAAAAATGGTACTAGCTGCAGACAAAAACGATATTGTTTTTGCCATAGGGCCGGCAGGTACCGGTAAAACATATACAGCAGTAGCATTGGCTGTTCGTGCTTTAAAAAATAAATTGGTTAAAAAAATAATTTTAACCAGACCAGCTGTTGAAGCAGGTGAAAGCCTCGGTTTTTTACCTGGTGATTTAAAAGAAAAAATTGACCCTTATTTACGCCCATTATACGATGCATTAGACGACATGATCCCAGCCGATAAATTGGGCTATTACATGAGTACACGCACGATTGAAATTGCACCACTTGCTTATATGCGTGGCCGTACACTAGACAATGCCTTTATAATTTTAGACGAGGCCCAAAACACCAATGACCTTCAATTAAAAATGTTTTTAACAAGAATTGGCGCAAATGCCAAAGCCATTATAACCGGCGATCCTACGCAAGTAGACTTGCCAAGAAATATGCGTAGTGGACTTGAAAAATCAACTCGCATTTTAAAGAACGTTGATGGCATTGCCCATATTCAACTAGACGAAGAAGATGTGGTAAGACACCGCCTAGTAAAATTAATTATAAGAGCCTACGAAAAAGAGAAAGAGCGCGAAGATTTGGAATCAGGTTATCCACCACACAAATAGAAAAATTATCACCATGAAAAAAATCCTATTACCCCTAGTTTTTTTTACAGGATTTATAGTTAAAAGTAATAGTCAAGCAATTTCAAAAGCAAAAACAAGTTTTGCCGAAAAAAAATTAGCAGCAACTGATCCAAGCATTGAAAATGTTTATCCGGCTGCAGGTTTTGTAGGATTAGGAATTATTACACCAGGCGCTCCACTCGAAATAAAAAGAGGTACAGGCAATACCAATAAAAAGAATTTTCTATTAAAGTTAAGTAATGAATGGGCAGCTAGTGGTCAAAATGAGCCAAGCATTATGTTCTCTAATGGCAATACAACAGATCCAAAAAACATTAGTTACTGGTCAATTGGAGCAAGGGTTTCAGGAGACAACACCCTTAAAACACCGCAGTCTTTTAAAATTAGTTATAAAGCACCTACCGACCTTGTTGAAAAAGATTTTTTTACTGTTGACTCATATGAAGGACGTGTAAAAATTGGAGACGTACAAACACAATATGATGGTTATAAATTGTATGTAGAACAAGGTATTTTAACTGAAAAAGTTAAAGTAGCTGTTAAGGATTCTAAAGATTGGTACGACAATGTATTTGAAACAGATTATCATTTACTTTCTATCAATAAATTGTCGCAATACATTAATGAGTATAAGCATTTGCCAGACGTACCATCAACCAAAACAGTCATGGTTGACGGTCTTGATTTAGGCAAGATGAATGGCTTGCTTTTAAAGAAAGTTGAAGAACTTACATTGTACCTAATTCAAATGCAAAAAGAATTAGACGAAACCAAAGCAATAGTACAAAAATTGAAAGAAAAGAACTAATCACAAAATAAAAAAGCCAGGAAATTATTATCGTTCCTGGCTTTTTTATTACTCTTAGTTTCCTAATATTTCGTGGCCGAGTTTGTCTCTTTTTGTTTCTAAATATTTTTCATTAAACTCGTTAGGAATAGTTTCAATTGGCACAATTTCTACAATATCAATTCCGTATCCTTTTAACCCAGCACGTTTTCTTGGATTATTACTCATAAGTTTCAAACTAGTAGCATTTAAGCTCCGTAGAATTTGAGCACCAACACCATAATCTCTTTCATCCATTCCAAAACCTAGGTGCAAATTTGCTTCAACAGTATCCATTCCCTCTTCTTGTAATTTATATGCCTTTAATTTATTCACCAAACCAATACCGCGTCCTTCTTGGTTCATGTATAAAATAATTCCCTTCCCTTCTGCTTCTACCATTTTCATGGCGCGATGTAATTGCTCTCCACAGTCACATCGAAAACTTCCTAAAATATCTCCTGTAAAACAACTACTATGAACACGCGTTAACACTGGTTCGTTAATTTCCCAAGTTCCTTTTATCAAGGCCAAATGTTCTGCTCCTGTGATTTTTTCTTTAAAAGCTACCAATTTAAAATGACCATATTTAGTAGGCATATCTACACGAACTATTTCTTCAATTAGGGTGTCTGACTTTAAGCGATAGTCAATTAAATCTTTGATAGAAATAATTCTCAGATCGTATTTCTTAGCTATTTCCAAAAGTTCAGGCAAACGAGCCATAGAACCATCTTCATTCATCACTTCCACCAAAACACCAGCTGGCTCTAACCCTGCTAGACGTGCTAAATCAACAGTCGCTTCTGTATGTCCAGTTCTTCTTAGTACGCCGCCATTTTTTGCTTTTAAGGGGAAAATATGACCAGGCCTTCCCAAATCAGTCACTTTGGTTGCTGGATTAATCAAGGCAAGTACCGTTTTAGAACGATCATGGGCAGAAATTCCTGTACTAGTTCCTTGACCGATTAAATCTACCGAAACGGTAAAAGCGGTTTCGTGTAAAGAAGTATTGGAAACCACCATTGGCTCTAATTCAAGTTCAGCGCATCGTTCCTCGGTTAATGCTACACAAATCAAGCCTCTACCGGCTTTACTCATGAAATTGATTACTTCCGAACTAGCATGTCTTGCAGCCACTACAAAATCACCTTCGTTTTCTCTGTCTTCATCGTCTACAACTATCACTAATTGACCTTTTCTAATTGCATCAATGGCCAATTCAATTCTATCTAACATATCATTCAATTATTCGGCAAAAGTACGTTGGGAAACTGTAAAAATGGGCCCTTTAAAAAAAGAATAACATGTGTTGTTGGAGTATTAGCTGCACCTGATTGGTAGATTTATAAACAAATAAGAAACATTTTGAAGAAATATGGGCTTTTCAAGGTAAAATTAATGGGTAAATATGCAACAATTTTAAAATTTAACGTCATATTTGCAAAATCTAAATCATATTCAACATGAGAATCTTTAAAAGAATTCTATTAATCCTCCCTGCATTATTGATGGCATTTTCCTCTTTTGCGCAGGTTACAACAAGTAGCATTACTGGTAGTATTAAAACCAATGAAGGTTTACCTTTAGAGGGGGCTGCAATTACTGCAACGCATACGCCTTCTGGAACTGTTTATACAACTGTTTCTAAAAAATCTGGTGCTTTCAATCTTCCAGGTTTGCGTATTGGAGGTCCTTACTCAGTTAAAATAAGCTATGTTGGTTTAAAAACTGAAACAGTAGAAAATGTTTATCTTTCTCTTGGAGAAGGATTTACCATTACTAGTGTTCTTGCTGATGCAGCAAAAAACCTTAGTGATGTAACTGTTCTTACACAAAAAAGAAAATCAGGTATTGATAAAAACAATGCAACTACTGTTATTGGTCAAGCGCAATTGAGCACTTTACCAACTATCAGCAGAAGTATCACCGACTTTACAAGATTAACCCCTCAAGCAAATGGTACAAGTTTTGCAGGTCGTGATGGTCGTTATAATAACACCATGATTGATGGTGCTAACTTGAATAATAACTTTGGTTTAAGTAATGATCCTTTCCCAGGTGGTGGATCTAGCCCAATTTCAATTGATGCAATTGAAGAGGTTTCTGTGAGTATCTCTCCTTTCGATGTTAAGCAATCTAACTTTACTGGTGCAGGCATTAATGCCATCACTAAAAGTGGTACAAATACTTTAAAAGGAACTGCTTACGGTTTTTATAGAAACCAAGACTACAATGGTAAGCACGTTGGATCTCAAGATCTTGCTCCGTTTACCAATTCTACCAACAAAACAATAGGAGCTTCTTTAAGTGGCGCGTTAGTTAAGAATAAATTATTCTTCTTCTTAAACTACGAATCTGAAGAGAAAAGTGTTCCAGGTGTTCCCTTTAGCCCTAAAGGTGGATCAGGCGCTGGTAACGTATCCAATACTAATGTTGACTCTTTAAAGAAATTCTCTGATTACTTATTATCTAAATACGGATATAATACAGGTGCTTATGATAATTTTCCAAACTTTATTACTAAGAACCATAAGTTCCTTGTAAAATTAGATTGGAACATTAGCAATGCACACAAACTAACTTTAAAGTATAGCGAATTAGTAAACCAAAATGACCAACAAATAAACGGCACTTCAATTCCTAACTTAAGTGGTAGTTTTGCTGTTACAGGTGGTACAGTTTCTGCTCGTTTACCTCAAAGCCGCTTTAGTTCACAATCAATGTCTTTTGCAAATTCAAACTATGGATTTCAAGATGTTGTTAAATCTGGTTCATTAGAATTGAATTCAAATTTCAAAGGAAAAGCATCTAACCAATTATTAGCCACTATTACTAAAGTACAAGATACCAGAACTATTCCTGGTGGCGTTGCTTTCCCAACTATTGATATCTTCAATAACAATGCTCAAAACTATATGAGTGCTGGTACTGATCCATTCACTAAAAACAATGATGTCATCAACGACGTTTTTAGTGTTACTGATAATTTCAACTACTACGCTGGTAAACACACCCTAACTGCAGGTATTTCTTACGAATACCAAAGAGTAGGTAATATGTTTATGGCTGGCGCATCAAGTTATTATGCCTATAGTTCTTTAGCAGACTTCATGAGTAACAAAGCACCTTCTTTTTATTCTTACAGTTATTCTTTAGTTCCTGGAGTTGATGCACCTTATTCTGCAAACTTTAAAATGGGTCAGTTAGGTATTTATGCGCAAGACGAAATAAATATTAATGCTAATTTTAAATTAACACTAGGATTACGTGTAGACAAACCAGTATACCCAGAGCAACCATTGGCTAATCCAAATATTGCTGCTTTAACTTTTGCTGATGCAAATGGCAATCCAAAATCTTACAGCACTGGTGCATGGCCAAAAGCAACAAATTACATTTCTCCAAGACTTGGTTTCCGTTATAAAGTAGACGAAGAGAATTTAGTATTTAGAGGTGGTACAGGTATTTTTACTGGTAGAATTCCTTTTGTATTCTTAACCAATATGCCTACCAATAGTTCAATGTACCAACAAGGTGTTTCTGTTACAAGTCCTGCTTTGTTGTCTAACTATTTGTTTAATCCAAATCCGGATGCTTACAAAAGCACATTCCCTACAACAGCTGGAGTATTGACTAGTAATGCCAATATTGTTATTGCTGATGAGAACTTTAAGTTCCCACAAGTATGGAGAAGTAATTTGGCTTTCGATAAAAAATTAGGCGATGGCTGGTTGGCTAGTGTTGACCTTTTATATACAAAGGATTTAAATGCCGTTGTTATGAGAAATGCTAATCAAAAAGCACCAAACGCTACTTTTGCTACTGCAGATACAAGACCTAGATATTTACTTGCTGCTGATAGAAAAATCAATGCTGCAATTGGTTCTGCAATTGTACTTGAAAATACCAACCAAGGTTCTAGTGGATCTGTAACATTCCAAATTACTAAAGCTGCAAAAAAAGGCTTTTACGGATCAGTTGCTTACACTGCTAGTTATGCAAACGAAGTAACTGCTAACCCTGGAAGCACCGCTTCTTCTGTATGGAATTCAAATGCAACTATTGGCACTCAAAACAGTCTTGAGGTATACAGTTCTCAGTATGTTATGCCTTACCGTTATGTTGGTTCAATGTCTTACAGATTTGAATATGGCAAACATTTAGCTACAACAATCTCTTTATTTGGAGAGTTGAACAAGCAAAGAAATTATAGCTATACTTATAATGGAGATTTAAACAACGATGGAAATAGCGCTGACTTGATGTACTTTACAAGAACGCCTGTATTTGTTGCTCAAGCAGCTAGTGGTACAAACCCTGCACGTAGCATTCAAGAACAAGCTGATGCTTGGAATATTTTTGTAGACAACACACCATATATCAGAAATAACTTAGGTAAATATGCTAGTAGAAACTCTGCATTCTTGCCTTGGTTAAGTAAATTTGATATCAGAATTTTACAAGATATTTACACAACAGTTGGAAAAAGAAAGAATACCATACAAATTTCTGCAGATATCTTAAATGCTGGTAACTTAATCAATAAAATGTGGGGCGTTCAACAAAGTGTTACTACTAGCACTCCGTTGATATTTAAAGCGATTGACGCTGCTGGTAACCCTACTTTTAACCTAACTCAATTAAACGGTCAATTAGTAACTAAACCTTTCCAAAACACAATGAGTACATTCAGTACTTGGGGTTTACAGGTTGGACTTCGTTACATATTTTAGCCTAATTAATTCTCATAAAAAAAGCCGAACAATTCGTTCGGCTTTTTTTATGCCTATATGATAAACCATTCGAAAAAAAATAGTTGCATCAAAATCTTTCAGTAAATTTAAGGCAGTTCCATTTTACCTTGCTTTTAGCTAGCAGCTAATGCTAGAAAACATACTAATTTATGTCGAATTTAAATTACAAACAGTTTACCCTTGGTGTAGAGGAAGAGTACATGGTTTTAGACCCTATCACCAAAGAACTGGCTAGTCACGAACAAAAGATTGTGTTAGAAGGCCAAAAATTATTGAAGGATAAAGTAAAAGCAGAAATGCACCAAGCTGTTGTAGAAGTTGGATCAGACATTTGCCAAAATATAGACGAAGCATTTACAGATGTAGCTAATTTAAGAACCATTATAGCAGAGATTGCAGGAAATCTTGGATTTTGGATTGGCGCTTCAGGCACACACCCATTTAGCCATTGGCAAAGTCAACTCATCACAGACCATGTTCGATATAGTCAAATTGTAAATGAATTACAAGAGGCTGCTAGAAGTAATTTAATTTTTGGATTACATGTTCATGTTGGAATGGAAGATAGGAAAATGGCCATCCATATTGCCAATACAGCCCGTTATTTCTTACCACATGTTTATGCACTCAGTACCAACTCTCCTTTTTGGGAAGGAAGAGAAACTGGATACAAATCTTTTCGGTCGAAAGTTTTTGATAAATTTCCTAGAACAGGCATTCCTGATTATTATGAAAGTATTGAAGCTTATGAAAATTATGTAGACTTACTTATAAAAACCAACTGTATAGACAATGCAAAAAAAATTTGGTGGGATTTAAGGGTACACCCATTTTTTAATACCGTTGAATTTCGTATTTGCGATGTACCATTAACTGTAACTGAAACAATTACCATTGCCGCACTCTTTCAAGCAATCTGCGCTAAAATTTACAAATTGCGTTCTAAGAATTTAAATTTTATGATCTATGAACGCGCACTGATTACAGAAAATAAATGGCGTGCTAGCAGGTATGGTATAGATGGTACTTTAATTGATTTTGGTAAAGAAACAGAAGTGAATACCCGTTTATTGATTTATGAATTACTGGATTTTGTAGACGACGTACTCGACGACTTAGGATGCAGACATATGATAGAAAATGTAACTAAGATTTTTGAAACCGGCACTGGTGCAGATAGACAATTGACAGTTTATAAGGAATCTAATAGTTTAACTAGTGTAGTTGACTACATTCACAACGAATTTTTAAGGTTTTAATAGGCGTTTAGAAAAGATTAACAGCCCAAAGTCTATAATAAAGCAAATTATTTGTTTCCTTTATTAGCCACACACTAATTCAGGCAGCGAAAATTGCTGGTTGGGTATCTTATTATTGCTATCAATTTAAATTATTTCGGGTGACGGAAAACGACCTAATTAAAGGCTGTATCAGGCAAAACCCTAATTGCCAACGCATGCTATTTGAAAAGCATGCGCCTAAAATGATGAGTGTCTGTCTGCGATATGCAAACGATACCATGGAGGCAGAAGATATCATGCAGGAAGGGTTTATAAAGGTTTTTCAATACTTGCACCAGTTTAAATTTGAAGGCAGTTTTGAAGGATGGCTCAGACGCATTATTGTTAATACAGCTATCCGGCATTTAGAAAAGAAAAAAATACACTTCAAGGATATTGATGAAAACGGCTCAGAGGCACCGCAATTAGCACCTTATGCTTATGCGCATCTTGGGCAGGAAGACCTTTTAAAACTCATCAGTCAATTGCCAGATGGCTACCGAATGGTATTTAATTTAAATGTGATAGAAGGATATAGCCACGATGAAATTGCCGAGATGCTAAAAATACAACCTGGAACTAGTCGCAGTCAGCTGGTGAAAGCTAGAAAAATGCTGCAAGAACAAATCACTCAATTACAACAAATTGCTGTATAAAATGACAAATAACCAATTTGATCAGTTCTTTAGGGAGCAACTCAAAGACCATTCGGCTCCGGTGCCAGAGGGACTTTGGGAAAAAATCATGCCCAAAGATAAAAAACGCCCAACCGCTTTTTATCTTCCAAAAAATGTAGGCTTAGGGATACTTATTGCAAGCTTAATTATTGCTGGCCTTTATGGCGGTTTTAAATATGAGCAAGCAACAACTAATAATTTAGTAAATACAAATATTGACAATAATAGAAAGCCTATTGATCAAAATATAAAACACACAAATTCTGAAGGTATCAGAATAGAAAATACAACTATTGTTTCTTCTATAAAAAAAGAAACCAATTCTACAAATAGTATGGTTGCAAATAACGCCACAAAAGTGGTAGAAAATCAAGCAATAATATCTAAGAATTCCATTGAATATAACCTAGCAAACAAAATCAAAGCTGATAATTACAGCTATTCTTTTCCTGCAAAAAGTCAATCTAAAAATCAAATAAAAATTCTTACAGAAAATATTATAGACAATAAAAAATCATCTGCGTCAACAACTCTTATTCAGAACAAAAATGAAAAAGGAACTTTATCAACTGTTACTCTAAATGGATCAGCCGATGAAAATTATACTGCATTCACAAAAATTAATCCTTCATTTCCTATTTTATTAAATACTACTCAATCGAACAACCACTTTTCATTAGTAAATAAAACTTTAGTTTATAACGCTCACGATAAAAAAATTCAAGGAATTATTATTTGTCCTAACATTAAGGGCAGGTCTTCATTTAATACCGACTGGGGAATAGAATTTTATGCATCGCCAGATTATGCTTTGAAATATGTTTCTAATATATCGGCTGCTCAACAGTACCTAGATAAAAAAGATAGTAGTGAACAAATGCAAATCAGTTATACTGCAGGATTTAGATTGATCAAACCATTAAACGATAATTTTTTATTAAAAGCAGGTTTTCAATATTCGCAACTCAATCAAAAATTTAGTTATCGTAATGAGAATGAAATTAAAACAACCACTGTAATTACTGCTAGGACAATTATTCGATCTGCCGGAGACACCGTTCTGGTAAGTGATACAAGCGTTTTACAACAAATTGGATATAAAATTAAAACCGTACATAACCAATTTAGGAGCATTGATATTCCTGTTACAATTGGCTATCAATTTGGCAATGACGACCTTAAATTTGGCGTCAATGCAGGTGTTGTATTTAATTTATCGTCTTGGTATCAAGGTGAAATATTAGACACTACCTATACTTCTGTTCCAATGAATAAAGTAAGTAATGCTTTGTATAAAACAAATATTGGCATGGGGCTTTATACTAGTTTTAGTTTGATTAAAAGAATCAACAATAACACCCATTTATTTTTTGAACCCTATTTCAGGTATAATTTATCGAATATGACTAATAGTATTTCGCCATATAACCAACGTTTTCATATTGGCGGTTTGTCTGTAGGATTGCGTTTTGATTTAAACCGATAATATATTAAAGCAACAATAAATAACAAAAGCGTATCTAATTAAAAATAGCTTAATAATGAATAAAATTTTACTATTCTTTTTTACAATGATACTCTTGTTTATGAGTGCTTGTACAAAAGAATTATCCATTAATACAAATACATTTACCCCTTACCAAGGAAATGCATTTAATGATACCACTTGGCTAAAAAACATTACAGGCATCAGCCCTATTACAGCTTTAGCAGATACCCTTGCACAAAACACTTTATTTACTGATTCTATTGATTTGTGGAAAGACAAGGCAATGATATTTGGAGATTCACTTGAAGTAGACTTTAAAGGTGGCTCTTGTACAAATAACGCTGGTACACTTCAAGATGGAAAAGCAAGAATCGATATTATAAGGTTACAGAAAAAAGGCGATTTTATTAAAGCTTATCGTCCTAATACAAGCAATATGTACCTGCTAGAAACTAGTAGTGCATTCTTTATTCGTATTACAAAAAATGGCGCTGAACTAGCTTTAGCACCCGGTGCTTCAATAAAAATTAAGTATTCAGATATTTCAGAAGCAGAAGACAATATGCAAGTGTTTTACGGAAAAGAAAGCCTGCCCTTATCTACAAGCACATTCGACCCTGCAAATACATGGGTTAGAAGTTTAGATACTAGTTGGATAAAAACATGGAGCACACAATCAAACTATGGCATAAAAAAAGGTTACGAATTAGAAGCAAAGAGTTTGCGATGGATAAGTGCGCACAGAGCCTTAGATCCTAACCAACCAAAAACGAATATATACGCAATATTACCTCCTAATTTCACTAACAAAAATACTGCTGTATTTGCTGTTTTTGACCATAACAGAACCGTAATAGATATGCATGGTGATTATGCATCTAGAAGTTTTACCACCAGCAATATACCATTAAAAACTAAATTATTATTGGTATCCATTTCAAAATTTGGACCAGATTTATACCTTGGAACAAGATTAGTAAATGATGTTGGAACAATGGTTAATTATTCTTTTACCCCAGAGAAAAAATCTTTAACGCAGATATTAGCTTTCCTGAATAGTTTATAATGCAAATTCGTCGGGGGATGAATTTGGGGGCCGCCGAGTGTGGCCATTATTTTTTAAAATCAAATAAGGTTGCAGTAAAAATAGCGCGTTCTCTTTTCTTAAAAATCACATCCCAATTCCCTTTGTATCGTAATACAGCTGGAACTGTTAATCCATTGAATTTTGTCATTTCAACTTCCATCGAAACATCAAAATCATAAACACCCGCTTTATAACTCAAACTATAATTGCGTGCCATTACTTCAAGGGTTTTCATATCGAACCAGGTAGTCATTTCATCAATAACTATATTGTCTTTTTTTAGGCCATATAATTCCTCTTTGGGTACAATAGAAAACACGTACGCTAACTTACCATGGTATTCAACAATATCTAAACGGTAGTTGTAAAATTTAATAGCATGCTCATCGTATAAATCAAGCTTGTTACCAATTAATGGTATGCCTTGTATTTTTTTTCCAGGATTAAAAAAAAGCATCTTCAACTGCTCTTTGTGCTTCTCTATTCCTGATTTATTACTGGCGCTTAAATTTCTACCTTTTACAATATTGTTCTCTCCACAAACTTGTCCTTTTGTAAAAAACAAACTGGCGTATAATTCTGGGGTTAAGTAATTGAATTGGTGTTTTGAATCGTAAAAATCACCTGTTGTAGTTTCTTCGAGCAGGTCCATCGTTCTGCAATTGGCTAACCGATTTTGACGTGTTTTACTAGTTAATGAGGCTTTTACAGTGCCTGCTTTATCTAGCATTTTAATGTCATTGTATGAGCTAAAACCAATGATATGTAAATTTCTAAAAGCCTTATAAAAACTAGTGTCTTCTTTTATTTGATTGAGTAGTTTTTTATAATCAAAATTATTTCGAACAACTACTTCGGCTAAAGTGAAAGGCTGATTATTAATTAATATGGTTGAATCTTGCGCTTGAGCAAAAAATGAAACAAATAAAAATACAATAAAACAGTATCGCATTATTTGGGGAATATCATTTTGTAATCGACCCTAATTTTTCCTTTGCTAATATCATTGAGTTTGCCTTGCAATAATTTCTTGCGTAAGGGTTTTATATAATCAATGAATAATTTTCCGTCAATATGGTCGTATTCGTGTAAAATAACACGCGCACTTATTCCATTAAATACATCGGTATGAGCAACAAATTTTTCATCTAAATAAGAAAGTGTCACTGATTCGGATCTAAAAACATCTTCTCTAATTTTTGGGATACTTAAACAGCCTTCATTATAAGCCCAGTCTTCGCCGTCTAGAGAAATAATTTTAGCATTGATAAAGACTTTTTTAAAACCTGGCTTGTCTGGATAAATGCCTATTTCGTCTGCTTCTAAGTTCTCAAATATTTGTTCACTGTCCATTACAAACAAACGAATGTCTTTGTTAATTTGAGGCGCTGCAAGCCCTACCCCATTACTTTCATACATGGTTTCCCACATATCTTCCAATAATTTGGGCAATCCAGGGTATTCGGGTGTGATGTCTTTACAAACTTTACGTAAAATGGCAGCGCCGTATGCAACTATTGGAAGAATCATGAACTAAACTATTTTTTTAAATTGCTGCAAAAATACCCTCTATTGACCCAACTAGCAAATTGTTGGCTAACTAATTGATTGCAAGTACTCTTGGAGCATAATGGTGGCTGCAATTTGGTCTATATTCCCTTTCACTTGGCGGTCTTTCTTTTTCATACCCATATCAATCATGGCCCTAGAAGCCATCTTTGAAGTAAACCGTTCGTCGACTTTTTTAATAGGAATGGTAGGAAATTCTTTCTCTAAACGTTTAATAGCTTCTTTCACTAAGGGGGTTGCATGCGTGTCTGATGAATCTAGGTTTAAAGGTTCGCCAATTAAAATCAATTCAACTTGTTCTGTGGCAAAATATTGCTTGAGGTAAATGTACAGATCTTTAGTAGCAACGGTAGTTAATGCAGTAGCAATCATTTGAAATGGGTCAGTTACGGCTAAACCAGTTCTTTTTCCGCCGTAGTCGATACAAATAATTCTTGCCATAATTACAAATATAAATCTAGTATCACCAATGCCCCAAATACAACACTAGCAATTCCGTTAGCTGTCATAAATGCAATATTTACTTTACTAAGGTCATTGGGTTTTACTATTGCATGCTGATAAATAAGCATCCCACAAAACACTAAAATTCCCAACCAATACAACCAATGAAATTCGCCATAATATCCTGCTGTAATTACTGCAGCAGCACTTAGTAAATGTAACAACTCCGAAACCTTTAATGCGTTTTTAATGCCTAATAAACTTGGTATAGAGTATAAGTTTTGCGACTGGTCAAAATCAATATCTTGTAAAGCATAAATGATATCAAAACCGCTGACCCAAAATATAACAGCCAATGAAAAAAGTACGGGCAATAAATTAAAATGGCCTGTAACAGCAAGGTAGGCTCCTATTGGTGCAAGTGATAAACCAAGACCTAATACCAAATGACATAGGGCTGTAAAACGTTTGGTAAAACTATAAAACAAAATAACAAACAATGCCACTGGCGATAAAAAAAAACAAATGGGATTAATGCAAAAAGCGGCTAGTACAAATATTGTTGCACTGAGTATTACAAAACGCAATGCACTGTTTGGCGAAATAATTCCCTTTGGAATTTCTCGAATAGCTGTTCTAGGATTTTTTGCATCAAAACTTCTATCGAGGTATCGATTAAAAGCCATTGCAGCACTCCTAGCAGTAACCATACAAACCAATACTAAAAAGAACTTCAGAGAAAGTACCTGCCACGAGTCCCAGGTTTGAGTACTCCAGTTTAATCCAATTATTTGCGATCGATTTGTTTGAATAGTTCCTAAAAAAAATCCAATCATTGCAAAAGGCATGGCAAAAATGGTGTGTGAAAATTTTACTAAGCTTAAATATTTTTTTACTTTAGACATGCTTAATTTTTATTCTATCTATTAAATAAATTATCCTTTTAACGCAGCTAATTTAGACTCCGATAATTTCCACAATACAATTCCAGCTGCCACTGAAATATTCAGAGAATGTTTCATTCCTAATTGCGGAATTTCTATACATCCATCACAAATAGCCAAAGCTTCTGCATCTACTCCTTCCACTTCATTGCCCAAAACAATTGCTAATTTTCTATCGGTATTAGTAAATTGGTCTAAGGATTCACTTCCTTCAACTTGCTCTATTGCCAAAACCGTATAGTCGAATTTTTTAAGGTCTTCAATTGCTTCTTTGGTGGTTTCATAATACAACCAATTAACCGTTTCTGTTGCACCAAGGGCTGTTTTTTGAATATCTCTATGGGGTGGCTGTGGCGTATATCCGCACAAACAAATGGCTTCAATTCTAAATGCATCTGCTGTTCTAAACACACTCCCAACATTGTGCATGCTTCGAATATTATCTAATACCACCACAATGGGATTCTTTTTTGCCTCTTTGAATTGGGCAACCGTCATACGGTCTAACTCATCCATACTCAGTTTTCGCATGGCGCAAAGGTAAACCCAAGAAAGCACAAATAAAACACTAGTAGAAATACCTTTAGCGATAAAAAAACTAGACCGAACAATATAGTTACTCATTGAAGAGAGTATATTTGTTGCCATGTCAAAATCTACCGCAGACACACCTTTAATGCAACAGCACCGGGCTATTAAACAAAAATACCCCGATGCCATTTTGTTGTTTCGAGTGGGTGATTTTTATGAAACTTTTGGAGAAGATGCCATAATATCGGCTAAAGTGTTGGGAATAACACTAACTAAAAGAAACAATGGCTCTGCCTCTGCAAGTGAGTTAGCAGGCTTTCCACACCATGCTTTAGACACTTATTTACACAAATTGGTAAAAGCTGGTTACCGTGTGGCTATTTGCGACCAATTAGAAGATCCAAAAGCAGTAAAAGGAATTGTAAAACGCGGCGTAACAGAATTAGTTACCCCAGGCATTGCCACAAATGATAAATTATTAGAGCACAATAGCAATAATTTTTTAGCAGCCATTCATTTTACAGACAAATTAATTGGTATTGCTTTTTTAGATATTTCTACCGGCGAATTTTTTGCTGCACAAGGTGATGCAGATTATATTGATAAATTATTGCAAAGTTTAAAACCTGCCGAAGTAATATTTCAACGCAGTTATCAAAAACATTTTAAAGAGGTTTTTGGACCAAAATTTTATACCTATACTTTAGAAACTTGGATTTTTGAAGAAAACTTTGCCACAGAAAGTTTACTCAAACATTTTCAAACATATTCCCTAAAAGGATTTGGTATTGAAAAAATGCCTGAGGCAATTATAGCAGCAGGGGCCATTCTTTACTACCTCAAACAAACAGAGCATCCAAATCTTCAACACATCACATCTTTACAACGATTAGAAAGAGAAGATTTTTTATGGATGGATCGTTTTACTATTCGCAATTTAGAACTCTTACCTAATGGACAAGAAAACAGTAGTAGCTTAATAAAAATATTAGATAATACTGTTAGTCCAATGGGGGCACGTATGTTGCATAGGTGGATGGTCTTTCCATTAAAAGACGCTATCAAAATCAACGAGCGATTAAACACCGTTGAGCACCTGATAATTGAAACTGATTTAAAACAAAAAATCACTCAGTCTATAAAGCAATGTGGCGATGTAGAACGCATTGTAAGTAAGGTTCCAATGAAAAAAATAAATCCACGCGAAGTAGTGCAACTTGCTCGTGGATTAGAACAAACAGCTGCTATTAAAAAATCGGGTGAATCATCGTCAAACCCTTACATACAAAAGCTTTCAGCTGCACTAGATGCTTGTGGTGATATACAAACCCGCATTTATAAAGAAATTAGTGATACCCCACCAGTAGCGGCAAATAAAGGGAACCTCATTAAAGAAGGCATTAATGAAACCCTCGACGAATTGAGGGCAATAGCATTGGGAGGCAAAGATTATTTAGTACAAATCCAAGAACGCGAATCCGAAAGAACGGGTATTGGTTCCTTGAAAATAAGTTTCAACAATGTATTTGGCTATTATTTAGAAGTTACTAATTCACACAAACACAAAGTTCCTACCGATTGGATACGCAAACAAACACTGGCTAATGCAGAAAGATATATTACGCCAGAACTAAAATCGTACGAAGAAAAAATTACTGGCGCCGAAGAAAAGATATTGGCTATTGAACTAGCCCTTTACGACGAATTATTAATTAGTTTACAAGCATATATTGCACCTATTCAAGTGAATGCAACAGTGCTTGCTACCTTAGATTGTTTAATTTGTTTTGCAGATAACGCAATCGCTTATCACTATAAAAAACCAACCATCCACGAAGGCTACGATTTAGTATTATCAGAAAGCCGTCATCCTGTAATTGAGCGCTATTTGCCCGATGGTGAACAATATGTTTCGAATGATATTGTACTTGATCCTGCCAAGCAACAGGTCATCATTTTAACTGGGCCAAATATGAGCGGCAAGAGCGCCTTATTGCGCCAAACCGCCTTAATTACACTCATGGCGCATATGGGAAGTTTTGTGCCTGCTAGTGCCGCTAAAATTCCATTGACAGATAAAATATTTACCCGTGTTGGTGCTAGTGATAATTTAAGCGGAGGTGAATCGACCTTTATGGTTGAGATGAACGAAACAGCAAGCATCATTAATAATATTTCTGCTAGAAGTTTAATTTTATTAGATGAAATAGGTAGAGGCACTTCTACTTATGATGGCATTTCAATTGCATGGAGTATTGTAGAACATTTGCACCATTCTAAATCAGCACCAAAAACATTATTTGCCACGCATTACCACGAATTAAATGAGTTAGAAGCCAAATTACCTCGGGTAAAAAACTACCATATTACCAACGAAGAAATTGGCAATAAAATTATCTTCTTGCGCAAACTTGCACCAGGCGGAAGCATCCATAGTTTTGGTATTCATGTTGCAAGAATGGCGGGCATGCCAGCATCATTAATTGATCGCGCAAACGAAATTTTAATTCAATTAGAAGATAAGCAATTCGATAATGACAATAGCGCTGGTGCAGAAAAAACACCTTCTAAAAAAGAACAACTAGAAAAAAATATTCAGGCATTAAATACCCCAAAAATTCAGCTATCTATTTTTGATGCACATTCCCAAACATTCGATGACATTCGTAAACGTTTAAACGAAATAGACATCAACCAATTAACGCCAGTTGAGGCATTAATGAAACTCAATGAAATAAAGGGATTGCTTAAATAACTATCCGTATAAAAATTTAGTTTACAGTAATATTTACTTCTTTAATTTTTACATTAATATTATCTGGCCTATTATTACTTGCTACAAAAACCACTTTATAATCTCCTGCTTTTGTAAACTTATAAGTATAACTACTAATAGGATTATTCGAAATATTTTTAATACCTACTGCATTATCAGGCACAGCAATATTTGGATAAAACGCATTGCTTATAGCCCAGTCTTCAGAATACAATGCGGTTGTAGGACTTGTGAATTTAAGTTGAGAGGTAGAAGTAGCCCAAAAATTTAATGCATTTGCAGATTTCAATACTTTCCAAGTTGTACTAACAGTTCCTCCAGGAACCAAGTTATAATTTACCGTAGAACCATCTGAAAAAGTATTGAAAAGTACAGGAGATCCAATAGTAATACCATTTGCACCTAAGTTTCCAGTAGGATTCCCTTTATACTGATAGGCCAAATAAATTGGATCAGTAGGTACTTTTATTAAATCACTTAAGGATGCTTCTCCAGATAGGTAGAATGTATTAATGGTTCCAGTTTTAGGCAATGTAAACCTACTAGATATATCAACCCATGTTGCTTTATTAACCATTGCAGAATCTAGTGAGGCAGCTACTACTAAATCTGCAGATGTTGAATAGGCAGCAGTATAATTAGTAGAAGCCAATACTTTAAAATTTCCGGATGACACTGCAGTAAATCCAGCCAAAGAATCCATTCTAATTTGGAAGCTCATTTTTAAGTTACCATCATTTCTACTTACTCTGTCTTTATTGTCATAATTATGACCTGCTTCCCCTGAATAAAAACTAATCACATCAGGATTACCAGTAATATTAAAAACAATACTATCCGTTAATTTATATGTTTTTGATGTAGTAGTCACATCAAAGTCAACATCGTTACTCACTTCTTTTTTGCAAGAAATCGAAAAGATTACTACAAGAAGTATACAAAAGACTTTTATTGAATTTCTCATAATTTATTATTTTTTACCAACCAGCATTTTGAGTCATTAAACCATTCACAGACAATTCAGAACTAGGAATTGGTAAAAGTGTATCTCTAAGCTGTACATTATTATAGGTTGTTAAATACCTTGTTTTTAAACTAGCCGTACTCAAACTATTATTGATAGACGTTTTACAGTCGGTCATTACTTGATTAAAAATCCCCCAACGAATTAGGTCGAATTTTCTTAGTGCTTCAAAGCATAATTCTCTGGCTCTTTCGTCTCTTATAATACCTCTTAGTACTGTTTGATTGGGTGCAATAACACTAGTAACTAAAGAGGCATTTGCTCTTGACCTTACCATATTTAAATAAGTAATTGATTCCGCTAAATTTCCTAATTCCATTTGTGCTTCAGATACCATTAACAACACATCGGCATATCTTAATACTGGAAAATTTGTTGGACCCCAGTCTCTATTTTTTGGAATAACAACCTCGTCATCTCTTTTCCACTTACCACAATCTCTATCCCATGTAGACGCTGGTGTTAGTGTTGCTGTTCTTGGATTTGTGTTGGTACTATAGGTAAACGTAGGAATATTCCAATTACGCCTAACATCTACTCCTTTTGTTAAAGTATCACTAGCTGTTAGTTTTTGATAAATATCATATAAATTACCTGTTGGAATATAAGAACCATAACCATATACGACTAATGGATTAGGATCTGTGCCCGTATAACGCATGGCTAATTGACAAGCAAATCTACTACCTGGAGGCATTGATCCTACGGGTGTATTGTTACCTGTAAATTCTATCTCCCACATACTTTCCTTGTACACATTTTCGTATGCATCTTTTGAATGATTAATAAATACTTGCGAATAACTTGGATTTAAACTATGGGTGCCAGAACTTACTACTTTCATAGCCCAAACCCTAGCAGAATCATACATGGCATTTCCCAAATTCAATGGTCTCCCTGCCATTTTTAAATATACTCTAGCAAGAATCCCTTGTACGGTTGTTTTTGATACATGCGAAGGAGATCCATTAACAGCATAGGTGTTTACTTTTGATTCTGCAGATTTCATATCTGCAATGATTTGATTGTAAACATCAGGAAGTGGGTTTCTAGCGTAGCTTGTAACGCCCACCTGCGTAGTTGGTTTTAAAATTAGTGGAACAGCACCATATCTGGTAGCAAGTTGAAAATAATTAAATGCTCTTAAAAAAGTAGCTTCTCCAATGGCAATGTTTTTTAAAGAGTCAGATACTGGATATGCACCAATACTAGATAGCAAATAGTTAGCTGCATTTATTCCACGGTATAGTGCAGACCAACAGTCCGAATAAATACTAGTAGAAGCCTGACAATCATATAATGAAGTAACATTAACATTATTATTTCTATTGTTATACTGTGCCTCATCATTACCCATATCTAGTTCAATTGGAATATTGCGTCCATAAGTTCCATCTTGCGCCAATGAACTATATATACCAGCAATTGCTGCATTTATTTCAGCAGGTGATGAATAATATTTTTCAGGAACAATTACATCCGAAGGTGTAGTGTCTAAATATTTCTTACATGAAAAGTTTAATAAAACAAATAAAGAGAAAAGTGTAAAGTATATAAATCTATTTTTCATATTTCTATCTATTTAGCTATTTAAAAATTTAAATTAAGTCCTAGAGTAACCGTCTTTGCTCTTGGATATACTGAATAATCAAAACCAGGTGTTAATGCTGAATTATAAACCGAAACTTCAGGATCATACCCTGTATAATTAGTGATAGTAATCAAGTTTTGTGCAGATGCATAAAAGCGTAAACTTTGAATTTGCAACCTCTTCAAATATTTATTAGATAATGTATATCCAACTTGAACTGTTTTTAACCTAGCATAAGAGCCGTCTTCAATAACTCTTGAAGAATACACTTTATCTCCATCGCCACCAGCAACATACATTTCATTATTAGGATTTGCTATGGTATATCTATTTAAAACAGAACTTAACTGATTTTGAAACAACCTTCCTGAGTTACCCTCAAATACTAATCTGTTGGCATTTAATAATTGACCGCCATATGAATATTGTATAAAAAAGTTTAGGTCTAATTGCTTGAATCTAAAATTATTTGTAAAACCACCTACAAATTTTGGAGTTGCATTACCAATGATTGTTTTATCATTATCATTCATTACTAAATCGCCATTCAAATCTTTATACTTAATAAACCCTGGTTGAATTTTATTTGAAGCAGTAGTTGTATTTGAGGCAATATTTGTTTTAAGAACATAATTACCAGAAGGAGTTTGAGTAAAATCACTTGTTTGATATAAACCATCCCAGATATACCCATAAAATTGACCAATTGGTTGACCTACTTTAGCAATATATGCAGGACTGCTTCGCCATTGGTTATCCCAATTGATGGTAGTTAGTAAAGCTTCTTGGTTATCATTTAAGCTTACTATTTTATTACTATTAAATGAAATATTGAATGAAGTATTCCAAGTGAAGTTTGTTCTATTTACCACCTTTGCTCCAAGTGTTATTTCTAGACCTTTATTTTCTACCGAACCAATATTTTTAAAGGCACTCGCAAAACCAGACGAAGTAGGCATATCTGCATATAATAGCAAATCCTTCGTGATTTTTTTATACACATCAATTCCTAGCGTAACCCTACTGTTAAAAAAGCTTACATCTAAACCAGCATCTGATTGGGTGGTAGTTTCCCATCTTAAATTAGGATTCCCTAAAGTATATGGAACAGTACTACTATTTAACGTGCCATTAAACGGATAAGAAATAGTAATTGGAGAATACATAGTTGTTAAATATGCAAAATCAGACACCCTGTTATTTCCTACTAAGCCATGGCTAAATCTTAATTTTCCATCATTTACAAAAGCAACATCTTTCATGAATTTTTCTTGACTGAATCTCCACGCTACACTTGCAGAAGGAAAATAACTCCATTTATTTTCAGGAGAAAATTTAGAAGATCCATCAGCCCTGTAAGATACTGAGGCCAAGTACTTGCCATCATAACTATAATTGATTCTTGCAAGTGCAGATGCTAATGTGTTTTTTGTTCTAGTTGAAGTAACTTTTGTAGGTGTTCCTTCGTCTAAGCCAGACAATCCTAAACCTTCATTTGGCAATTTAGCAGCTGCAGATCCAAATGAGAATTTATCAACACCTTGCATTGTAAAACCGGTAACAATATCTATATTATTTTTATTGATTCTTTTAGTATAGTTTAAAGTGTTTTCTGAAACATAACTATTAGTAGTTTGATAAATGATAGATCCATTTACCCCATTTGCACGGCCACTAACGGTAGTAGGGCTACCTCCTGGCGTATTGCTATTATTAAAGTTTTCATCTCTATTAACATCATGGGTATAGCCAATAGTTGATTTTAAAATCAGGTCTTTTTGTAATTTATATTCTAGAGATAAATTACTGTAAATGGTATTTGAAAATCTGTTTCTTAATTCATACTTAATTTTTTCATACGGATTAAATCTTGAATCATTAGGGTCTCCTGCAAAAAGTTCATCTTCTGAATTAACATTAAAGTTTTGATTATTGGTAATAGGCCTATAACCCCAAACATCAAACATTAAATTACTTGTTTGTGAACTAGAATTATCTAAACCAGAAGAGATTGTTCCAAAAGATTTTAAGGCAGTGTAATTAACATTTAAACCAATTTTAAATTTAGAATTCACAACTTGATCTAGTCTAATTCTACCTTGATATCTATCATAACCTGAAAATTTTATCACACCTTCTTGACCAAATCCTGAAAGTGATACATAATATCTTGTAGCATCATTCCCTCCACTCATAGAAAGTGAATTATTTAAAATAGGTGCTGATTGCAAAACGGCATCTTGCCAATTCACACCTTCTAATCCTATATAATCATTTAAAGTTTTTCCATTAGTAAAGTAAGTTGAAGCAGTACCAGTAGGATTTAATTCAGAATGATATCTTACAAATTCATATGGAGACAGTACAGATACTTTATTAATCACATCTTGTTTTCCATAAGAAGAAGTAAAATTGAATTTCGCTTTGCCTACAACACCTTTTTTTGTAGTAATTAAAATAACCCCATTCGCTGCTCTTGCACCATAAATTGCGGTTGCAGAAGCATCTTTTAATATTTCAATTGATTCAATATCGGCAGGATTGATTGAATTATTATTCCCATTTTCTATTGGAAATCCGTCTACAACGTACAAAGGTGAATTGTCTTGTGTTATAGAATTATTTCCTCTAATTACAATTGAAACTGCAGCACCAGGTTGTCCATCAGATGAGGTAACTTGAACTCCTGCCACCCTACCCCCCAAGGCTTCATCAAAAGAACGAACTGGGGCTTTTTGTAAATCAGAAATGTCAACTTTAGAAATTGCTCCTGTTAGGTCTCTTTTTCTTTGTGTACCATAACCAACCACAACAACTTCATCTAAGTCACTGATACTTGGCTTTAACGTAACAAGTAAGTTGTTTTGATTTTGCAAACCAAGCTCAATGCTAACATATCCAATAGAGAAAAAGATAAGTGTGTCTTTAGTAGATTTTTCATTTAATACAATAGAAAAATTTCCATCCGTATTGGTTACAACCTTGTTCTTAGTACCCTTAAGCGAAACAGAAACGCCTGGCAAAGCTGTATTATCGGTAGAAATAACCTTTCCAGTAATTTTCTTTGTTTGTGCAACCAAAGAAATAGAAATAAATAAAAAGAATGTAAGCTGAAGTAGCTTTTTTATTAGCATGGCTATCGTTTGAATTGACTAATTTTTAACAAAAATAAAGCACGAAAGTATTATTAAAATACATAAAAATGAAAAATAAATCTACTAAAACCTCATTGGATTTTGTGCAGGCATGGCAGAAAACTAAATATGTAGAATCCTTTACTGAATTGCGTTTCATGCATTTATAGTCTATATTTTTAAACTAAACATTTACTAAAGCCTTTTAACTAAATCGATTTAATAAAAATTTAAAAACTCAAATAAAATATTAAGGAATTAGAATTATTTAAGTTGTTCTATTTTTAAATATCATACACTTATAAAAATAAAAAATCATGCGTGTCTATTTACCAATTTATTGTATGTTATTTTTTTTAAACCTCAAAGCACAAACATTACACTTCACCGATTCAACTAATATTCAAGCAAAAGTTTGGAATAAGGATAAAGAAAAAAAAGTAACTTATTCAAATTGGAAAACATATACTTCTCATTCAATAGAAATGATCAAAGGATTTAATCCTACAGAAAATGACCGAAGAGATAACTATGGAGGGAATGATATTTTTGTTACAAAAGCATCGGGTTATTTTAAAGTTAGTAAAAATGATGATCGATTTTTATTTACAGACCCATTAGGAAATGCTTATTTTAATGTTGGCGTAAATGGTATAAGAACTGGAAAATCTGAAAATAACACCAAAGCATTTAATGAAAATTTTAATTCTATTGATCAATGGATAGCAAAAACGCATTTAGACATTTCAACTTTTGGTTTCAATAGCGCCGGTTCTTGGTCTGATATTAATTCAATTATTGCATATAATAAAAAAACAAAATCACATTTTGTGTATTGTACACAACTAAGTTTATTGAGTAGCTTTTCACAAAACAAAAAAACAAATGCTTTGAATTACCCTGTTTTGGCAAATGTTTTTAATCCATCTTTTGGGGAATGGTGTCATGAGAAGATTTTAGAATATAAAGACAAATTCAAAGACCCAAATTTACTGGGGCATTTCTCAGACAATGAACTCCCCTTTCAAGAAAAATTAATCACTACATTTTTAAAAATTAACGACGATAATGATCCTGCATTCAAAGCAGTAATTGAATGGTTAAAAAGAAATAATTTAGAAAAAGAAAATATAAATGAAAATGATGAATCTAGGTTCTCTGGATTTATTGCTGAAAATTATTTTAAAATTGTTAACGATGTATTAAAGCAATTAGATCCTAATCATTTATACCTTGGAAGTAGGTTACATGCATCTGCCAAAAACAATCCTGCTGTACTTCGTGCTGCTGAAAAATACGTAGACGTAATTTCAATAAATTATTATGGTTCTTGGGATTTAAATACCAAATCAAATGAACAGTGGTCATCATTATCAAAACCATTTATGATTACTGAGTTTTATACCAAAGGCGAAGATGCAAATATGGAAAATCTATCTGGAGCTGGCTGGATTGTGAAAACTCAAAAAGACAGAGGAATGCATTACCAAAATTTTATTTTGTCTTTTTTACAAAATAAAAACTGTATTGGAATTCATTGGTTCAGGTATCAAGACAATGATCCAACAGATAAAACAGCCGATATTTCAAATAAAGACTCAAATAAAGGCATGATAAATACTAGTTATCATTGGTATAAACCTTTAACTGATGCGATGTCTGGTATTAATAACAAAATTTACCAGCTAATACAATTCATAGACAGCCCCATTAAATAACCTTCCTATCTATTTATTAACCGTAAACTGCTAAAACAAGCATTTTTTTGCGTTCTTTTTAATGTTAATTTGAAAATTTTTGCTGCATATTCTATGATATGATTTTAAAAGCTTCACATTGAGTCAAATTATTTAATTTCGCTATCTGAAACAATTAATAATTTATGTGTGGAATTGTAGGATATATAGGTAAAAGAGAAGCATACCCAATTGTACTAAAAGGATTAAAACGTTTAGAATACAGGGGTTATGATAGCGCTGGTGTAGCATTAATCAATGAAAATGGATTGAATGTTTACAAAAAACAAGGAAAAGTAGTGGAAATGGAGGAAAGTGTTTTTGGCAAAGACCTCCATTCGCATATTGGCATTGGGCATACGCGTTGGGCTACTCATGGAGAACCAAGCGATAGAAACGCACACCCACATATTTCAAACAGTGGCGAGTTGGCAATGATTCATAATGGCATTATTGAAAACTATGCACAAATAAAAAAAGAATTACTAAATAAGGGCTACACGTTTTCAAGTGATACTGATACAGAAGTACTTTTGAACTTTATTGAAGACATAAAAAAGAACAATAATAGCACTGTTGAAGAAGCTTTACGCATTGCCTTAAAAAGAATTGTCGGTGCTTATTGTATTTTATTGATTTCAAAAGACGATCCCGAAACCATTATTGCTGCAAGAAAAGGAAGCCCATTGGTTATTGGAATTGGAAAAGGCGAACACTTTTTAGCAAGCGATGCCTCACCAATTATTGAATACACAAAAGAAGTGGTGTATGTAAATGATTATGAAATTGCCATTGTTAAACCAGACGAACTGATTTTAAAAAACTTAGGTAATGAAAAACAAACACCATTCATTACCAAGTTAGACATGGAATTAGCAGCCATTGAGAAAGGCGGCTACGACCATTTCATGCTTAAAGAAATCCATGAACAACCCAATACTATTTTTGACTGCTTGCGTGGACGTTTGTTTCCCGAGAACGGTATGATTAATATGAGTGGAGTTGAAAATCATATAGAGGCATTAAAAAATGCAAAGAGAATTTTAATCGTTGCATGCGGAACAAGTTGGCACGCGGGCTTATTAGCAGAATACCAAATTGAAGA